>Ga0114931_10007855_pt1 | contig 12984 bp, 11 predicted proteins | sample 2SBtaG_FD_89579 | JGI IMG/M metagenome (GOLD analysis project Ga0114931, IMG submission 89579) | Deep subsurface microbial communities from Kolumbo volcano to uncover new lineages of life (NeLLi) - 2SBTROV14_V59a metaG | ecosystem: Environmental > Aquatic > Marine > Volcanic | place: Kolumbo... | reverse complement strand
GGCGGATCTCGGCGACCAGGGGATCGTCGAGCGTGTGGCCCGGGCGGAGCTTCACGAACAGCACGACGCGGACGTCCTCCTGCCACTCCTGGCCCACCACGATCGCCTCCTCGACGGCGTCGAGGCCTTCGACCTGCCGGTAGATCTCGGCCGTCCCGATCCGCACGCCGCCCGGGTTCAGGACGGCATCGGAGCGGCCCTGGATCACGAGCCCACCGTGCTCGGTCCGTTCGACGAAGTCCCCGTGGCACCAGACGCCGGGAAAGCGCTCGAAGTAGGCCGTGCGGTAGCGCGCCCCGTCGGGATCGTCGAAGAAACCGAGCGGCATGGACGGAAAGCTCTGGGTGCAGACCAGCTCGCCCTTCTGACCGACGACCGACCGGCCCGCGTCGTCGAACACGTCGACCGCCATGCCGAGCGCGCGCGCCTGGATCTCCCCGCGGTGGACCGGCCCGGTCGGGTCACCCGCCACGAAGCAGGAGACGATGTCGGTGCCGCCCGAGATCGAGGCGAGGTGCACGTCGGCCTTCACGTGGCCGTAGACCCAGTCGAAGCTCTCGGGCGCCAGCGGTGAGCCCGTGGACAGGATCGCCCGAAGGCTCGAGAGGTCGTGGCTCCGGGCCGGATCGGCTCCGGCCTTGCGGGCCGCGTCCAGGAACTTCGCCGAGGTGCCGAAGATCGCGGTCCGCTCCTGCTCGACGTAGTCGAACAGGACCGTGGCTTCGGGGTAGAACGGCGAGCCGTCGTAGAGGTGAAGCGTGGCCTCCGAGGCCAGCCCCGACGCGAGCCAGTTCCACATCATCCAGCCGAGCGTCGTGAAATAGAAGAGCCCGTCGCCCGGGTGCACGTCGCTGTGGAGGAGATGCTCCTTCACGTGCTGCAGGAGGGTCCCACCGGCGCCGTGGACGATGCACTTGGGCGGCCCCGTGGTGCCCGAGGAGTAGAGGACGTAGAGGGGGTGGTCGAAGGGCAGGGCGGGGAAGTCGATCTCGCCGGGCCGGTGGCCGGCGACGAAGTCGTCGAGCCAGACCGCCTCGCGGATGCCGGCGAGGGATCCGGCGCCGCCGCCGTAGGGAACGACCACCGTGCGCTCGACCGAGGGCAGCTTCGCCACGACCTCGGTGAGCTTCGGCAGTACGTCGTGGCGCCTTCCGCCGTAGTGGTAGCCGTCCACGCCGAGGAGCAGTTTCGGCTCGACCTGCCCGAAGCGGTCCAGCACGCCGCTGGCGCCGAAGTCCGGCGAGCAGGACGTGAAGGTGGCGCCGAGGCTCGCGGTCGCCAGCATCGCCGAGATCGCCTCGGGCAGATTCGGGAGCCAGGCGGCCACCCGATCGCCGGCCGAGATCCCCTGGGCCTCGAAGGCCTGGCGCAGGACCGACACCTCCCGATGGAGCGCGCGCCAGGAGACCTCGCGCCGCACGCCGTGCTCGCCGCGGAAGACCAGGGCCGGGGAGTCGTCGCACCGGCGCAGCAGGTTCTCGGCAAAGTTCAGGCGGGCCCGCGGGAACCAGCGGGCGCCCGGCATCCGCTCGCGGTCCCGGACCGCCGGCTCGCCGCGCTCACCCACGATGCCGGCGAAGTCCCAGACCGCGCACCAGAAGGCCTCGGGCGATTCCACGGACCAGCGCCAGAGCGCTTCGTAGTCCGGGAGCGGGCCCTGGGTCTGCTCCAGCCGGCGCCGGAAGCGGTCGAGCTGGCTGGATCGGATGCGCTCCTCGCTCGGCCGCCAGAGGCACGATGCGGGCGTCGGCGGGCCGGAGGCCCCCCGGCGAGCCGGGTCTCGAGACGAGGGTTGCGCCACGGCGCCACGTTATACCACGCTGTCGCCTCCCCATGAGCGACGTCCCCCGCCTGCTCGACCTGATGGTCCGCCTGCGAGACCGCGAGAGCGGCTGTCCCTGGGATGCGGCCCAGCGCTTCGAGAGCGTCGCTCCCTACACGCTCGAGGAGGCCTACGAGGTGGCCGACGCCATCGAGCGCGGCGACCGCCGGGCCCTGCGCAGCGAGCTCGGCGATCTGCTCTTCCAGGTCGTGTTCCACGCACGCATGGCCGAGGAGGAAGGTGCCTTCGACTTCGCAGACGTGGTCGAGGGCATCTGCGCGAAGCTGGTGCGCCGTCACCCCCACGTCTTCGCAGCGGCCGAAGGACGCCGCGCGGAGGCGCCCTCCTGGGAAGGGCTCAAGGCGGCCGAGCGCGAGGCGCTGGCCGCCGACGCGGGCCGACGCGCCAGCGCCCTCGACGATCTGCCGCTCGCGTTGCCGGCGCTCTCCCGCGCGGCCAAGCTCCAGGGGCGCATGGCCCGGAGCGGCTTCGACTGGGCTACGTCCTCGGAGATCTTTGCGAAGCTCGAGGAAGAGCTCGGGGAGCTGCGCGCGGAGCTCGACGCGGGCGACCGCGAGGCCGCCGCGCGCGAGCTCGGCGACGTGCTGTTCGTGGCGGCCAGCTTGGCTCGCCGGCACGGGATCGATCCCGAGACGTCCCTGCGCCGGGCCAGCGCGCGCGTCGAGGGCCGCTTCCGCCACCTGGAGGCGCGGTTGGCCGCCGCGGGCCGTACGCCCGCCGACGCGGAGGGGGCCGAGCTCGGCGATCTCTGGCGGGAAGCCAAGGTCCACGAAGCCGCCGGGGACGGGAAGCCCCGGCAGCCGTGAAGCTTCCGCCTGGCGGCGAGGCCGCCCGAGGCCGGATCCGCGCGGGTCCCGACCGGGGATCTCGCGGGTCGTCTAGCGTTCGCTCCGCGGAGCGATCGAGCGGCGGGTGCGTCGCGCCTCGAACTCCTCGACGCTGCGGGGCCAGTCCTTCTTGAGAAGCCGGGAGAGGGCCCGGTCGGCGAGCAGGACGCCCCCGGTCTGGCAGCGCGCGCAGTAGTTCGTCTCTCTGTGGGCATGGACGATCCGCTGCACCGGGTCGCCGCAGGACGGGCACGGCTCGCCGTGGCGGCCGTGGACCGCCATCTCGGGCCGGAAGGCCGTCACCTTCCCGGGAAATCCGTCTCCGACCTGCGCTCGCAGCCGCTCGATCCATTCCGACAGGACCGCGCGGCTGGCCGCACGGAGGCGCTCGATCTCCTGGTCCGATAGCCGCTCGCTCCAGCGAATCGGCGAGAGCCGCGCGCGGTGCAGGATCTCGTCCGAGTAGGCGTTCCCGATCCCGCTGAAGAGGTGCGGGTCGGTGAGCGAGCGCTTGAGGGTATGGTTCTCGCGCAACAGGGTCTCGCGGAAGGCCGCCGCGTCGCTCTCGAGGACCTCGAGCCCGCCCGGGTCGAGCGCCGCCAGGGCCGCCGCGCCGCGCACGACGTGCATGGAGGCGCGCCGCTTGCTGCCCGCCTCCGTCAGCAGCAGCGTGCCCGTCTCGAAGCCGAAGCTCGCGAGCCCGAGCTTGCGCGGCAGCCGGGCCCCGCCGTCCTTCCAGCGGAAGCGGCCCGCCAGCATCAGGTGGATGACGCAGAAGAGCTCGTCCTCGAAGCCGAGGACGATGCGCTTGCCCATGCGACGGACGCCCGTCGCCCGGCGGCCCAGCAGGTCCGTCGGAGCAGGCTCCACCGTCCGCAGGAGGGCGGGGCTGGCGACCCGCAGCGACCGGAGCCGGGCGTCGAGGATCCTGCGCTCGAGGCACTCTACGTACACCACGACGTCCGGTAGCTCGGGCATGGCGGGTGTACTATACGCGCGCGCCCCGCCGCCTTCCGTGGCACCCGGGAGGGAGGATCTGATGGCTCGCTTCATCCGCGGCCCGCTCGCCCTGACCGCCCTGGCCCTGCTCGCCGTTCCGGTCGCGGCGGACGAGACCTGCCAGTCGCCCTACCTGGCGAAGGTCACGGGTCAGGAGGACTTCGTCTACGTCTGGACGCTGGGCATTCCCGGGCTCGGCGACGGCTTCGACAAGCTGGTGACCGTGGGCGCCAACCCGGCACGGGCCGACTACGGACGGGTGGTCTCGAGCACGTCGCTCGGGGGGCGCTACGAGGCCCACCACGGCGGCTTCACCGACGACCGCAGCCAGCTGTGGCTCGGGGGCCTCGACACGAGCCAGATCTTCGTCTTCGACGTCGCGAGCGACCCGGCGCACCCGAGGCTCGTGAAGACGATCGACGACTTCGTGCAGACCACCGGCGGCGTCGTCGGCCCCCATACCTTCTATGCGCTTCCCGGACGCATGCTGATCACCGGGCTCTCGAACGCCCATCACTGGGACGGCAAGACGGCCTTCGCCGAGTACAGCAACGCCGGCCACTTCATCCGCGTGCGCTGGCTCCCGCCCGACGCCGTCTACGGCTACGACGCGCGCGTGAACGCCAACCTGAACCGCATGCTGACCTCCTCGTTCACCGGCCACCGCAACTACATGCGACCCCTGGCCGAGCTCCTGGCCGATCCCGAGGCCATGAAGGAGTTCGGCAGCACGATGATCCTGTGGGACTTTCATGCTCGGAAGCCGCTCCAGACCTTCGCGGTGCCCGGCGCCCCCCTCGAGATTCGCTGGGCGCTCGGGCCGCGCCATCACCACGCCTTCACGACGGCGGCGCTGACGTCGCGGCTCTGGGGGATCTTTCGCAAGCAGGACGGGACGTTCGAGGCCGTGGACCTGGCACCGATCGGAGATCCGGCGGCGGTTCCGCTGCCGGTCGACATCAGCATCTCGTCCGACGACCGCACCCTGTTCGTCGACAGCTTCATGGACGGCACCGTGCGGGTGTTCGACGTCTCGAGCCCCCGAAGGCCCGTCCAGATCTACGAGAAGAAGATCGGGGCGCAGGTCAACATGGTCTCTCAGTCCTGGGACGGAAAGCGCATCTACTTCACCTCCTCGCTGCTCTCCCAGTGGGACGGCACGGGCCACGAGGACGAGCAGTTCCTGAAGGCGTTCCACTGGGACGGCCGCACCCTCGAGCCCGCTTTCGCCATCGATTTCCGCGCGGAAGGGCTCGGTCGGCCGCACATCATGAACTTCGGCAAGCTCGATTTCTACCGCGGCCGGGTCGCGGACGGGCGCGCCACGCGGCGGGGGAGGCCGGACGCAATCTCGCGTTCGGGCGGCACGGACTCGCCGGCGGGGGGACCGATGGGGATTCCGCTGGCCCGGACCGAGACGCCGTGAGGCGCGCCGTGGCCGGCGCTTGCGCCGGCTTCGTCGCGCTCGCGTCCCTTCCGGCGTCGGCTCACGATTCCGGGCGTGAGCCGGCGCCGGCGCTCACGCCGCGGGAGACCCCGCTGCTCTACGAGCCCCCGCCGCCCGGAAGCTACGAGCTCCCGCCGATCGAGCGCGTGAAGCCCCACGAGCTGCTCGACGTCCGCGGTCGTCCGACCGCGGTGCCCAGCCTCCAGCCAGGCCAGGTGGCGGTGGTCTCGTTCGTCTATGCCGACTGCGGCCAGGCCTGTCCCACCGCCCTGGCCACGCTGCAGCGTCTCGACCGGACCCTGAGCGAGCGCGCGGATCTGCGCGGGAGGGTTCGACTCGTCACCGTGAGCTTCGACCCCGAGCGCGACACGCCCGCGCGCATGGCCGACCTGCGCAGCCACCTGGCGCCGCGAGGCGCCTGGCGCTTCGTGACGGCACGGGACCGCCGCGCGCTGCAGCCGGTCCTGGCCGACTACGGCCAGCGGGTGATGCGCCTGGTGGATCCGAGGGGCGCGGAGACGGGCCTCCTGCGCCACGTCCTGAAGGTCTTCCTGGTGGACGAATCCCTGCGGATTCGCAACGTCTACAGTGTCGGGCTGATGGATGCCCGGCTGATCCTGAACGACATCCAGACCGTCCTGGCCAAATGACGCTCGGACCGGGAGTTCCCATGCGACCGCTGCTTCTCGCCCTCGCCCTGCTGCCCTGGCTGGCTGCGTCTGCGCCGGCCCGGGCCGACGACCCGGCCCAGACCGGCGCCGAGCCGGTGGGCCAGGTACTGGCCATCGAAGGCCAGGTGTCGGCCACCCTGGGCACGGACACGCGGAGGGTCGAGCGAGGCGAGGCCGTCTACCGGGGCGACTGGCTCGAGACCGACGCGAAGTCGCGCGCCAAGATCCAGCTGAACGACGAGACGGAGCTGGTGGTGGGGCCGGCCTCCCGAATCCACGTCGACGAGTTCGTCTACGCCGCCAACGAGGACAAGGGCAAGGTCTTGATCGAAATGGGCGTGGGGCTGCTGCGCTTCACGACGGGCGTGCTGGAGCCCGAGAGCTACGAGGTGAAGACGCCCGTGGCCTCGATCGGTGTCCGGGGCACGATCTTCGACGTCCTGGTGGCCGCCGTCAGCTATGCCACGACCGCGATCCTGCGCGACGGCTCGATCGTGATCACGACCCTCGGCGGCCGGCAGATCGTGGATCAGGTGGGCAACGCCAGCTCGGCCGGGCGCTCCAGCGACACGCCCGAGCCCCAGCGCAAGGCCACCCGCGCCGAGGAGACGGCGAGCGACCCGCTGAAGAAGCCCTTCAGGAACGAGCTGCCCCGCCTCGGCAAGCGGCCGACCCTGCCGAGGAACCTGGGCAAGCCCGTGGTGAATCCGGGCCAGAGCCGGCCGAGCGTCAACCGGCCGAAGTTCCAGGGCGGCCCGCGCTACTAGACGGCTCGACTTCCTTCGGGAACACCACGATCGTCTCGAAGACCTCGTGGCTCGCGAACACGCCTTCGACGACGTAGGGGTCGGCGGCCGCCTGGGTGCGGGCTGCTTCCAGGCTCTCGGCCTCGAACACCACGAGGCTTCCGCAGGGCGCGCCCGAGGCGTCCCGCAAGGGGCCAGCGTGGCGGATGCGGCCGCCGGCCTCGAGCGTCTCGAGGCCGGCGAGGTGGGCGCTGCGGTGCAGCGTGCGGAGCTCGCGGCCGCGCGGTCCGTCGCGGCCGATCATCGCGTAGAGCGGCATGGGTCCTCCGGGCTTCGGAACGGGGCGTGTATTCTATCGCCTCACTGCCAAGGAGCCGAGCCGAGCGATGCCCTACGAGACCCTGTTGACCGACCTCGAAGACGGCGTGCTCACGGTCACGCTGAACCGGCCCGATCGTCTGAACGCCTTCAACGTCCGGATGATGGCCGACTGGCTCGAGCTGCTCGACGAGATCGACGCCGACGACGCCGTCCGCGTGGTGATCGTGACCGGGGCCGGTCGCGGCTTCTGCGCCGGCGCGGATCTCGGGAGCGGCGGTGGCACCTTCGACGACAGCGAGGCGGAGACGAGCGAGGAGCATCGCGACGGCGGCGGACGCGTGACGCTCCGGCTCTTCGACTGCAGGAAGCCGCTGATCGCGGCGATCAACGGGCCGGCGGTGGGAGTCGGCGTCACGATGACGCTGCCCATGGACGTCCGCATCGCCAGCGAGCGCGCGAAGCTCGGCTTCGTGTTCGCGCGGCGGGGGATCGTGCCCGAGGCCTGCAGCAGCTGGTTCCTGCCGCGTGTGGTCGGGATCGGCCAGGCCATGGAGTGGGTGGCGACCGGCCGCGTGTTCGGAGCCGAGGAGGCCCGGGCCGGCGGCCTCGTCTCGCGCGTGGTGCCCCACGAGGAGCTGCTACCCGCCGCGCGCGAGCTGGCTGGCGAGGTCGCGCGCAACACGAGCGCGGTCTCGATCGCGCTCTCGCGACAGCTGCTCTGGAAGATGCTGGGCGCGGACCACCCCATGGAGGCCCATCGTCTGGACTCCAAGGCGATCTACGCCATGGGCCGCTCGCCCGACGCCTACGAGGGAGTCCGCAGCTTCCTCGAGAAGCGGCCGCCGAAGTTCTCCATGCGGCCCTCGGAAGACATGCCCGACTTCTACCCCTGGTGGAGCGATCGGTCGTTTCGCGACTGAGCTCCCGGGACCCCCGTGGCGTCGGTGCCGGACCCGCGGCGGGGTCTCACGTCAGCTCTGGCGCAGTGCCGCCGAGACCCCGATGGTCCTTACGCGTGCGGCCGGGATCGCCGAGGCGGTGATCGAGACCGCGAGCAACGCCAGGAAGGTCACGCCCAGGCCGACCGGCGAGACGATCGGAGCCGGGATCGTATCGGCCGGGGGCAGCGTGGCCAGCGCCCAGCAGCCGAGCAGGCCGAGCAGCAGGCCCCCCGCGGCTGCGCCGCCGGCGACGATCAGGGCCTCGAGGATGGTCTGGAGGGCGAGGGTCCGCTCACGGGCGCCCACGGCCTTGGCCACGGCGATCTCGAGGCTGCGCTCCGCGAGTATCGCCAGGTGGTAGTTGGCGATCCCGACCCCGCCGATCACGAGCGTCACGGTGCCCGCGATGCCGACGAAGATCATGAAGCCCGCGTAGAAGAGGTCGACCAGCCCGAAGAACTCCGTCACGTCGTAGGAGCGGACCGCATCCTGATCCTGGGGGTGGAACCCGGATCGCGGCCCCAGGGCCGCCAGGGCCCGGGCGCGAACGATGGGGCCGGGGACCCCGGGCCGGCCGTAGACGAGCAGCCGGGACACGGCCTCGGCGTCCATGCCGAGCCGACTCTCGGCGGTCGTGATCGGGACGATCACGAGCCGGTTGTCGGGCCGCCGGGTTTCCACGTACTGCCGGCCCTTCTCGTCGGTCACGCCGATCACCTGGAAGGCCTTGCCCGAAATCCGCAGGGACCGCCCCACCGCCGCATCGGCCTGGCCGAACAGGAAGGTCGCCGCCTCGTGACCCAGCACGGCCACGGGCTTGCGGCCCTGGACCTCGCTGGAATCGAAGAATCGGCCCTGGGCCATGGCGAAGCCGCGGTAGGCCGCGTAGCGCTCGTCGGTGCCGTTCACGTCGAGGCGTCGGTTGCGGCCCTTGGCCTCGACCAGCCGGCGCCGTGTCGACCACTGGAGCGGCAGGATGGCTTCGACCAGCGGTCCGGCCTCGGCCTCGGCCCGAGCCGCGTCGGTGCGCGCGATCCGGACGCGCACCCCCTTGCGATAGCCGGGGTGGCCCGAGGAGGACACGCCCGGGATCACGATGATGCAGCCCCGTCCGAAGCTCGACAGCTCGGCCTTCATGAACTCGCGGAAGCCCGCGCCCCAGGCCAGCAGCAGGATGATGGCGGCCGCTCCCCAGAAGACCCCCATGGCGGAGGCCACCGCCCGTCTCGGGTGGTCCGAGAGGCCTTCGAGGGCCATCCGCACACGCTCGCTCCATTCCATCACGGTTCCCGCAGGGCCGCAGCCGGATCGACCCGGGCGGCCAGGCGTGCGGGCGCCACACCCGCGGCGAGTCCGGTGCCGACCAGTACGGTGAAGGTGGTGAGGACGACCGCGGGCGAGACGGCCGGCTTCGGCAGCTCCGCGGGCAGCGGGAGCCAGGCGATGCCCGCCACGATGGCCACGCCCGCCAGGGCTCCCAGTCCGCCTCCGACCAGGACGATCAACAGGGTCTCCACGAGCAGCTGGAGCGTCAGGTCTCCGCGCCGAGCGCCGCAGGCCCGCCGCATGGCGAGCTCGCGCCGGCGCGCGTTGACCAGGGCGATCATCAGGTTCGCCACGCCCACGCCGGCCATGGCGAGGGTCACGGTGCCGACGAAGCCGAGCAGCACGTGCAGGCCGACCGTGACGTTGCGGATCGGTTCGACCCGATCGGGGACGCTCTCGATGAACAGGGCCTCGCGATCGGAGGGGTCGAAATGGTGTGCGGCTCCGAGAACCTCGCGGATCTGCCGGTGCATGCGCGCTTCGTCGGTCCTCCGCGCGGGCTCGAAGTACAGCCGGTCGAGCCGGTCCGACGGCCCGAACAGGCGCTGCCCGGCACGGAAGGGGATCCACACCGTGTTGTCGTGGAGGTCGTTGTTGATGAAGAACTGGATGCCCTTCCGCTCGAGGACGCCGATCACCTCGAAGGGGGTTCCTTCGATCTGGAGGGTCGCGCCGAGCGGATCGTCGTCGCCGAAGAAGAGCGCGGCGACGGCCGCGCCGAGCACCGCCACCCGTCGGCCCGCGCGATCATCGGCCTCCTCGTACCAGCGGCCGCGCGCGATGCGATGGCCCTGGATCGCGCCCATGCTGGCCGTCCCCGCAGAGACCACGGTGCCCCGGGTGAGCAGCGGCGATTCGACGCGCGCAAACAGCTCCGTGAGCGTCGCGCCCACGGCGCGGGCGGTGCCGATGCTTCGAGAGATCTCCAGATCCCGATCGTCGAGGACCACGGGCCGGCCGGGACGGACGCCGCCCGACTCGTGGGTGGTGTACTGGCCCGAGACCATGCTCCAGCGGTCGCCGGTCTTGTCGACGCTGAAGTCGAGGAAGGCGTAGAACCCGGTTCCGAGCGAGACCAGCAGCACCACCGCCGCAGCGCCCCAGACGATGCCGGCCAGCGTCAGCGCTTGGTCGGTCCACCGATCGCGCAGCGCGGCGAAGGCGTCCTCGCCGAGCGGACGAAGCAGGCGGAGGCGGCGCGAGAGATCTCCCTCTCCGCTCATCGGCTCGGGCCGTCGTGCTCGATCCGCCCATCGCGGATCCGGACCACGCGTTCGGCGAAGGCTGCCACCTCCGCGCTGTGGGTCACGACGACGAGCGTCCTTCCCTCGGCGTGGAGCCCGCGGAAGATCTCCAGGATCTCGAGGCCGGTCTGCTGATCGAGGTTCCCCGTCGGCTCGTCGGCCAGCAGCAGGCGCGGGTCGTTCACCAGGGCCCGAGCGATCGCGACCCGCTGGCGTTCGCCGCCCGAGAGCTGGGCCGGGCGGTGGCTCAGACGGTCGCCGAGGCCGAGCTTCTCGAGCATCCGCTCGGCGCGATCCTCGCGAGCCGCGCGCGGGACCCCGGCGTACAGCAGCGGCAACGCAGCGTTGCGCACCGCAGACATCCGGGGCATCAGGTGGAAGGTCTGGAACACGAAGCCGAGGGATTCTGCACGCAAGTCGGCCAGCGAGTCGTCGTCGAGGCCGTCGACCGCGACGCCGTCCAGGTGGTAGTGGCCCTCCGTCGGGCGCGACAGCGCTCCGAGGATCTCGAGGCAGGTCGTCTTGCCCGAACCCGAGGGGCCCATCAAGGCCACGAACTCGCCCTCGTGGATGCAGAGGTCGATTCCATCGAGGGCGACGACCTCCCGTTCGCCGAGCGGAAAGGCCTTTCGCACCCCTCGGAGATCGATCACGGGGGGCCGGCACCCACGCTCGGCGACCGGACCAGGATCCGGTCGCCTTCCTGGATCCCTTCGGTCACGACGGTCCGGAAGCCGTCGCTGAAGGCGGTTCGAATGGGCACCCAGTCGTAGGCCTGCCGGGATCCGTCCCGGAGGCGGCGCACGCGGACACCGTCGTCGCGGCGCACGATGCCCGCGTTCGGGACGAGCAGCGCCTCGCGATGCTCGCGGACCACGATGCGCGCGTCGGCCGACATGCCCACGCGAACGCGCTCGTCGGGGGCGACCTCGATCTCGACCTCGAAGTTCGTGACGCCCGCTTCGGCCGTCCCCGCCGAGGAGACCCGGCGAACCACGCCTTCGAAGACCTCGCCCGGGAAGGCGTCGATCCGGACTTCGGCGCGCTGTCCGCGCCGGACGCGAGCGATGTCGTTCTCGTCGACCTCCGAGAGCAGATGCAGACGCCGGTCGTCGGCCAGCACCGCGATCACCGTGCCGCCGTTCTGGAGATCCGCGACGTCGGTGCCGACCTCGACCGGGCGGCGCACCACCACGCCGTCGATGGGCGAGCGGATGATCGATTTTTCGAGGTCTGCTTCGGCGCGTCGAAGCGTCTCCTCGGCTCTTACGACGCTGGCCTCCCGCGCGTCCTTCTCGGCGCGTGCGTCGGTCACGGCGATCCGGGCCAGGCGATGGGCGTAGCGTGCATCGTCGCGGGCACGGACCGAGGCCACGCCCCTTTCGTAGAGCTGCTCGATCCGTTCCAGCTCCCGGCGGGCTTGCCCCGCCTCGGCGAGCGCACGGCCCACGAGATCCTGTCGGGCGCGGGCGCGCTCGATCCGCAGCCCTGCGCGCAGCTCTGCCGCGCGGTGCTCCATCCGCTCGCGGTCGAGCTCTACGAGCGGCTCGCCCCGCTCCACGCGCTCGCCTTCGTCCACGTGCACCACGTCGACGATCCCAGGCACCTCCGACTGCACCACCACCCGTGCGAAGGGCTCGGTCGCGCCGGTCGCGACCACGATCTCGGGCAGATCGTCGCGCGCCACGACCTGCTCGTGGAATCCGACCTCCGGCTCGGGCTCGTCGCCGCGCAGGTCCCAGGTCAACCCCTGGTAGACGATCCACAGGAACGCGGCGCCGCCGAGCGCCCCCCACAGGAGTCCGAAACCTCGTCGCATGATCTCATTCTACAGGGAGCCGAGCCGATCGGCGTCCGATTCGGGCGGAGGGCGGCGCTAGACTGCACGAGCATGCACGCCGTCGTCGAAACCCACGCCGGTCGCATCCGAGGCCGGGTGGTCGATGGTCTTCGCGTCTTCCGGGGCATTCCCTATGCCGCGGCGCCGGTCGGGCGGCTGCGATTCCGTCCGCCGGCCGCCCTCGAGCCCTGGCCCGGGGTGCGGGACGTGCTCGAGACGGCTCCGGCCGCGCCCCAGAAGGGCGGCATGCTGGCCCGCCTGCTCGCCACGGCCGCCCTCCAGACCGCAGAGGACTGCCTCACCCTCGATGTCTGGGCTCCGGCCGATCCACGGCCGGGCGCGGGCCGCCCCGTGCTCGTCTGGATCCACGGCGGGAGCTTCACCTTCGGCGCGGCTTCCACCCCGTTCTACGACGGCGCTCGTCTCGCGCGACGCGGCGACGTCGTGGTGGTCCACGTCCAGTATCGCCTCGGGGCCCTGGGCTGGCTGGCCCTGCCCGCGCTCGGCCGGGAGGAGGGCGGTGTGCTCGGCAACGCCGGCCTGCTCGACCAGATCGCCGCGCTCCACTTCGTCCGGGAGAACGCCGCAGTCTTCGGCGGAGATCCGGATCGGGTGACCGTCTTCGGAGAGAGTGCTGGAGCCATGAGCATCGGGACGCTGCTGGCGACGCCGGCCGCCCAGGGACTGTTCCGGGGCGCCATCCTGCAGAGCGGAGCGGCCCACCACGCGGCGCCGGCGGAGCGCGCGACGCAGGTCGGCGAGCGGGTGATGCGGGCGCT
>Ga0114931_10007854_pt1 | contig 12984 bp, 9 predicted proteins | sample 2SBtaG_FD_89579 | JGI IMG/M metagenome (GOLD analysis project Ga0114931, IMG submission 89579) | Deep subsurface microbial communities from Kolumbo volcano to uncover new lineages of life (NeLLi) - 2SBTROV14_V59a metaG | ecosystem: Environmental > Aquatic > Marine > Volcanic | place: Kolumbo... | reverse complement strand
GTCGGCGCCTTCAAGCTGGCGCAGCTGGAATCGCTCGAGAACGGCGCCGGCGTCGACATCCGCTACGCCTACGGCAACGCCAGCACCGACGTCTGCGCCTACGCCCGCGCCGGCATCGCGCCCCAGGCGACGTACATCATCGGCAAGCACGGCGGCGCCCACTGCGGCGGCTACGCGCCGACGGTGCCGCTGCAGAGCTATCCCGGCCACCTGCCCAGCCTGCGCACGCTGTCGGCGGCCCGGTAGTCACACCAGGCGGTGCAGCGGCTCGTCGCCGCGGGCGACGCGGTGGACGTTGCCGGCGACCAGGTCGGCGATGCGGGCGAACGACTCGGCGGTCGAGCCGGCGACGTGGGGCAGCGCGACCACGTCGTCGCGCGCCAGCAGCGGGTCGGCCGGATCCCACGGCTCGCGCCAGAAGACATCGAGTCCGACGCCGCCGAGATGCCCGCTGCCCAGCGCCGCCTCCAGCGCGGCGCGGTCGACGATGCCGCCGCGGGCGCAGTTGACCAGCAGCGCGCCCGGTTTCATCGCCGCCAGCGCCTCGGCGTCGATCATGCCGCGGGTCGCCGGTGTCTCGGGGCAGTGCAGGCTGACCACGTCGCAGCGCGCGAGCATGGCCAGCAGCGCCGCGCGCGAGTCGCGCGAGCGCACCGACAACACCTCCATTCCCATCCCGCGCGCCGCGTCGGCCAGCGCCGAGCCGGAGCGGCCCAGGCCGACGATGCCCAGGGCCTTGCCGCGCAGCTCGATGCCCAGCGGCCCGCCGATGCGCGCGGCCGCGAGCTCGCGACGGGCCACCGGCAGCCGCCGCGCCAGCGACAGGATCAGCAGCAGCGCCGCCTCGGCCACCGACACGTGATTGGTCGCCGGCGCGTTGCACACCGGCACGCCGCGGGCGCGGGCGGCGTCGACATCGATCCCCTCGGTGCCCGCCGCCGGCTGCTGGATCAGCGCCAGCCGGCGCGGCGCGGCGATGGCGGCGGCGTCGATGCGCATGTTGGACGGAAGGATCACGTCGACGTCGGCCAGCGCCTCGGCCAGCGGCACGGTGCGGTCCCAGATCTCGATGGTGTGCTCCGGGTCCAGGCGCTGGCGAATGCAGTCGACCACCTCCAGCCAGCCGGTACCGCAGAAGAGGATCCGCATTTGCCGGACCCTACCAGGGTGCGGCAGCAGCAATCCGCGCATTGACGAGTTTTTCCTGCTGCGATTCCGAGCACTTTCCGCGATCGTCGACAGAGGTTCCCACGCCGGACGGCTGGCGTGTCTTCCCAGTGACAGCAGAAGGGACCCACCGTGAGACCACCCATTGCCATCGTCACCGCGCTCGCCGCGCTGATCGCCGCCGGCGGCACTGGCCACGCCCAGCCGGGCGGCGGCGCCGACGCCTACGCCATCGTCATCGGCTCCAACCCCGGCGGCGCCGGCCAGGGCACCCTGCGCTTCGCCGAGCACGACGCCGGCTCCGTCGCCGACGTGCTGCGCCACCTGGGCGACTATCCGGCCGGCAACGTGACCCTGCTCGAGCACCCGACGCCCGAGGCGATCCTGGCCGCCATCGATCGCGTCGGCGATCGCCTGCGCGCCGACGCCAGCGCCGGACGACAGTCGGTGCTGTTCTTCTACTACTCCGGGCACGCGCGCGCCGCCGCGCTGACCCTGGGCGGCGACGAGCTGCCGCTGGCGACGTTGCGCGAGCGGATCATGGCGCTGCCGTCGACGCTGAAGATCGTCGTCCTCGACGCCTGTCAGAGCGGCGCCTTCTCCGGCGTCAAGGGCGCCGCGCCGGCCGCCGACTTCTCGTACAACTCGGTCTCGCGCCTGCGCGCCGCCGGCGTGGCGGTGATGGCGTCGTCGAGCGGCTCCGAGCTCAGCCAGGAGTCCGACCGCCTGGGCGCGTCGTACTTCACTCATTATCTGTTGGTCGCGCTGCGCGGCGCCGGCGACATCGACGGTGACGGCGAGGTGTCGCTGGACGAGGCGTACCGCTACGCCTACGACCGCACCCTGGCGGCCACCGCGCGCACCGCCGTCGGCCGCCAGCACGTGACCCTCGAGACCGATCTCAAGGGCAAGGGCGACGTGGTCCTGACCAAGCCGGCCCGCGCCGACGCCAAGCTGGTGCTCGCCGACGGCCTGCGCGCCGAGCTGCTGGTGCAGGTGGCGCGCACTGGCGCCGTGGTCGCCGAGGTGCACAAGGCCGCCGGCGTCATGCACCTGGCGCTGCCCAGCGGCAGCTACCAGGTGCTGGTGCGCCGCGGCGCCCACGCCGTGCAGTGCAAGGTGTCGCTGCCGCGGGGCCGCGCGGTGACGCTCGATCCCGGCCCGTGCCCGACCGTGCACATCGACGACACCGCCGGCAAGGGCGGCCCGCGCTGGGACGCGCCGCGCTGGTCGGTCGAGGTCAGCCTGGGCTCGCGCTGGGCCGACCGCGGCGACGCCTACACCGGCCGCCTGGGCGACTTCGGCTACGACAAGGATTTCAACCTCCCCGCCTACTACTCGATCGGCGCCAGCTATCGCAGCTCGCGCTGGCTGACCCTGGTGGTCGCACTGTCGCGCGTCGACTCGGGCGCGTATCTGCGCGATGGCGACACCGAGACCGACCACTTCGACTGGGGCACCCACGCGCTGACCTTCTCGTACCGGCTCGAGCAGCCGCTGATCGTGCCCCGGCTCGTGGCGTTCGGCGCCATCGGTGCCGGCGTAGCCATGGCCCACTCGACCCTGCAGATCGGCGAGCGCCCGGCCACCAACGAGGTGCAGTGGGGACTGGCCGCGAGTCTGGCCGCCGGCCTTCGCTTCGAGATGCGCCACGTCGCGTACACCCTGACCACCGGCATCGACTACGCACCCGCGCTGGAGAACCTGCTGGGCGACACGCGCACCGGCAGCGGGCCCCACCTCGCCTTCGGCATGACCTTCTCCTTCTGATCCGGAGCCCATGATGAACCGCAAGACTCTCGCCCAGCTGATCCTCCTCGCGGCGGCCTTCGTCTTCCTCCCCGGCTACAACGGCTGCGAGCCGGTGCTGCAGAACAACGGCTTCGATCTGTGGTGCGGCGACACGCTCTGCTACTGGCAGGTCGAAAAGGGCAGCGTCGACCGCGTGCCCACCTGGCACAACGGCGACTACGGCGTCGAGCTGGAGGGCGGCGACACCGCCATCTCGCAGCTGCGTGACATCAGCGCCAGCAACATCCAGTGCCTGCGCTTCGACCTGGTGGCCAAGATCGAAGAGACCGCCGACGTCACCCTCGAGCTCGACTTCTACGGCGACGGCACGGTCGACGTGTCCAAGCCGATCCCGGCCTCGGACTGGGCAAAGGTCAGCTACCTGTTGCCGATGCCGCCCAGCTACGAGGGGATCCTGTTCCGCGTGCACAAGCGCGGCAGCGGGCGGGTGGTGCTGGCGCAGATCTACGCCGAGGAGTCGACCGACTGCACCGGCGCCGGGCCGACGCTGACCTCGCGTCCACTGGGCGCCAGCTGCGACGACGGCGGCCAGTGCGCGTCGGCCTCCTGTGAGCTCACCCAGTACGGCAGCACCGTCGCCAGCTGCGGCGAGTGCCAGGGCGACGTCGACTGCGACCCCGGACAGGCGTGCGGCATCGAGTTCGCCTCCCGCGTGCTGGACAACTACCGCGGCTGCGGCGCACCGGGGCGCCACGGCCTGGGCGAGCGCTGCTTCAGCGGCGACGAGTGCGCCACCGGCATCTGCGCGGGCAACGCCTGCTCGGCCTGCCGCGGCGGCACCACCTGCGCCAGCGGCGCCACCTGCGCCCGCAGCGACCGCCAGGGCACCGACGCCGAGCTGGCCGCCTGGTGGGCGCGGCCGTACCAGTGCGGCCCCGACGCCGGCGGCGCGCTGAGCGGCGATCCGTGCCTGGTCGACGGCGACTGCGCCAGCGGCAGCTGCGACGGCGCCGGCGACCTGGACGTGTGCGAGATCGATGGTCGGCCGTGTGCCATGGACACCGATTGCCCCGACGGCCTCGCCTGCCGCACCATCGGGACTACCGGTGGGACCTGCCAGTGACGCAGCGAGCGCGTACGAGCGCTACGGACCCGCGCTGGTGCGCAAAGCCCGGCGCATGCTGGGCAGTGACGACGACGCCCGCGACATCGTCCAGGGGCTGTTCGTCGACCTGATGCAGAAACACGTGCGCGGCGGTGACCGCGCCCTGGAGCTTCCCTACCTCTATCGAGCCGTGACCAACCGCTGCCTCAATCTCCTGCGCGACTCGCGCAACCGCCAGCGCCTGCTGGAAGACCACGCCCCGGAGCAGCCGGCGCGCTCGCGCCTCGACGACCGGGTCATCGGCGTCGATCTGCTGGCGCGGCTGGCCGAGCGCCTCGACGCGCGCAGCCTGGAGATCCTGGTCTGTCTCTACGTGGACGACATGACCCAGGAGGAGACCGCGACGCTGCTCGAGGTCAGCCGCCGGACCATCGGCAAGCGGCTGGGCCGCGCACGCGCCGCGCTGGCCGCCATCGCCGGCGAGGAGGATGCATCGTGAGCGCCGGCTGCGCCGGCACCCCGGTGTCGTGGCCGCGCCTCGAGCAGCACGCCCTGGGCGAGCTGCCGGCCGCCGACGCGCGCGCCGTCGACCAGCACCTGGCCGACTGCCCCACCTGCCGCGCCTGCTTCGACGAGGCGCGAGAGACCATCGCCCTGCCGCCGCTGCCGCAGACGGCCGCGCCGCGCACGCCGTGGTGGCGCACGTGGCCGACCTGGACCGGCGCGGCGGTGGCCGCTGCCGCGCTGCTGTTGGTCATCGTCCTGCGACCGGACGGCAGCGGCCACCGCGCCGGCGCCCTGCCCGGCCCGCGCGTGGCCTACAAGGGCGGCGAGCTGGCGATCGATCTGGTGCGCGAGCGCGGCGGCGACGCGTCGCTCGACCCGACTCGCTACCGCGACGGCGACCGCTTCGCCGCGCTCGTCACCTGCCCGCCCGGCGACCGCTGGATCGACGTGGTCGTCACCCAGGACGGCCGGCGCGACTTCCCCATCGCCGCCGCCCGCGTCGCCTGCGTCAACCGGATCGACGCCGGCGCCTTCCGCCTGACCGGCGACACCCCGGCCTCCGTCTGCGTCATCGCCGGCGACGAACGCCCGCCGCGCAACGCCCTCCCCGGCGACGGCGCCGCCTGCGCGCTCATCTGGCCGGCGCGCTAGACAATGACGCATTGATAATGCGTCATTGTCGAAAAGCAACAATGGTAGAGAACGAGCGCACACGCCTGGAAAGGAGCCGAATTTCGTCGGCCCTCACCAAGGAGGGGCGGCGAAATTTGGCTCCCGATCCAGGCGTTTGTGTATTAGAAGCTGCCCGACAACCCCAGGCTGACGCCGCCGCGGGTGACTCCGAGGTTGGGGTTGGCGCGCACGCTACCGACTTCGAACAGCGCCTGCCGGGTCGTGGTGGTGGTCTTGTGCGCCAGCAGCGTCCAGTCGATCACGCTGGCGGTGGCGGCGCCCAGCAGACCGCCGATGAGGATCTCGCCGAGGCCGCAGAACAGCTCGTCTTCGCTGCCCTGACAGTTGCTCTCCCCGACCGCGGCTCCGGCGATCGCGCCCAGGTACGGCAGACCGACGCGCAGGCCCAGGCTGAGGAAGCCGCGGCCGACCTGATCGTGAGCGAGGTGGATGATCGGACCGCCGAGCAGGTAGCCGCCGATCATCACGCTGCCGTTCTGGGTGATCAGTCCGGCCGCCAGCGCGGCGCCATCGGCCAGGGCGATCTGGTAGCCGTAGCGCTCGGTCGTCGTCACCGTCTCGAAGCGCACCGGCGGTCCCGGATCCGGCGCGGCGTAGGCCGGCATCTGCCCCGGCGCCTGGGCGTGGGCGGCGCGACTGCCCGCGGCGAGGGCGGCGGCGGCGAGGACGAGACTGACGGCAAGCTGCTTCATGTCGGCAATTGGTTCAACCAATGTGCCAACCTGGTGAGCGGCCCAAGCCCCCGGAAACAGATGGCAAGGGTCGTCCGGAGCGACGACTCTTCGACACCCGGGTGTCGAAAGCAGAACGCCTACTGGCGGACCAGGCGGACGTCCTTGGGCGCCAGGACGATCTCGATGCGACGGTTCTTGGCCCGCCGCCGGGAGACCGGGTGGTACTGGCTGAACGCCACCGCCGCCAGCCGCCGCGGGTCGACCTTGACCTCGTCCTGGAGGAAGTGAACGACGTTGAGGGCGCGCACCGCCGACAGCTCCCAGTTGCTGGCGAAGGCGTTGTTGTCCTTGCTGATCGGGATGTTGTCGGTGTGGCCCCGGACCCAGACCTGCTTGTCCGGGAAGTTCTGCAGCGCCTCGCCGAGCTTGCTCAGCACCGCGCGGCCCTTCTCGGTCAGCTCGGCCTCGCCGAAGCGGAACAGCACCTTGTCCATCAGCTGCAGGGTCAGCTCGCCGTTGGCGCCGCGCTTGAGCTCGCCCTCTTTGCCGACGAGCTTCTCGAGGCGGGTGGCCAGCTCGTCGGCGGTGGCGGCCTTCTCCTCGATCCGCTCTTTCAGGCCCGACAGCTTGTCCTTGGTCCGGCCCAGCTCGGCGGCGCTCTCCAGCGCGCGATCCTCGGCCGACGCAACCTGCTTCCTGGTGGTGGCCAGCTCGCCCCGCATCTCGGCCAGCTCGTGCTTCTTGGCCTGGAGCGAGTCGAACTGGTAGTAGCCGGCGAAGCCGGCGGCGGCGGCGATGACCATGGTCACGACCCACGGCGCCACCCAGCCGCCGCGCGCGGGGCTCTTCTTCTTCTTGCCCCGCACGTGCTTGCGCGCGGCGCGGCGAACCGATCCTCGGCCACGCTTGGGCAGCTCGACGAGGCCGGTGTCCTCGCCCACGCGGAGAAGCGAATCCGATGCGGCAGCCATGTAGGACAACCTGTGCAAGAGGGACGCCAGCGCTAACCTGCTGGGATCGCTGGATCGCTAGTTGGCGCTCGCGGGGGGCCGCGTCACCGAGGTGCGAGGGAGCAACCCCATGACAGCGGTCCCCCAGGGGGACCCGCGCAGGGGTTCTCCTGAATCCCAATTGGTGTCGAACGATGCGCTATGGTGCGCGCGTACAACCCAACCACCAGGGGTCAAAGCAATGAGCAAACCGATCCGACGTGTCGCGGTGCTCGGAGCGGGCGTCATGGGCAGCGGCATTGCCGCCCACTGCGCCAACGCGGGCATTCCCGTGCTGCTCCTCGACATCGTTCCTCCCAACCTCGAGCCGGGCGAAAAGGACAACCGCGCGGCCAAGAACCGCTTCGCCGACGGCGCCGTCAAGAAGATGCTGAAGGCCCGGCCGGCGGCGTTGTTCCACCCGAAGAACGCCCTGTTGATCGAGACCGGCAACTTCGACGACGACCTCCACCGCCTGGCCGACTACGACCTGGTGGTGGAAGCGATCATCGAGCGTCTCGACATCAAGCAGAAGCTGTTCACCAAGCTCGAGAAGATCATCGACGAGGGCACGCTGATCGCGTCGAACACCTCGGGCCTGCGGATCGTCGACATGCTCCAGGGGCGCGCCGACTCGTTCAAGCGCAACTTCCTGGTCACCCACTTCTTCAATCCGCCGCGCTACATGAAGCTGCTCGAGCTGGTGGCGGGGCCGGAGACCGACCCGTCCGCGGTCGCCCGCTGCGAGGAGTTCGGCAAGGAGGTCCTGGGCAAGGGAATCGTCCACGCCAAGGACTCGCCCAACTTCGTGGCCAACCGCATCGGCGCCCACTCGATGATGGTGGCGATCCACCTGATGCTGGAGCACGGGCTGGCGCCCGAGGATCTCGACCAGATCACCGGCCTGCCGATGGGTCACCCCAAGAGCGCCACCTTCCGCACCGGTGACATGGTCGGCCTCGACACTCTGGTGCACGTGGTCGACAACTGCTACCAGGTGCTCACCGACGACGAGGACCGCGAGGTCTTCAAGGCGCCCGATTACCTGCGCCAGATGATCGAGAAGAAGCAGCTGGGCAACAAGACCCGCGGCGGCTTCTACAAGAAGGTCGGCGGCGAGATCCAGACCCTGGATCCCAAGACCGGCGACTACCGGCCGCGCGGCGGCGACGACAAGATCCGCTCCGCGTGCAAGGCGATCGCCAAGGAAGAGGATCCGCGCGCGCGGGTCGTGAAGCTGGTCGCCGACGGCACCGTGGGCGACTTCGCGTGGAAGGCGATCTCGCGCAGCCTGGCCTACTCGGCCCGCCGCCTGGGCGAGATCTGCGACGACATCGTCGCCATCGATGACGGCATGAAGTGGGGCTACAACTGGGAGCTCGGCCCGTTCGAGACCTGGGACGCCCTCGGCTTCCGCCAGACCACCGAGCGGATGAAGAAGGACGGCATCGCCCTGCCCGACTCGGTGGAGAAGATGTACGCCTCCGGCGCCACCGCGTTCTACGACGGCGACCGGGTCTACGATCTGCTCAAGGGCGACTACGTCACCCGCAAGACCGACCCGCGCGAGATCAAGCTGACGGTCATGCGCAAGGGCGACGCGCCAGTGCTGTCGAACAACGGCGCCGAGGCGTGGGACCTGGGCGACGGCGTCCTCGGCGTGACGTTCAAGACCAAGGCCAACAGCATCGATCCGGACGTCATCCAGATGCTGCACGACGCCACCGCGCGGGCCGAAAAAGATTTCCGCGCCATGCTGGTGACCAACCAGGGCGAGCACTTCTGCGTCGGCGCCAACTTGTTCCTGGTGGTCATGGCGGCCAACCAGAAGAACTGGGACGACATCCGCAAGATGGTCCAGGGCTACCAGTCGGCGACCCAGCGGATGAAGTACTCGACCGTGCCCGTGGTCGCGGCGCCGTACGGCATGACCCTGGGCGGCGGCCTCGAGCTGTGCATGGGCTCGAACGCGGTGCAGGCCGCAGCCGAGACCTATGCCGGTCTGGTCGAGGTCGGCGTCGGCCTGATCCCCGGCGGCGCCGGTACCATGAACATGCTGTGGCGCGCCTTCGAGGGCATCCCCGACGGCGTCGAGGTCGATCCGTACGCGGTGGTCACGCAGGTGTTCAAGAACATCGCCATGGCCGACGTCGCCACCAGCGCGGTGATGGCGCAGCGCAAGGGCTACTTCCGGTCGACCGACGGCGTGTCGTTCGACAAGGCCCGGCTCCTCTACGAGGCCAAGCAGCGCGCCATCGGCATGGCCGACAGCGGCTACCACCCGCCGGTGCCGCGCGCCTACAAGCTGCCCGGTGACAGCGGCATCGCCACCCTGCGGATGATGATCAACACGCTGGTCGCCGGCGGCTACGCCACCGAGCACGACGGCGTCATCGCCGGCAAGCTGGCCACCGTCCTGTGCGGCGGCGTCGGCGGCAACACCCACGAGGTCACCGAGCAGGAGGTCCTCGACCTCGAGGCCGAGGTCTTCGTCAGCCTGTGTGGCGAGCCGAAGAGCCTCGAGCGCATGCAGCACATGCTGATGAAGAACAAACCGCTGAGGAACTAGGAGGCGGAAGAATCATGTCGAAAGAAATCGTCATCGTTGATGCCGTCCGCTCGGCGGTGGGTCGCGCGCACAAGGGTTCCCTTGCGACCAAGCGCCCCGACGAGCTGGCCGGCGACGTCATCCGCGGCCTGTTGGAGCGGAATCCCAAGATCAAGCCGGAAATGGTCGACGACCTGGTCCTCGGCTGCGCCATGCCCGAGGGCGAGCAGGGGCTCAACGTCGCCCGGTTGGCAGGCCTCCTCGGCGGCCTGCCGCAGGAGACCTCGGCCATCACCGTCAACCGCTTCTGCTCGAGCGGCCTGCAGGCGATCGCGCAGGCGGCCGGATCGATCGCGTTCGGTCAGTACGACATCATCGTCGCCGGCGGCGTCGAGTCGATGACCATGGTGCCGATGACCGGCTTCCATCTGTCGGCGTCGCCCGAGCTGATGGAGATGATGCCGACGGCGCACACGCCGATGGGCATCACCGCCGAGAACGTGGCCAACACGTTCGAGATCAGCCGCGAGGCCCAGGACCAGTTCGCCTACAACAGCCAGCAGAAGGCCAAGGCGGCCATGGAAGCCGGCAAGTTCAAGGACGAGATCGTCCCGGTGCGCGGCGTCCGCTACGAGAACGGCGAGCGGGTCTACTTCACCTTCGACACCGACGAGCTGCCCCGGCCCCAGACCACTCTCGAGGGCCTGGCCAAGCTGCGGCCGGCGTTCGCCCTCAAGGGCAGCGTCACCGCAGGCACCAGCTCGCCGCTGTCGGACGGCGCCGCCGCGGCGCTGGTCATGACCAAGGAGAAGGCCGACGAGCTGGGCCTGAAACCGCTGGCCTACTTCCGCCAGTTCACCACCGTCGGCGTCGACCCGGCGATGATGGGCATCGGCCCGGTACCGGCCGTGCGCAAGCTCTTGTCCAAGGTCAACCTCAAGGTCTCCGACATCGATCTGTTCGAGCTCAACGAGGCGTTCGCCAGCCAGTCGGTCTACTGCACCCAGCAACTCGAGATCCCGGCCGACCGCGTCAACGTCAACGGCGGCGCCATCGCCCTGGGCCACCCGCTCGGCTGCAGCGGCGCCAAGCTCACTGCCACCGCGCTGCACGAGCTGCGCCGTCGCAACGGACGCTACGCCATCGTCACCATGTGCATCGGCGGCGGCCAGGGTGCCGCCGGCCTGTTCGAACGCGCCTGACCCGGGGACCCGCGGGGACCCGGGGACACGCACGGGGGTCACAACACCCCGAGATCAATCAGGATCTCAGCACGAATGACCAATCCGGAGGGACGGCTGCGGCCGTCCCTCCCTGTTTTCGGTGTCGGATGGCCCGCGCAAGCCTCGACGAGCTCACTCCCCAGCTGAATCTCGAAAATCCGTCCGCGGCGGCGCGCCCACGGATCCGGATTGGTCATTTGTGCTGAGAAGCCGATGAATCCCGGGGGCTTGGGACCCCGGTGCGTGTCCCCACCCGAAACGGGTGCGTGTCCCCACCCGAAACGACGACGGGGACGCCGGTGTCAGCGTCCCCGTGCAGTGAGGGCAGAAGGGCTCGAACCTTCGGCCGGCGGATTAAGAATCCGCTGCTCTACCAACTGAGCTATGCCCCCAGGAAGCGATTCGATTTTCAGTTGCGGGTCCGGGGCGACTCGAACGCCCGACCTACGGGTTCGAAGCCCGGCGCTCTATCCAACTGAGCTACGGACCCATGCCGGTGCTATGACCGGGCGGCATACATAGCCAGCCTGCGACCGACCTGTCAAGCGGAGGAACGCGTCAGGCGATCCCCCGTGAGCCGTTTCCGGCGGGAGGCGGCACTGCCACGGTGGATGCGCACGATCGGGCGGGTGGAACGGGGGAAAAGACGGAGAGACCCCGGTGTAGGGGGCGAAGCACTGTGGTCGGTGGCCCTCACACACCGTGGGGCCCGAGACCCCGGAACATGACCAAAAAGTGTCGTGATTCCGCAGGCTAGTGGTGATTTTCCTCATTCAAAAGCGAACTCGGCTCGGCTATGATGGGCCGATTTTAGGCGTTGGCTGCGGGCGTGCGCACGCTCGCACTTCGAAGACGGGGAGTCCGGATGTTTACGTCCAAGAGTTGGGTTAACTGGGTCTTTTCTCTGGGGTTGGTATTTGCCATGGGCTGTAACGGCGGCCTCGGCGGATGCGGGTGCGGCAATCAGCCGCTGCCGAGCTGGGACTACATCCCGGTCGATCAACAGATCGAGGGCGGCGGACAGATCCGCGTAACCCCCAACGGCTTCAACAAGCTGACCGAGCTGGTGCCGGCGGTGATCAACGATGCCCTCAGCGGCATCTGCGTCCCCAAGGGCAGCACCGGATCCATGGGAACCTTTGGCACCGGCGCCGAGTGGTGTCGCGACAACGATGGGACCTGCACACCCGGATGCGCCGTCAACGTCAACGTCAACTCCATCGACATGAGCGTGCCGCAGGACGACACGTTCAACATCCGCGCCTCGTTCGATGCATCGGCGACGGTGCCGGTCAAGTACCAGGTGGTGGGGGTCGGCGGCAGCTGCGAGTTCAATGCGAGCGTCACTAACGCCGTCTTCGACATGGATCTGCTGTTCGGGATCAATCCGACCAACGGCGAGCTGCAGCTCAACCTGGGCCAGATCAACCAGGTTCAACTCAACGCCAGCATCGACGGCAGTGGCCTGTGCGGTGGCGTGGCCACCATCCTCGACAGCGTGCTCAGCTTCTTCGACAGCCTGTTCAACTCGTTCATCTTCCAGCTGGTCGAGCCGATCCTGCGCCCGCTCATCGACGACCTGTTGCAGAGCTTCCTGCCCAGCCCGCTGGGCCTGAACGACAAGATCGACGTCGGCGCCCTGGTCAACGGCATCTCGCCGGGGACCAACGCCACCCTCGAGTTCCGCGGCGTGCCCGGCGGCTACGTCGCGCTCAAGGGCGGCGGCCTGTCGCTCGGCCTCATCACCGGCGTCAACGCCGACGAGGACGAGTCGACCCGCACGCCGGACCTCGACAGCGAGCCGGCGCTGTGCGTGCCGCCGATGACCGCGCCTGACTTCGCCGCGGCCCCGCACAACCTGGCGCGGCAGCCGTCGCGCAACACCTTCACCCTGCTGCCGGCCGACGAGTTCAACGGCAACCCCGACCCGGCTGCCGAGCTGGCCATCGGCATGTCCGAGACCACCCTCGACCTCCTCGGCCATCACGTCGTGACCTCCGGCATGATGTGCATGGGCATCGGCACCAGCCTGATCCCGCAGCTCAACCTGGGCACCATCGGCATCGTCGTGCCGTCGCTGGCCGAGCTGGGCTCGCCCGACGGCAGCGACCCGCTGCTGCTCGTGCTGCGCCCGACCAAGCCGCTCGACTTCACCGTCGGCGAGGGCACCAACACCGACCCCAGCATCACCGTCGCCATCGATCAGATGGACGTCGACTTCTACGCCTTCCTGTTCGGCCGCTACGTCCGCGCGTTCACCATCACCATGACGATGAACGTCGGCATCAACCTGGAGTTCACCACCGACGCCAACGGCGACCCGGCG
>Ga0114931_10007853_pt1 | contig 12986 bp, 10 predicted proteins | sample 2SBtaG_FD_89579 | JGI IMG/M metagenome (GOLD analysis project Ga0114931, IMG submission 89579) | Deep subsurface microbial communities from Kolumbo volcano to uncover new lineages of life (NeLLi) - 2SBTROV14_V59a metaG | ecosystem: Environmental > Aquatic > Marine > Volcanic | place: Kolumbo... | reverse complement strand
TCGCGCACCGCGCAGCTGCACGCACTCGAGCGCATGTTCGCCCACCATCCGGGCTCGACCCTCACCGCCGGAACCGTGCAGCAGTTCGGCGAGCACCGCCTGATGGCGCGAGAGGTCTCGAGCAGCGGGGACACGCTACGCGGGGTGGTGCTCTGGAGCCCCGAGCTCGGCGAGACCCTGTTCGCCGAACAGGCCCAGGTCCAGCCCGCCCGCGCCGGTGGGATCGCGCTCCTGCTTCACGATGCCACGGTCCTGATGAGCCCTGCGGAGGGTGGGGGACAGATCCGGGTGGGCACGTTCCGCACGGAGCTCTCCCTCACCGGCGGCCGACCGGACCCGCGCTACGAGCTCTCCCTGGCGTCCTTCGGAAAGCTTCGCCGACTGGCCGCCGAGGAGGGCGATCGGCCGGATTCCGAGGGCGTCTCCTTCGCGCGGCTGGTCCGCGCCGAGCAGCACCGGCGCTTCGCGCTACCCCTCGCCGGCCTGATCCTGGCGCTCGCCGCCGTCCCGCTGGCGCTCTCCGGGAGCGGAGCGACCCCGACCGCCGGAGCCGTGCTCGGCTTGCTGGTGACGGTCGGCTACTACGGCCTCACCCAGCTCTCGAACGGCCTGCTCCACGATCCGCACATCCCCGTCGGCGCCGTCGTCTGGTTCCCCAACGCGCTGCTCGCGATCGTGGCCGCCGGATTGCTGGGACGCCAGCGGATGAGCACGCTCGTGCGGGGTGTCTCGGGTGGACGCGGGCGGAGCCGCGGCCTCTCGCTGCGGGTCCTGCCCGGCGGCCGCTTCATCCTGCCCTCCTACGTCGCGGGAACGTTCCTGCAGCTGGTGCTGCTGTGCTTCCTGGCCCTGTTCGTCGGATACCTGCTGGTGGACGTGCTCGAGCGGCTCCAGTGGTTCGCGCGCTATCAGGCGACGGCGCTCGAGGCCCTGCGCTTCTACGGGGCTCGGACCCCCCTGCTGATGTCGCGGGTCGGCCCCCTGAGCCTGCTCGCAGCGGCCTCGCTCACGATCAGCCTGCTGGCCCGGAGGGGAGAACTCGTGGCCATGCAGGCGTGCGGCGTGAGCCGGCTGCGCGCCCTGGCGCCGATCACGGCCATCGCGTTGGTCACCGCTCCCCTCTACTTCTTCCTCACGGATACGGTGGTTCCCCGCACCAACGCGCTGGCCGATCACCTGAAGAGCACCGAGATCAAGGGCGATCGCGCCAAGCCGAAGACCTCGCGCTTCGTCTGGTACCGGGTCGGCGGAAGCCTGCTCCAGGCCGACAGCATGAGCCCCGACCATGATCTGGCCAAGGACGTGACGATCTACGAGCTCGACGATCGGGACTTCCCGACGGCTCGCATCGATGCGGCGACGGCTCGCTACCGGGGCGACGGGGAGTGGGAGCTTTCGGACTCACATCGCTACGAGATCTCCGAGAACGGTTTCTCCACCTCCCAGGCCTCGCCGCGCATCGTGCTGGGTCAGGACGTCGAGGATCTCGACACCATGCACCTGGGTGTGCGCGCCCTGGCCCGGGAGATCCGTCGAGCTCGCAGCGGAGGCTTCGACACCACCATCTTCGAGGTGGATCTCCAACGCCGGCTGGCCCAGCCCTTCGCCTGCCTGCTGCTGCCGTGGATCGCCGTGGGCACGGCCTTGTCGAGCCGCGCCGTACGCAGCGTTTCCCGGAACCTCGTCGTGGCTGCGGTGCTGGCGATCGGATTCGATCTGCTGGGCGACGTCAGCCGATCACTCGGCTACGGAGCGCGCGTTCCGCCCGCGGTGGCGGCCTGGGCACCGACGGCCTTGCTGCTCGTCCTGGGGGGCGGCCTCGGCTGGCGCGCCTGGCGCTGAGGGTCCTGGCCCGGGTCGGGCAGCTTCCACACGAACCGGGCGCCTCCGAGCGGCGACTCGCACGCCTCGAGGTCGCCTCCGTGCAGGCGGGCGATGCCGCGCGCGAGCGCCAGCCCGAGTCCGCTGCCGCGGCCGCTGCGCGCCGGGTCGAGCCGCGCGAAGCGGTCGAAGATCCGATCCCGCGCCTCCCGGGGAATGCCCGGGCCCGAGTCGTCGACGTGGACGACGGCGCCGCCGGGCGTCCGGGACGCGCCGATCTCGACCACGTCTCCGCGGCGGACGCAATGAAGCGCATTGTCGAGCAGGTTCACCAGCACCCGGTCGATCAGGGTTCCATCGGCATGGACGACTCCAGCGCGGGTCTCGACGCGCAGCTCGATGCCGCATTCCTCGAAGGAGGGCGCATACATGTCTGCGGTCCGGAGGATCCGGGCGTCGAGATCCACCGGGCTGCGCTGCAGCTCGAAGTCTGCATCGTCGATCTCGGCGAGCAGCAGCAGCGAGTTGATGATTCGGGTGATCTCCTCGCCGGACTCGCGAATCGCGTCGAGCGTGCGGACGAATTCGTGCGGGTCGTCGCTCAGCAGCGCCACCTCGGCCATCGCCCGGATCCGGTTGATGGGCGTGCGCAGCTCGTGGGCGACGTCGCTGCCGAAGGCTCGGACGCGAGCGAACGAGGCGTCGATGCCCGACAGCACGCGGTTCAGAGTCTGGGCGTGGCGGTCGACCGGATCGCCGCTGCCGTGGGTCGCGATCCGGTGCCCGAGGTGCCGAGCGTCGATCTCCCGGAGGATTCGCGTGGCGTCGCGGATCGGCCCGAAGGCTCTCGAGGTCGTCCGGATGCCGACGGCCAGGGAGATCAGCCCCGACACGACGCCGATCAGGAACAGCCCCGCGACGACCTCGCGAGATTCGTCCGCCTGGTGTGCGAGGGGCAGCGCCAGCTGCAGCTCGCCGCCGTCCGCGAGCGGCGCCTTCCCCACCAGGTAACGGTCGCCCCGCAGCAGGTGGAAGTCGCGCAAGCGCCGGTGATCGTTCCGGGCGATCGCGTCGACGGCTCGATCGGCGGCAGGCCAGGCTCCGAAGGCTTCGACGTTCGGGGCCCCGGGGCGGTCGATCCGAACCGAAGGCGCCGAGCCGGTGAACGAGCCGCGCAGGTCCGAAACGGCCTGCTCCAGGGGCGTGCCACGAGCCTCGGCGATCCGCATCAGCCCGAGCGCGTGCTGCACCCAGCGGTCGCCTTCCTCGAGGCTCTGCACGGCGACGAAGGCGGACAAGGCGAAGCACTGGACCGTGATGGCCAGCAACAGGATCGCGGTCATCGAAAGCGCGGCCCGGACGTCCATCCGTCCGAGCAGCCGGCGGACGGTCTCAGGTAACGACATAGCCTTGGGAGCGGATCGTCCGGATCAGGCCGGGCAGCCCGCAAGATTCGAGCTTCCGCCGCAGGCGGTTGACGTGCACCTCGATGAGGTTGGTGCCCGGGTCGAAGTCGTAGGACCAGACCTCCCGAAGCAGCTCGGACCGGCTCACCGTCTGACCCTGGGCGCGGACCAGGGTCGAGAGAAGGCCGAACTCGGTGGGCGTGAGGTCGAGGGGCTCCTCCCCGACGAAGGCCAGGCGCGTACTCAGCAGCAGCCGCAGCTCGCCCAGGCGCAGCTCGGTCGCCTCGCCGCGGCGCCCCAGCGCGCGAACCCGCGCCGACAGCTCGGCGAAGGAGAAGGGCTTCACCAGATAGTCGTCGGATCCCCCGTCGAGACCCCGCACCCGGTCGCGGACCGATCCGCGGGCAGTCAGCATGAGGACGCGGCTCTTCAGCACACTTCCGCGAATCCGCTCGAGCACGTCGTAGCCGGAGCCGCCGGGTACCATGACGTCCAGGATCGCGACGTCGAAGGGCTGATGGCCGACCAGCTCGAGCGCCGACGGAGCGTCGGCGGCCACCACCACCTCGTGGCCCTCGTGGAGCAGCCCCCGTTCTAGGGCCGAGGCCGTTTCGGGATCGTCTTCGAGCAGCAGGAGGCGCATTCCGGAGAAAATACCCCAGGCGCGCCCTGGGGCAGGCCCGCGGCACGACGGCCCGCCCGGACGCGTCCAAACATGGCGCAAACGTCATGTACCGCGACCGGTCCTTCCCTATCGTTTCCGCGGGCTTGCCAGGCCTTTCCAGGAGGCGTGCGCGATGGACCTCTTCCAGCCGTGCTCTGAGTACGCGGTGCCGCGCTTTGCGCGAGCGGCCGGGATCTATCCGTTCTTCCACGAGCTCGATGCGTCCGAGGGGCCGGTCGCCCAGCACCGCGGCAAGACCCTCGTGATGATGGGCTCGAACAACTACCTGGGGCTCACCCATCACCCGAAGGTGATCGCGGCGGCCAAGGCTGCGATCGACGAGTTCGGAACCGGCTGCACCGGATCGCGCTTCTTGAACGGGAATCTCCGCACGCACGTCGAGCTCGAGACCGAGCTGGCCGAGTTCTTCGGCTACGAGCAGGCGCTGGTCTTCTCCAGCGGCTTCCTGGCGAACCTCGGCGTGATCGCGACGCTCGGCTCGCACCCCGGGGCCATCCTGTTCTCGGAGCGCGCCAACCACGCGAGCCTGATCGACGGCTCACGTCTGGCGAGCGGCGACGTCCGGATCTTCGACGACGCCCAGGATCTCGCGCGGCAGCTCAACGAAGGCGACGGCTGGGAGAACGCCCTGGTCGTACTCGACGCCGTGTTCTCCATGACGGGCCGCGTGAGCGATCTGCGTGCCTTCGCCGCCTTGAAGCGACGGCACGGCTTCAAGCTCTACGTCGATGACGCCCACGGCATCGGGGTGTTCGGCGAGGGCGGCCGCGGCGCCGTCTTCGATCAAGGCGTGCGCGACGACGTGGACCTGCTGTTCGGGACCTTCAGCAAGTCGCTCGCCAGCCTCGGCGGCTTCGTGTGCGGCGAGGAGAGCGTCGTCGACTATCTCCGGCACACCACGCGCTCCCTGATCTTCACGGCCGGTCTGCCGCCCTCCGCGTCGGCGGCGGCCCTGGCCGCGCTGCGGGTCATGCGCAGCGAGGGCCGTGAGATCATGGACCGCTTGTGGGAGAACGCGCGCTACTGGAAGAAGGGGCTCGAGGGGCTCGGCTACTGCACGCTCGACTCCAGCTCGCCCATCGTGCCGGTGATGATCGGGTCCGAGTCGCTCGCCTTCCGCGTGTCGCAGGATCTGTTCGACCTCGGGGTGTTCGCCATCCCGGTGCCCTACCCGGTGGTTCCCCGCGGCCAGTCGCTGGTCCGCACCAGCCTGATGCCGACGCACGAGCGCGAGCACCTGGACCGTGCGCTCGAGGCCTTCGCCACCGTGAAACAGCGCTACCCCTTGCCCGATTTCGACCCCGAGCATCTACCCGTCACGGACCTGGAAGACTGGTCGTGGATCCTGCCGGAGGGCGCCAAGCCCCCCACCGCGATGCCGGCTCGCTAGCCGGATCCTGTCGCTGCCGGCTGGCGCGTGCGCGGAGCCGGTGTGACGACGATGGGCAGGGTGGCCTTGCGCAGCACCCGCTCGGTGGTGGAGCCCACCAGAAGCCGCTCGGACAGCGTCTGTCCGTGGGCCCCGATCACGATGGCATCCGCTTTCGCCCGCTGCGCTTCGGCGAGGATCTTCTCGTGGGCCAGGCCCGTCACGACCCGGGTCCGGACGCGGGCGCAGCCCACTCCTTCCGCCATCGCCTCCAGAGCCGTCCGGGCATCCAGCTTCGCCTGACGGGCCAGCTTGGTCACGGTCTTGCGGTTCGTCGCGGAGAAGGGGATCGAGGGCTCGAGCTTGCGCAAGACGTGGACCAGTACGACCTCCCCGCCCTCGCCGACCAAGCGGGTCGCCTCGCGCAGGGCTCGGGTCGAGCTGGGCGAGAAATCGACGGGCACCAGGACGCGCGTGTAACCGGTCGGCATGAAGCTCTCCCTGCGGGTTGCCGCGAGGCTCCTTCCGCGCGGGTGTCCGCAACCATACCGAGCCCGGGCCCGCGGCGCGCCCTGCTACACTGCCGCCCGAATCCACCGCGGAGGGCCTCCCGTGACCGATCCCGACCCGTTCCGCGCCGAGGTCCAGGCGTAGCTCCAGGACAACGCCCCCGAGTCGCTCCGTGGCCGCCGGGCCAGCGCGCTCGAGGGTGTCTGGGGCGGCAGGCGGTGGGTGTTCGACGACCCCGACAAGAAGCTCTGGCTCGAACGCTGCGCCGAACGCGGCTTCACCGCTCCGAGCTGGCCGCGTGAGTACGGCGGCGGGGGCCTCTCGCCCGCAGAGGGCAAGGTCCTGGGCCAGGAGCTGGGCCGACTGCGCATGCCTCCGCCGCTGATCGGCTTCGGCCTCACCATGATCGGGCCCACGCTGCTCCAGTACGGCAGTGAAGCGCAGAAGCGCGAGCACCTGCCGAAGATCTGCCGAGGGGAGATCCGCTGGTGCCAGGGTTACTCCGAGCCCGGCGCGGGCTCCGACCTGGCGGCGCTCCAGACCCGCGCGCTGCGCGACGGGGACGACTTCATCATCAACGGCCACAAAGTCTGGACCTCCTATGCCGACCAGTGCGACTGGATCTTCGCCTTGGTGCGGACGGACCCCGAGGCGAAGAAGCAGGAGGGCATCACCTTCCTGCTGATCGACATGGAGACGCCCGGCGTCACGGTCCGGCCCATCAAGCTGATCAGCGGCTCGTCGCCGTTCTGCGAGACCCTGTTCGAGGACGTTCGCGTGCCGGTCTCGAACGTGATCTCGGAGATCAACGGCGGCTGGACCGTCGCCAAGGCGCTGCTCGGCCATGAGCGCAGCATGATCGCCGACGCCTTCGGTGGCGGAGCCGGGGGCTCGGCTCGCAAGCACCAGGGCCTGGCCGAGCTCGCGCGAGCCTACGTCGGCGGCCACGGAGAGCTCGCGGATCCGCTGCTGCGCGACGAGATCGCGCGCATGGAGATGGACACGCGAGCCTTTCTGCTGACCCTCCAGCGGACTCGCGATGCGGCCCGGGCCGGGCACCAGCCGGGCGCCGAGACCTCGCTGTTCAAGGTCCACGGCACGGAGCTGAACATGCGTCGCAACGAGCTGATGGTCCGGGTCGCCGGACCCCAGGCCCTCGGCTGGGAGGGAGAGGGCTTCGAGGAGGACGAGCTCGCCCGGACTCGCGACTGGCTGCGCTCGCGCGGCAACTCGATCGAGGGCGGCACGTCCGAGATCCAGCTCAACATCATCGCCAAGCGTGTGCTCGGCCTGCCCGACTAGCGGCGAGGAAGCCCCATGCCGCTCGTACTGACCGAAGATCAGGAGCTCCTGGCCAAGACCGCCCGGGACTTCGTGGTCGAGCGCTCGCCCATCTCGCGGCTTCGCGAGCTGCGAGACACGAACGATCCCGTCGGCTTCTCGAGGCCGCTCTGGAAGGAGATGGCCGCACTCGGCTGGGTCGGGATCCCCTTCTCCGAGGCGCACGGTGGCGCCGAGATGGGCATGGCCGAGCTGGCGGTGGTGATGGAGGCCCTCGGCCGGACGCTTGCGCCCGAGCCGTTCCTCTCGACCGTCCTGCTCGCCGGACAGGTTCTCGTGCACGGCGGTAGCCCGGCCCAGCAGGCAGAATGGATCCCGAGGATCGTCGAAGGCGATGCCCTCGGTGCGCTGGCGACGGACGAGATCCACAGCCGCTGGGATCTGTGCCGCGTGGAGACCCGCGCCGAGCCGGTCGGCGACGGCTTCCGGATTTCCGGCGAGAAGACCCAGGTGCTCGACGGGCACGTGGCGGACCTCCTGCTCGTCTCGGCGCGCAGCGGCGGCGCCTCGGACGATGCCGACGGTGTCACCATCTTCGGCATCCGGCCGGGTGCTCCCGGCCTGAGCATCACGCGCCAGAGCCGGATCGACTCGCGCAACGCGGCCCTGGTCCGTCTCGACGGGGTGAAGGTGGCCGGATCGGACGTCGTCGGTCCCGTCGGTGGCGGCGCCGCGATCCTCGAGAACGCCGTGGCCCGCGCCACCGTGGGCCTGTGCGCCGAGATGCTCGGCGCCATGCAGGAGGCGTTCCATCGCACCCTCGACTACATGAGGACCCGGGAGCAGTTCGGGGTTCCGATCGGGAGCTTCCAGGCCCTGAAGCACCGCGCCGCGCGAGAGTTCATCGCCATCGAGATCTCGCGTTCGGCCGTCCTGGCGGCCGCCCGGGCCCTGGACGGTGGCGACGACGAGGCGGCGGCACTGGTCTCGCTGGCGAAGGCCCAGTGCTCGGAAGCGGCGATCCTCGTCGCCAACGAGTCGGTCCAGATGCACGGCGGCATCGGCATGACCGACGAACACGACATCGGCTTCTACCTGAAGCGTGCGCGCGCCGCCGAGCTGTCCTTCGGAGACGCAGCCTGGCACCGTCGCCGTTGGGCCGAGATTTCGGGCTACTGATGGCGTGCGCCGGGCTCGCGGGATGAACCGGACCGATCGCTTCCTGCGGGCCTGCCGGGGCGAGCCCGTCGACCGCCCGCCCGTCTGGCTGATGCGCCAGGCGGGGCGCTATCTGCCCGAGTACCGTCGGGTCCGGGAAGGGGTCGCCTTTCTCGAGATGTGCCGGGACGTCGATCGGGCCGTCGAGGTCTCGCTCCAGCCCCTCGAGCTCGTCGGGAGCGAGGCGGTGATCTTCTTCTCCGACATCTTCGTGCCCGTCGCCGGAATGGGCGTCGATCTCGATTTCCGTCCCGGACCGGTCGTGGCCGATCCGATCCGCAGCCTCGACGCGGTGGAGAAGCTGTCCGACCCGGATCCGCGCGAATCGGTCCCCTTCGTGTTCGAGATCCTGCGCAACTTGCGCGCCGAGCTCGAGAAGCACGAGGTGCCACTGCTGGGCTTTGCGGGTGCGCCATTCACACTCGCCTGTTATCTGGTCGAGGGTCATGGCTCGCGCCACTTCAGCGTCCTCAAGCGCATGATGTACCGCGAGCCCGCCGTCCTGCGCGAGCTGCTCGGCCGGCTGACGGACATGACCGTGGCCTACCTGAACGCGCAGATCGAGGCCGGCGCCCAGGCCGTCCAGCTGTTCGACACCTGGGCCGGCCTGCTGACCCCCGAGGACTACCGTGCCTGGGTGCTGCCCTGTCACCAACGGATCGCAGCCGCGGTGGACCGCGAGCGGGCGCCCCTGATCCTCTACGTCCAGGCCGGTGGCCACGTCGTGGACGGAATGATCGAGGCGGGCCCCGACGTGATCTCGCTCGACTGGCGGCTCGATTTCGCCGAGGCGGCCCGCCGCGCCGGCTCGCGCGTGAGCGTCCAGGGAAACCTCGACCCGACCGCCCTCCACGCGTCGCGCGAGGAGATCTTTCGCCGCGTGCGCGGGATTGCCGAGGCCGGCAAGGCGGCGCGAGGCCACGTGCTGAACCTCGGTCATGGTTGCCACCCCGACACGCCGGCCGACGGCGTGAGGGCCTTCACCGACGCGGCCCGCGCCCTCGCCACGGGATGAGCGGCCCGGCCCCGTCCGGCACGACCCGGGTCGATGCACTCGTGGTCGGAGCCGGCCTCGCCGGCCTGGCGGCGGCGGCCACGCTGCGCCGCGCGGGCCGGGACGTCCGGCTGCTCGAGGCCGGACCCCGTGCCGGCGGCGTGGTGCACAGCGAACGGATCGGGGGATTCCTGGTCGAGCACGGCCCGAATACCCTGCGCGTCCCCGGGCCGGCGCGCGCTGCCCTCGCCGGGCTCCAGCTCGAGCCATGCCTCGTGGCCGCGGCTCCCGCCAGCCGGCGGCGCGGCCTCTTCCACGAGGGGCGGATCGTGCCGCTCCCCACCGGGCTCGCCTCCGCAGTGCGGACTCCGCTGGTCTCGACGCGCGGCAAGCTGCGGATCCTGGCCGAGCCGTTCGTGCGACGCGGCGATCCCAGCGGGGAGACGGTCGCCGCGTTCGTGGGCCGCCGGCTCGGTCGCGAAGCCGTCGAGCGGCTGGTCGGTCCGTTCCTCACCGGGGTCTACGCCGGGGACGAGAGTCGGCTCGGAGCCGAGGCCGTGTTTCCGGCTCTCGTCGAAGCCGAGCGCCGCAGCGGCTCCATTGTGCGGGGCTTGCTCGCCCGGGGCCGCAGCGGGTCGATGGTGCGGAGATTGCTCGCCCCGGGCCCGAGCGCGCCGGCTTCGCTGCCCGCACTGCCCGGCATCTACTCCTGCGCCGGAGGGCTCGGCGAGCTGCCGGAGAGGCTGGCGGCCGACCTCGGCGAGAGCCTGGCGCTCGCGACGCCGGTGACGTCGCTGGCGCGCGACGGCGCCGGGCTCCGGGCCGAGACGCCCCACGGCGACCGCGCGCTCTGGTCCGACCGTCTGGTGCTGGCCGTCCCGGCCCCGGCCGCGGCCGAGCTGGTGCGCGAGCTCGATGCCGACGCCGCCCATGCGCTCGCTCGGATCGACTACGCGCCGATCGTGGTGGTCCACCTGGGCGCCGACCCCGCCGAGCTGCGCGAGCCCGCCGAGGGGTTCGGCTTCCTGGTGCCGCGCGGCGCCGGGCTCGGCCTGCTCGGCTGCCTGTTCCTCTCGAATCTGTTCGCACGCCGGGCGCCGGCGGGCCAGACACTGCTCAGCTGCATGCTCGGCGGGACCCGCTGGCCCCAAGCCGTCGAGCTGCCCGAGGACGTGCTCCTCGACCGCCTGCGGTCCGATCTCGACCAGACGCTCGGGCTGAGGGCCGCGCCCCGGCCGCTTCGCACGGTCCGCTGGGCCCGTGCCGTGCCCCAGCCCGGCCCCGAGCACCCGCGGCTCGTGGCCGGGATCGAACGTCGCCTGGGGCCGCTGGGCGTCGCCGTGGCCGGCGGCTGGGTGCGAGGGGTCGCCGCGGCCGATTCCCTGGCGTCTGGGGTGGCTGCGGCGCGCCAGCTCTTCCCGGACCTGGCCGGGCCGAGCGCGGCGACGGGCTAGGCGGAGCGCCGCACCATCGCCGCCACGGCCTCGACCCAGCGCGGGTGGGCATTCGGACAAGGCACCAGGCTCAGGATCTCGCCCCCGAGCCCCTCCCACTGCTCCCGGCCCCGGATCCCGATCTCCTCGAGGGTCTCGAGACAGTCGGCCACGAAGGATGGACACAGGACCGCGAGGCGCCGCACGCCCTGCGCCGCCAGCTCGGGCAGCACGTGGTCGGTGTAGGGGCGGATCCAGGGCGTTCGCCCGAGCCGGGACTGGAACGCAGTCGAGTGCTCCGTGGGTCCGAGCCCGAGCGCGCCGGCCAGGCCGGCGCTGGTGGCGTAGCACTGGGCGCGGTAGCAGCGCGGCAGCGATTCACCGGGGTTCTCGCAGCAGGCGTCGTCGGAAAGGCAGTGACGGCCGCTCGGATCGGCGGCGCGGATCTGGCGCTCGGGCAGGCCGTGATAGCTGAAGAGGACGTGCTCCGGCTTCGCTTCGGCGAGGGCGGGGCGCGCCCGCTCGGCGAAGGCGCCGAGGAACCCGGGGTCGTCGAAGAACGGGGGCAGGCTCTCGACCGGGGGGGCGTGGGGCAGCGCGTCGGCGGCGGACTCCAGGCGTGCGATGGCCGAGCCCGTCGACGACTCGGCCCACTGGGGAAACAGCGGCAGCGCCAGGATCTGATCCACGTCGGCCGTGACCAGCCGCTCGAGGGCCGAAGGAATCGAAGGCTGGCCGTAGCGCATGCCGAGGACCACGGCGTAGCCGTCGCCCAGCTGCTTCTCCACCGCCGCGCACAGCGCCCGACCGTGGACCAGCAGGGGCGATCCGTCGGGGCCCCAGATCTTGCGATAGGCGGCCGAAGCCCGGCGCGGCCGGAAGGGGGCGATCACCAGGTGGACCAGCAGCCAGCGCGGCACCGCCGGGAGGTCGATCACCCGCGGGTCCGAGAGGAACTCGCGCAGATAGCGGCGGACGTCCCGGGGCTGCGGCGAGTCGGGCGTTCCGAGGTTGAGCAGGAGGACACCGGTCCGGCCGTGGGCCATGGACGGAGCATGCCACACGCCGGGGAGCGGGCCTCACGCTCGGGCCGGATCAGGCGCGTCGGGGCCGGCGCCACCCTCCGAGCCAGGCCGAGATTCCCAGGTAGTAGGCCGGGTAGGCCAGGGTGCACTCGGCGAGCCGGTAGGAGCCCGTGGCCTCGGGGAAGGCCACGGCCACGGCGAACAGGACGACCCAGAGCGTTCCGAGCGAGTTGGTCGTGCGCTTCAGGCGGGGCGCCTTGCTCGGGTACACGTACTTGAGCGGTACGAACACGGCGACCGACAGGAGCAGCAGAATGGCGGCCCCCGCCCCGGGAGAGATCTGGAGCAGCCACAGGTAGAGCGCGACCACGTTCCAATAGGACGGAAATCCCAGGAAGAAGTCATCCTCGGTCTTGGCGTCCGCCTGGGAGAATCCGTAGGCGCTCGCCAGGATCGGCGGAACGATCCAGACCCAGGACGTGACGAGCCCGGCGGTGGCGAGGAACACCATGGGGACGAGGACGTAGTTGAAGAAGTCGACCATGTCGTCGAGGCGGCGGCCGTCGAAGCCGGGGATCAGCTCGGAGACCCGCGCGCGGCGGGCCAGGGTGCCGTCGACCGAGTCGATGGCCAGCGCCACCAGCATCAGCAGCGCGGCCCGGCCGTAGTCTCCCGCGAAGATCGCCAGCAGCGCCAACGTCCCCACCACCGCTCCGGTGGCGGTGAACAGGTGGACGCTCCAGGCCGCCGCCAGCGCCTGGCGCTCGGGGCGCTCGACCGTGGCCTCGCCCGAATCGGCCTGGGCGGCTTCGGACTCGGGGCTGCTCATGCGGGGCCCTCGGGACTGCTCATGCGATGCCAATCCTACCCCAGCCGCTATATTCGCGATTCCCATGCCGATCCAACCGGAAACCGTCCGCCGCCGCCAGGCCTACGAGTTCCTCCGCCAGGGCGGCGACTCCTTCCAGACCACTCGGCTGGAGGCGGCGCTCGGCTGGGCTCGCAAGTACTCGATGTTCATGTACCCCTTCGTCACGGCCTGCTGTGGGATGGAGTTCATGTCCGTGGCCGGGCCTCGCTACGACCTCGACCGGTTCGGCTGTGCCCTGCCGCGCTTCTCGCCGCGCCAGGCCGACCTTCTCTGGGTGGTGGGAACCATCAGCCATCGCCAGGCGCCGATCCTGAAGAAGGTCTACGACCAGATGGCCGAGCCCAAGTGGGTGATCGCCTTCGGAGCCTGCACC
>Ga0114931_10007852_pt1 | contig 12987 bp, 12 predicted proteins | sample 2SBtaG_FD_89579 | JGI IMG/M metagenome (GOLD analysis project Ga0114931, IMG submission 89579) | Deep subsurface microbial communities from Kolumbo volcano to uncover new lineages of life (NeLLi) - 2SBTROV14_V59a metaG | ecosystem: Environmental > Aquatic > Marine > Volcanic | place: Kolumbo... | reverse complement strand
TTTAACAAGCCGGTTGTTGCTGAAATAAATGGCTGCCACTTTTTATTTTTAGTAGGATAAAATGTCGCTTCGAAAAGATGATAGGACAAAAATGTTTTAAAAGGCAGGGCAGGATCGGCAGCAAAATATGAATCATTCCTTTTCGGTCGTACTGTACCGTAATTCCAGTTGTATCCGACAGAAAGAAAATCCGTTGTGAAAAAATCCATCCGCAGACCGACTTTTCTACTGATATTTGAACTTTTTTTTGCACCTCCATAAAGGCGTAGTGCAGAGACGTCAGCACCAATTTCCAATTGTCCTTTTCGGCCTTGAGAATACGAAAGCGCGAATGTACCGACCATGAATAATACAGTCAGAAATAAAATTTTAGTTAATTGCATGGAGAATCCTCCAACATGCTTTACAAACGAGTTGCAGTGATATTCCGGAGACTGGACAGAAGGTTCTAGGCGTCAAGTTGAGAGCGGGAATTTATCTGTCGTTACCACCGATACAAAAAGGAAGCCCTTACCTCACCCCAGACAGAGTCTTTCACTAAAGACTCTTAAATTCTAAGTATTTTAAACTAAAGAAGCAAGCCATTTTTAACTTGCAATTATCACTCTTTATTACTAAACTTTGACAATGAAAATTCCCCTTTAAACTGGTCCAGAGAGGCGGTAAGGGGCAACAAGTGTACCTTCTTGCCCCTTTGCAGAAGGTATTTTTTTTTCATCAAACTATATAACAAGATACTACGAAATAATCCGGGGAATGCAGATAGTCAATTGATAATTTAATTTTGTTCAATCATCCATTTGCACGGATATGTAGATGAGTCAAAAAATTATTGCAAAAATCATTGATGATGAAGGCTTGAAAAGAACGATCACCCGCCTGGCGCACGAAATCATTGAACGTAATCGCGGCGCCGACAGGATCGCCGTGGTGGGAGTTCGCACCCGCGGCGCAACGCTGGCTGAAAGGATAGTGAACAAGATTGAAGAAATAGAGCAGAAAAAAGTTCCTTTCGGCATTCTCGATATTACCCTTTATCGGGATGATTTCCGCAAGCGTCTCAAACAGCCCATTGTGCAGCGAACGGACATCCCGTTTCACATCGATGGGATTGACGTCATCCTGGTTGACGATGTTCTTTACACCGGCAGAACAGCACGCGCGGCAATGGACGCTCTTATGGATTTCGGCCGTCCGTCAAGCGTACAACTCGTCGTGTTGGTCGATCGAGGTCATCGTGAATTACCTATTCATGCCGATTATGTAGGGAAAAATATTCCGACATCCGTCGGCGAAGAAATTCAGGTCCGCTTTCTCGAAACGGACAAGGAGGATTGCGTTTTACTTGTCGAAGCCCCAGAGGAGGAAAATTAGATGGCGCTGTCTATTTCGCACTTGCTTGGATTAGAAGGCGTTTCAAAATCGGACATTCAGACCATTTTAGACACAGCAGAATCATTCAAAGAAATATTGAGCAGGCCCATCCCCAAAGTTCCCACCCTGCGGGGAAAAACAATCGTTAATTTGTTTTTCGAACCATCCACACGAACAAGGATTTCCTTCGAACTGGCGCAAAAGAGACTATCGGCCGACACTGTGAATTTTTCAACATCGACCAGTTCCGTGAAAAAAGGAGAAACCCTCAAAGATACGGTCAGAAACATAGAGGCGATGAAAATTGATATGGTCGTTGTGCGGCACGCTGTTTCCGGTGTGCCGTTTTTTTTAACGCAATGCATGGATGCCGCCATCATCAACGCCGGGGATGGTATCCACGAGCATCCCACGCAGGCACTGCTGGATATGATGAGTCTGAAGGAAAAATTCGGAGCACTGGAAGGTTTAAAAGTTGCCATCATCGGCGATATTTCCCACAGTCGTGTGGCCGGTTCAAACATTCGCGGTTTAAAAACCATGGGCGCAAAAGTCATGCTCTGCGGCCCCAAAACGCTCATTCCCAGGAATGTTGAAGAGTTGGGGGTAACTGTTAATTATAACCTGGATGAAGTTATCGAATGGGCGGATGTTTTAAATGTGCTGCGCATTCAACTGGAACGCCAGCAATCCGGCCTGTTTCCTTCAATTCGCGAATACCATGCAGAGTTTGGTGTGACCCTGAAGCGGCTTGAACGCGCAAAGAAAGAAATCACCATCATGCATCCCGGGCCCATCAACCGCGGCATCGAACTGGACAGCGATATTGCCGATGCCGATTTTTCCATTATTCTGAATCAGGTAACAAATGGTGTTGCCGTGAGAATGGCCGTGCTTTATCTTTTAGCAGGATTAGAAGATTCAGTAGATTAAAATAAAGGTGTGAAAAGCGTGAAAAAAAGCGATAAAATTTTGCTCAAAGGGGGAGAGATTGTCGACCCTGTTTCAAAAAAACATAAAAAACTGGATGTCGCCATCATTAACGGACGCATTGACAAGCTCGACGTAATTGAGGAAACAAGTTTTTCAGGCAAGGTCATTGATGTTTCCGGGTGCTGGATTGTGCCCGGCCTCATCGATATGCACGTCCATCTTCGCGAGCCGGGCCGCGAAGATGAGGAAACCGTGCACAGCGGTTGTGCCGCAGCCATGGCCGGCGGCTTCACCGCAGTTTGTGCGATGCCCAACACCAGCCCGGCATGTGACAATCAAAATGTCATTCAATTTATTAAGGAACGTGCAAGAGACGAACTGGTGGATGTTTTTCCAATTGCTGCAGTAACGAAAAATCGCGCCGGCAAAGAAATCACTGAAATGGGCGAATTGGTAAAAAACGGCGCTGTTGCCTTTTCAGATGACGGTACACCGGTCGTTCATACGGCGGTTATGCGCCATGCACTGGAATACTCCGGCATGTACAACGTCCCAATCATTGATCATTGCGATGATATGGATTTATTCGAGGGTGGGCATATTAACGAAGGAAAAATGTCAACCCGGCTCGGCATCCCACCGATTCCGGATGTGGGCGAAGAGATACTCATTGCCCGGGATATTCTTCTGGCAAAATACACCGGCGGCAAAGTACATATAGCACACATGTCCACCAAGGGTGGCGTTGAACTTGTCCGCCGGGCCAAGGAAGAAGGGATCAATGTAACCTGCGAAGTGACACCGCACCATCTCGCTCTCACGGAAGATGCACTTGTTTCTTACGATACCAATCTCAAAATGAATCCTCCATTGCGAACGGCCGAGGATGTTGAGGCCTTAAAAAAAGGTTTGCAGGACGGAACCATCGATGCCATCGCCTCCGATCATGCACCGCACAGCATTGAAGAAAAAGATGTGGAATTCGATGCCGCGCCGTTCGGCATCATCGGTCTGGAAACAATGCTCGGAGTGATCAATACAAAGATCGTAATGGACGGCATCATTACACTGGAACAGGCTATAGAAAAAATGTGTGTTTCTCCGAGAAAAATTCTCAACCTACCCATACCAGGCATTGCCGAGGGCGAGTATGCCAACCTGACGATTTTTAATCCGAAGAAAAGCTGGACAGTTGATCTCCACCATTTCAAATCCCTTTCAAGAAATTCGCCTTATGGCGGCTGGAAATTGAATGGATTTGTCAGAAGCGTTGTGAATAGAGGGATTTATTGGGAAAATTCGTCTATATAAAGATGTTTTCATGGGAGACCTGTCTATATAGCAGCTATTCAGCCTCACCATCCGCCAGTAACAGATTCATTCCATGTCGATAATCTTCGTCAGCATGTCTTTAGGTACGCAGGCATTCCGCCGCGCGCCAACGGAATGAGACACACAATACCGGAAATATCTTCCGTCTGTAACTGAGATGTTACCGTTAATATTAAAAAAATCTTGCATCTTTGGCTATTTTTTTATAAATTGCGCGGCTTTATTTGAACCAACGAAGGAGATTTTATCTTGAAAACATATTCACCAAGGCTGCAGGATATCGACGCAAAGTGGTATGTCGTGGATGCGGATGGAATGGTTTTGGGGCGCCTGGCCAGTAAAATTGCACAGGTTCTTCGAGGAAAGCACAAACCCATCTGGGCGCCGCACATTAATACCGGTGATTTTGTTGTCGTAATCAATGCCGATAAAATTCGTGTAACAGGCCGAAAAGCTGAGCAAAAAAAGTATTATCGTCATTCCGGATATCTAGGCGGATTAAAAGAAACACCGTACAAACGTATGATGGATAAGAACCCGGAATTTATTCTTCAGGAAGCAGTTCGCGGAATGCTGCCCCATAATCGTCTTGGCAGGCAAATGCTTAAAAAGCTGAAAATCTATGCGTCCTCGGATCATCCTCATACGGCGCAAAAGCCGGAAGCATTTCCGTTCTAAGTTATTTTTTCGGATTTAAGGAGAAAGAATGAAGGAAAACAGTTATTACGCAACCGGGCGCAGAAAAAATGCCATCGCCCGTGTTTATCTAACACCAGGAAATGGTGAAATCAAAGTCAATAACAGAGAATTGCTTGGCCATTTTAAACGCGACACGTTGCAAATGGTCATCGAACAACCTCTTGTTGTAACGGAATCTTTAGGAAAGTATAATATCACCGCGCATGTAAACGGTGGTGGGTTATCGGGCCAGGCCGGAGCTTTGTTGCTGGGAATTGCCAGGGCCTTGGTGAAAGCGGACGAAGAACTTAAACCGATTTTACGCAAGAACGGCTTTCTGACCCGTGATCCTCGAATGGTTGAACGCAAAAAATATGGTCAGCCCGGGGCAAGAAAAAGATTTCAGTTTTCAAAACGTTAATTCAGATTTTATCACACACATCCTTTTTTGACTGGGTGCCCCCTGTAAGGGGTTTATATTTTTAAAAGGATGGCGGGAAAACCCTTATCATGGAGAAAGAAATGGACGTAAGCATTCAACAACTGTTACTTGCAGGTTGTCATTTCGGACATCTTACTCGTAGATGGAATCCAAAGATGAAACAATACATCTTTATGGAAAGAAATGGCATTCATATTATTGATCTTAAAAAAACACTGTCATGTCTCCAATCTGCGACGGATGAAATTGCCAATATCGTCCGCAAAGGCGGAGTTGTTATGCTGGTGGGAACAAAACGCCAGGCTCGCGATGTCATCAAAGTAGAAGCCGAAAGATGTGGCATGCCCTATGTTTCGGAGCGCTGGCTGGGAGGCACTCTTACAAATTTTATCACCATCAGAAAGAGCATCAAACGCCTGAAAAATTTGGAGAAAAAAGCAACCGACGGCACGTATGACAAATTATCAAAAAAAGAAATTCTTTCCATTGAACGTGAAAAAGAAAAACTGGATCGAGTTCTTGGTGGAATCAGAGATATGAACGGTCTGCCATCGGCGATATTTCTTGTCGACGCAAAAAAAGAAGCCATTGCTTTGCACGAAGCAAAACGGTTGAATGTTCCCGTATTTGCCATGCTGGATACCAACGCCGATCCGGACCTGATCGATTATCCCATCCCCAGTAATGATGACGCTTTTAAAGCGATTAATCTAATTACGCACACCATCGCTGATGCAATCATTGAAGGTAAAGAGGGACGGAGCGAATTTTCGACCATGATGGAAGGAGAACGGGTAACACCCGAGCAGGTGCAGGAAAATAAAGCTAGTGTGACTGAATAAACCATAGATCAAGGAGAAGAGGGAATGGCCATTACGGCAGCACAGGTCAAAGAATTGCGGGACATCACCGGCGCTGGTATGATGGATTGCAAAAAAGCGCTTAGCGAGACCGATGTAGATATAGAAAAAGCAATTGAATATTTGCGTAAAAAAGGACTGCAAAAAGTAGAGAAAAAAGCAGGACGACAAACATCTGAAGGAATAATTCAGTCTTATATCCATCCCGGAAGTAGACTGGGAGTCTTGGTGGAAATCAACTGTGAGACAGACTTTGTCGCCAGAACTGAAGAGTTTCAGAATTTCGCCAAAGATATTGCCATGCATATCGCTGCATCAAAACCACTGGCAATTGAACGCGAGCAAATCTCTCAAGAACTCATTGACAAAGAACTTGAAATATATCGTGCGCAAATGCGCGAACAAGGCAAACCCGAACAGATTATCGAAAAAATAGTCACCGGCAAAATTGATAAATATTATCAGGAAGTTTGCCTGATGGAGCAAAACTTTGTCAAGGATCCGGATAAAACAGTCAAAGAACTCCTCAACGAGAAAATCTCAAAGTTAGGAGAGAATATGAGCATCAGACGTTTTGTCCGCTATCAACTTGGAGAATAAACATTTATTTTGAGCGAAGCTAACAGCTTCGCTCTTTTTATATAAAGAATAAATGAGTAATTCGCAAAAAGTCGAAAAGCATGTCATCGCGAGGAGCGGAGCGACGAAGCGATCTTTAAAAAACTGCATCTTAGCCGACTTCCAGATTGCTTCGCTTCGCTCGCAATGACATTTTGGGACTTTTTACGAGCATCTTATAAATAAAGAAGAGTTTCTCTTTGGTAGAAGATATTTCTTTAAATGGAAAACCGGCTTTTAAGAGGGTTCTGCTCAAATTAAGCGGAGAAGCCCTGATGGGTGGAAGCAACAAGTTGGGAATTGACCCGCGAACGGTTGATCAGATCAGCCGGGAAATTGCCGAGATTGCGCACATGGGCGTTCAAATTGGCATCATCATCGGGGGCGGTAATATTTTCCGAGGTCTTTCCGCCAGCGCCCGCGGCATGGATCGTGTTACAGCCGATTATATGGGGATGCTTGCAACAGTCATCAATTCGCTGGCATTGCAGGATTATCTGGAACGATACGAACTTGATACCCGGGTAATGACTGCAATTAAAATGGAAGAGCTTGCAGAGCCGTTTATTCGCAGACGTGCCATTTCTCACCTGGAAAACAACAAAATCGTTATTTTTGGTGCGGGTACCGGAAACCCCTATTTCACCACCGATACCGCCGCCGCCCTTCGAGCGATTGAGATTGAAGCGGATGCCATTTTAAAAGGTACACGAGTGGACGGCGTCTATGACAAGGACCCGGAACAGTATGATGACGCAATAAAATTTGACAGCTTATCATATCTGGATGTGGTAAACAAACGCCTGAGAGTAATGGACACAACCGCAGTCACATTGTGTATGGAAAATGAATTGCCAATACTGGTCTTTAACTTAAAAGTGCACGGAAATTTTAAGAGAGTCATTTTAGGTGAATCAATTGGAACAAAAGTGATTGGTGAATGATATGATCAACGAAACAAAACAAGATACGAGAAAAAGAATGGAGCTTGCCGTTGAAAGTGTTCGCAGCGAGTTAACAAAGTTGCGAACCGGAAAAGCAACTCCTGCCATTTTGGATAGTATTACCGTAGACTATTATGGCAGCAAAGTTCCGCTGAAACAAGTTGCAAATGTCAGTGCACCGGAACCACGCCTGCTGGTCGTTCAGCCCTGGGAAAAGAGCTTGTTGAGTGAGATTGAAAAAGAAATTTTAAAATCAGACCTGGGACTGAATCCTGCGAATGACGGAATCGTCATCCGAATTCCAATTCCTCAACTCACCGAAGAACGAAGGCAGTCTTTGGTTAAGGTGGCAAAAAAAGTTGGCGAAGATGGGAAAATCGCAATTCGCAACATCCGCCGGGATGCAAATGAAAAACTAAAAAAAGCGGAAAAAAACCATGATATCTCCGAAGACGGTATGCATACCGCACAGGATGATGTGCAGAAATTAACGGATGATTATGTAAAAAAAATTGACGAGATTCTCGCTTTGAAAGAAAAGAAAATTCTGGAAATTTAATCTACATTGCAAATAAAATAATTTCGACCGCTGTAAGATAAACTTGCAGCGGTTTTTTTGTAACCGATCACAGGGTCTGTTTGTTTGTTGCATATCATTCTGTAAAAAAGGAAATAGCCATTAAGAAAAAAACGCTAACTTATGATTCGTTTGCCGGATTCTACGATTTAGAGTATGGCCATAAAGATGATGACCTCGACTTTTATTTGGATATGGCCGACGAATTCGGTTCGCCGATTTTAGAGATCGGTGTTGGAACCGGCCGCGTCGCCATTCCTCTTGCGGACGCCGGACATACAATTTGGGGAATTGACAATTCCACAAAAATGCTGGAAGCAGCAGAAAAGAATCTCATCCGCTTGCCTGCGCAAAAAAGATCCAGTGTTTTTTTATCAAAACAAAATATGCAATCCTTTTCGCTGGAACAAGATTTTCCTCTTTGCATCATTCCTTTTCGCGCCTTTTTGCACAACCTGACGATGGATGAGCAGATTTCCACACTTTTATCCATTCACCGTCATTTGCAGCCGCAGGGGATTCTGGCATTCGATCTTTTTGTTCCTTTGTATTCCGTAATTTCACAAAAAAAATGGCAAGACGAAATAACCGAGGATGAATTTGCGCAATCTGATTCCGGTGTTACCATCAAAACCAAAGTAACACACGATTACGCAAGACAGTTGTTGAATATCAGTAACACATATTTTTCATCTGAAAAAGGTGTTATGCAAAAAACGGAAGGTAAAATGATTTACCGATACGTTTTTCGCTACGAAATGGAAGCCTTGTTGAGACTGACCGGTTTTGACGTGTTGAACGTTTACGGAGGCTTTGAAGGACAGAAATATGATTTTAAAAGTGGCCTGATGGTATTCGTCGCACGCAAAAAGAAATTGGAAAGAAACGAATAATTCTTATATTGTCATGTTATGAACCTGAAAAAAGTAAAATTCGTCCACAACCCAAAATCCGGGATTATCCATAGTCCTTTTATTATTCGCAAGGCTATTGATAGCGCTCTGACGGATGCACCTTTTAAATATGATTTTATTGAAACAGAATACCGCGGCCATGCCCGGGAAATTGCCAGCCAGGCAGCCACCGATAGATATGATGCCGTTGTTGCCATTGGCGGAGATGGCACGGTAAACGAAGTTGCAACAGCATTGCTGCATTCTCACGTTTTGCTTGGCATCATTCCCATGGGGTCGGGAAACGGCCTGGCGCGCGCAATGGAAATTCCCTTAATGGTTCGGCGGGCAGCCAAAATACTGATCGATGGCCGGGTGCGTGTTATTGATGCAGGCAAAATTGAAAATTACTATTTTTTCGTAAACACAGGCCTGGGATTTGAAGCACTCATTGGCAAGCTGTTTGATGACCAAAGCCTTCGCGGCCCGATACCTTATTTCACGATAGGTTTTAAAGAATTTCTGAATTATCACCCGGAAGTTTTCATTATAAAATTTAATGGTAAACAAGTTGCAGTGCCGGCATTGTTGGTAAATATTGCAAATCAAAAGGGCTGGGGAAACGGAGCCATTATCGCTCCCCATGCCAAACCGGATGACGGACTGTTGGATATTTGCATCATACGCCGAACAAATTTCTTATACAGCTTGTTTCATTTACCAAAACTTTTTACCGGAAATATTGAAAAGGTAACAAAATACGAAAGATATCAAGCCAAAGAGATACAAATTATTCGCGAACATCCCGGCCCGTTTCATTATGACGGCGAACCACAAGACTCCGGCACGCTGCTGAATATTTCGGTGATTCCAAAAGCATTAAAAATCATTGTGCCGAAAGGAAAATGAAACTTGATCATTTATATTTTTTGAAACCCATCCGTTTTTCCCGGGTCTAACAACTATGGAAATATTGAAAAAAATATCATTTACATTCCTGGTTCTGGTCATTTCTACAGGGATTTTTTTTCTGCTCGTTAAGGACGAGCAAGTAAAAAAAGATATTCTGCACAAGTCTTTGGATCTTTTTGGAGATCAGCTTCTGGCCATGGTGCCGGATGGGGTGCAAAAAACTACTTTGGAAAAGCGCTACCAGGAATTTATGGAAAAGGCTGATAAAAATGAGATCACTACAAAAGATATTGAAAAAGTCGCTGCAAACATACTCAACATCACAACGCACGATACACTTGTCTCGGCAGAAACAGCAATGAATGTGCTTGCAGTTATCCCGGAGGATACGATTACCCGACCTGCACCGATAAATGAACCCCGAAAAATCATTTCGATCCCCAAATGGCCCCGACGAAAACAGACCGATGATATGCTTTTGAAGCGACGCCTTCTTGCGAAAAAATTGCAGCAATTACAAGAGTTCAAAAAACAACTCGATATTGCATGTCAAATGGATAGTTCACTTGATTCACTGCGCACCCGGGTGGTGTTTCTTGCAGACAGTGGATTGAAAGCAGCTCTAAGCGTCAAGTTCAAAGATGCTCTCAATCCTCATCAATCCCTGAAAATTAAACAGCAAATTGAACTGCTCGAAAAAGAAAAAATGCTTGAATGGCATAAAAATATGCGCGCTGTTCAGGAGGCAAAGACGGCTGTGGCAATTGCTTTGCAGAATTTACCGCCTTCCTTGCACACATCGAAAAAAGACATCTTTAATGACAAAGAACGTGCATCACTCGATTCGCTGGCAGTTGCAAATCCAGACTCGTTTCAGAAATTGATTCGACAAAGGGTAAAACATGTCATAAAGAACGCGATAGGAGCGCATTGATTCGTCTAGCCATTATAGCGGTGCGGCCAAAACTACGGTTGCTTTCTTTTGCTCAATAACACCCCGCCTGGCATCAAGGGCCTGCAAAAAAACAATGTAAATTCCAATCCGGCATTTCAGTCCTTCATCGTTCAGACCATTCCAGAACACCGTTCTTTGTGCGCTGCTCGATTCGTTGTTCGAAAGGAACCGCACCAGTCTGCCGCGCATGTCAAAAATCTTGATATTAACCGTCGCCACTTGTTCAGGCAATGAATATGAAATTCCGGCAGCATCCTGAAAACCATCTCCATCAGGAGAAAAAGGGTCGGGAGAGATTGTTAACGCCAATTTGGATGATATGATTTTTGCGAACAAGCTGTTTTGCTTCCCGGCGGTATGACCTTTGGGGGCGACACAGGTAGACCAGTTCCTTTTATCATTTGATTCGACGCCCGGATTTATTCTTTCCAGAGAGCGTCCTTTTGCACCACCCCAACTTTCGTCGTATGCAACCCTGTCGATAATGCGTCCGTTCCCGTCTCGAAGGAAAAGTTCGTCCCCGGAATTTCCCAACGCCGGGAATTTCCTGTTGATCACCCACCGGCCGTTATCATCGCACAAAGATGAATCCCCTGAAACGACAAGAAACTGCCCAGCTTCAATGACAAAAGATGAATCTGCGATTTGCATTTTTTTTGTCGTATCTGCATCTGAAATTGTCCAGTGCATCAATTGAAGCGGATTCGCAGAGGAATTGTAAATCTCCATCCATTCGCTCATGTCATCTGCCGGATTGTACATAATCTCATTTATAATCGCTGCTCCGACAGGATAACTCACCGTTATCATCTCTCGCAAGGTGTCGTTTCGCGCGACCTGGTCTTGCTCTTGTTTTACAGTTGCGACGAGTTGGTGGATTCCCGACAGAGAATGTTCCCAAACTTGTTCGACGGTCCGGTTTTCTCTCGGACGCAAGTTTTCGATGCGAAGCCCGGAACCAATGGATTTCAAGTCTTGCTGCCCTAAGCTCTGATAAAAAAATTGTACAATGATATTCTTCAACAATTGACGTCCGAAATTGACTACCTGAACCTGAACAGCGATATCCTGACCTTGCGCAGGTTTTTGAGGCATAAATTGCAGCGTACCCGGCAAAAGAGCAGCATCGAATTCGCGCGGGCTGACGCTGTTTAACTTTCCTGCTGTATTGCCGCTTGAATCAATGCAGGAAGTCCAGTTGAGTGAATCCAGGGAAGAATCTTCAAAGCGAATACGTTCCAGAGAGACGAACCTTTCTCCGCCCCAGCTTTGTGCAAACACAACGCTGTCTATTACACTGCCCGCATTATCGAAAAGAATAATTGCATCGCCTGTGTTATTCAATTCGGGAAAATTGTCCGAAACAAGGTTAGAACACGAACAATTTATAGATCTATGGCTGATAACAGTAAAACTGCCTGGAGGCATTATGAACGAATCCGCTGCGAGTTCTACTGCCTTGCGCTTATCTGCAATGCTCCAGCTTTTGAGATTAATCTCAAAATCCCCCGGATTGTATAATTCAATCCATTCTTCGTCCTTTGCCTCCGTATTGTACATGATTTCATTTATGACAACCGAGCCTGGCGGATAGCCTACTTTTACTATGAAGGTAGAAAAATTATCCGCTTCATATTCATCGTTGTTGCAATCACATTTGGATAATAATTTATGAGAACCTGCGGAAGGATTTGGGTAAACGAGTTGCGTCTGCAACGAATCCATGGGTAAAATAGTGCTGGCGAGAATTTTAGTGTCAATCTCGGTCGTATCAGGAAAACCATCACCCGTAATTTCCAGCAGCGACACCCGAACATCATTTGCCGATAAATTTCCATAGTTATGAATCGGAACTGTAAAAACAATATCTTTTCCGGTTTCAGGTTTATCAAATTTAATTTTTGTTGAATCGTTATCCAGTGCAACATCAACAAAATTCTTGCCAATTGCATTTTCTTCGCCGGGCGTTCCCCCAAGCGGAAGCGGACTGAAGCCCCAATCAGTATCTTTCGGCGGATAACGGATGGGCATTCTGCGCTCCAGGGATTTTCCTTTCGTCTCCATTTCGATTCTGTACAATGTGGAATCGATCGTCGCACCGTTTTCATTCGACAACACCAGGGTGTCTGAAATTGCATCGATTTGAATAAAGTCATTACCAAAATCAATAACCCTGGTTTTGGTTTGCCAGAAAGATTTTTGCACATCAGGAAACTTTGATAAAACGATCCTGCTGCCAGGATCAAGGTTAAGCTGAGGCAAAATCATTTGCGAAAAAGTACTAGTAATTTCCCACCCCGTTAGATCGAGCAGTCCACCCGTCTCGTTTTCTAATTCAATCCATTGGCCCTGCGCACCTGCCGGTCGATTGTAAACTTCACTAATAACGATATCTCCAATGCCTGGCTGCACGGAAAAATGAACTGATGTTTCATTATTGGACAAATCCTGATCATCGGCAAAATCTGC
>Ga0114931_10007851_pt1 | contig 12987 bp, 14 predicted proteins | sample 2SBtaG_FD_89579 | JGI IMG/M metagenome (GOLD analysis project Ga0114931, IMG submission 89579) | Deep subsurface microbial communities from Kolumbo volcano to uncover new lineages of life (NeLLi) - 2SBTROV14_V59a metaG | ecosystem: Environmental > Aquatic > Marine > Volcanic | place: Kolumbo... | reverse complement strand
GTATGCGGGAGCCTGAGCATCAGTCTATTCCCTGTGAATTATACGGAGTATAAATTAAACTCCGTATAATTCAAACCGTGTTGATACTATACGGAAAGTCATAAAAGACTCCGTATAAATTGACTGACCGTGTGTTCGACTTCAGCTCCCCATATTACGCTGAATACTGTTCGTGATTTTTGACGGGATCAGTGACGCATCGTCCTGCATTGTGCTGCAACGTAAGCAACGGGCGCCCCCACAAGTGCTTGATTTTAAAAGAGCGGTAGCTACCGGGGCTGGCTCATAACCCGAAGGTCGTTGGTTCAAATCCGGCCCCCGCTACCAATATTTAAGTAGTGCAAATAACAGGTTAGAGGCGCATGCCCTAACCTGTTTTTCGTTTCAAAACTGTGAGTGACGGGATTATGCGGGAGCAAACCGTAAATCTCTGCTTAAATGCCACCTCCAATCTCCCGGTTTCGGATGTAAAGCGTTTGGAGCCAATGTTCCAGTTCATTCCTTTAAACAATACTTTACCAACACCCGTGACATTTTGCTTACTCCAGACACCTTGCTAATCCAGTGCTTCATTTCGTTTTAGGCGACGAGAAAATCCGACGGTCGGAAGGCAACGCAGGATATTGTTTTAAATAATATATTTTTAAATCATAGGGAAAAATCAGGAAGGTCGTGGTAGTAATTCTGGGGGCAGGTTGCCCCGTTTTTATAGTGGTCTGAATTGAACTCACATCCGGGTTTGAGCGCCAGTCCAAGTTGGCGATTTCAGGTGACAGTTAAAAATTTACCACCCATGATTCGCGCTCCATCTGTGGCTACTCTTGATCCCTTCTCTCCACCGTTTCTGGATCAGCCGTGATAGGTCTGTAGATTTACACACGAGTGCCTTCTTCCAGTATTGAATCGAGTTTGGTGAGTTTTCCAAAAACGCCGATTTTCATTTTGTGCAGGTCTATTTCGGGAAACTGTGCAAGCAGGCCGGATTTTTCAATCGCCTCTTTTACGGTGCTGCCCTCGGGCACATCCAGTTTAAGCCAGACCTGTTTGAACTTGTCTGCATAAGCTACACCGACATTCATGGCAAGGCATCTCCTGTTAAACGGCTTCGGGGTTCGCGGTCATGGCTGGCAGTGTTGCGCTCTTGCGTGCGCTGAGTTGTTTGTCCAGTATCCGTTTGCCGGCGAGCAGGAAGCCGAGCAACAGGAATCCTCCTGGAGGCAGTATCGCTACCAGGAATCCACGATAGTCCGGAATCACCGTCACCTCCATAAAGGCAAAACGTTGTCCCAGTAGCAGTTCGGCGTTGGCGAACAGTGTTCCGCTGCCGAGCAATTCACGGGTAGCGCCCAGCGTAACCAGGGCCAGCGTAAAGCCAAGCCCCATCATAAGACCGTCAGTCACGGCGGGCAGGGTAGCGTTCTTCGAGGCGTATGACTCCGCGCGACCCAGAATGGCGCAGTTGGTCACAATTAGTGGTATGAACAGGCCCAGCACCTTGTGCAAGTCGTGCATCCAGGCATTCATACCCATATCCACCAGAGTGACGATGGTCGCGATAATCAGAACAAAGACCGGTATGCGGACTTCCGGGGATATGATTCTCCTGAACAGGGCAACCACCAGACCCGAGAAAATCAGTACAACGGTTGTCGCCATGCCCATACCCAGTCCGTTTGTCGCAGTTCCGGTGACCGCCAGTAACGGGCAGAGTGCAAGACTTTGCGAAAAGACAATATTGTTATCCCACAGGCCGCCACGAACGATGCTCAGGTAATTGCTACTCATCGGGTATCCTCACTATCGGTCATTACCGCAAGTTCATTCCGGTGTTCCTGGAAAAACACCAGCCCTTCGTGAACCGCCTTGGTGACCGCTCGTGGTGTAATGGTCGCGCCACTGAACTGGTCAATCTCTCCGCCGTCTTTTTTAACCCGCCACGCGGTTTCAGGCGTGTTTTTTAACGAGCGCCCACTGAATCCGGTAATCCAGTTGTCTTTTTCGATCTCGATTTTGTCGCCCAGCCCGGGGGTTTCAGCATGGGCAAGAACACGCACACCGATAAGCTCCCCCAGTGGATTAACGCCCATAATGAGTTCGATCTTCCCTGCGTAGCCATGGCCGGTCACCCGGTAGGCAAACCCGGTAAACCGCTGATCTTTCATGGCGCGATAAATCGTCAGCGGATTGCCGCTCGCGTCTTCGACCAGAACCGCATTGTTGAGCAGGTTATTATCGTGTATCGCGTCAGGCAGGACCTGTGACAGCGAATCGAGCAGATCTTCGGCCTGGCGTTCGGCGATGGCCTCATGTGTTGAACTGTTTCCTAAAATCAACAGGGCGGCCGACAGGGCAGCAAAAGCGCCCAGTAGCATGGCCTGGTAGCCAACACCTTTGCGCAAGCCGGGTTCGCTGGCCGTGCGGTTCATGCGGGTGGCTCCGGTTTGCTTTCATAGACCAGTGGCTCGCCTTTACGATCGCGTCCGTACACACGGGGTCGTATATAGTGGTCGATCAGAGGTGTCAGCGCATTCATCAGCATGACGGCAAAGGCCATGCCTTCCGGGTAGGCGGCCCAGGTGCGGATGATGAATACCAGTGCGCCGCAACCGGCGCCAAACAGGAGTTGTCCTTTTGCGGTTACCGGTGAGGTCACCAGGTCAGTGGCAATAAAGAATGCGCCTAACAGGGTGGCGCCGGACAGGAGATGCACCAGTGGCCCGATATAGCGATCGGGATCGATCCCATGGAACAGGGCGGCGAGTAGCAACAGGCTGGCGATCAATGAAACCGGGATATGCCAGCTGATGATGCGCTTGAAGAGCAGGTAAATCCCGCCCGCCAGAATGAGCAGGGCCGAGGTTTCCCCCAGACTGCCGGGCATGTAGCCGATGAAACCGGTCATGAAGTCAAACACCGGCGCCAGTGCGGCGTCCAGGGAGATACCTCGACTCATTTCGGTTTTGACATGACCCAGCGTCGAAGCGCCACTGACCATGTCGATATGAGGCGCGGAACCAAAGGTGATAGCCAGTCCTCCCAGGAATCCCGGCGCATCGCTGCTGAACAAGGGGCTGGGTGTTGTGAAGGTGGTCATTTCCAGTGGAAATGCGATCAGTAGCGCGACACGAGCCACCATGGCCGGATTGAACAAATTCTGGCCGATACCGCCGAACACCTGTTTGCCGACCACGATTGCAAACAATGAACCGGTCACACCGATCCACCAGGGCGCCCAGGGCGGCAGCGTCATGGCGAGCAGCCAGCCGGTGAGGACAGCCGACCCATCCATCAGATAAGGTCTGACCGGTTTGCCGGCAAGTTTGAGACACGCGGCCTCGGCGACCAGTGCCGAGGCCACCGTGATCAGCAGCAGATTCAAGGCCGGCCAGCCATAAAGATACACACCGAACAGGGTGGCCGGTAACAACGCCAGCATGACCAGCGCCATGGTACGGCTGATACTGGTGGCGCCGTGCGCGTGTGGGCCACTCACCAGGGCGGGATCCATCAGACTTCTGCCTCGGCGACTTTTTTCTGCTGTTGCGCCTTGGCGGCCTGCCGGCGTTTGGCGAGTGCTTCGCGTTTGGCCCGTTTCTGTTTTTCCATGCGCTCGCTGCGCAGTTCGGCCAGGCGCCGGGTTTCCGCCTGCTTGTGTTCGGTGCGCTGGCGCGCGGTCAATTCGCCTTTTGCATAGTTAAAGTACTGCACCAGCGGAATATTGGAGGGGCAGACATAGGCACAGGAACCGCAGGCGATACAGTCCATAAGGCCGAAGCTTGCCGCACCTTCCAGGTCGCCGACGCGCGCATGATTGGCCATCTCCAGGGGTACCAGACCGCAGGGGCAGGCGCGCACGCAACTGGCGCAGCGAATACAGGGCATGACAGCATCGTTCATGATTTCCTTACGGGTGAGCGCCAGTATGCCGCTGCTGCCTTTAATGATAGGTACGCGGGTGCCGGGCAGTCGCTGGCCCATCATCGGGCCGCCGCTGATCAGACGGGCCGGGGTGGACGTGAATCCACCACAATAGCTCAGCAGGTCATCCACCGGTGTACCGATTAATACACGCAGGTTTTTCGGGGCGCGGATAGCGCCGCCACTGACGGTGACAACCCGTGACAACAGGGGTCGGCCATGACGCAGAGCATCATGAACCGCCAGCGCGGTGGCAACGTTATGTACAACCACCCCGATGTCAGCGGTCAGGCTGCGTGCCGGAGTTTCCAGTCCGGTCAGCGTTTGCACCAGATGTTTTTCAGATCCCATCGGGTAGCGGGTTGGAAGGTGTGCGATGCAAATGTCAGGATAGACGGCAGCTTCGGTTTCCATGGCAGATTGCGCATCGGGTTTATTGTTTTCAATCCCTATAATGATCTTTTCAACGCCCAGTGCGTGCGCCATGATACGAATGCCGTCAATAACATCCGCGGCCTGCTCCTGCATCAGCCGGTCGTCACAGGTCAGGAAGGGCTCGCACTCAGCGCCATTGATGACCAGTGTTTCGAGCGTATAACGTGTGCGCAGGTTGAGTTTTACCGCCGCAGGGAAGGTGGCGCCCCCCATGCCAACAATGCCCGCCGCGGCAACCCGTGTGGCGATTTCCTCGGGTGGGAGTTTAAACGGGTCGATCGGAATCGCTGTGTTGTTTACCCACTGGTCTTTGCCATCCGGTTTCAGCGTAATGGTAGGCACCGAGAGCCCTGACGCGTGGTGGGCGGGATAGTTGCCGACACCCATCACCCGGCCGGACGTCGGTGCGTGAACCGGCGCAGAGATCATGCCCTGGCTATGCGCCAGCAGTTGTCCCTTGAGCACCTGCTCGCCGCGGCGAACGACAGGCGCCGCAGGTGAGCCGATGTGCTGTTGCAGCGGAATATGCAGCAGATCCGGTAGCGGTAGCGTTTCAATCGCGTGTTTCGCCGTCAGCGCTTTGTAGTCATCCGGGTGTACGCCGCCACGGATTTTGAACAGCTTCATATCAGGCAACTTCCAGAGGTTTGGGCCAGTACCAGGTCTGCAGGGTAGGTTCGACCGGACGCATTTCAATGCATTCTGTCGGGCAGACGTCGTAACATTTTTCGCATCCGGTACAGGCGTCCCGGAACACCGCATGAATCTGTTTGGGCCCGCCGATAATGGCATCGGTCGGACAGCGCTTGAAGCATTTGGTGTAGCCGATACACAGGCCTTCGCGCACGTGCGCATAGGCCGGGGGTTTGTCTTCCATACCGGAAAGGTCTGCCGACACTCCCAGCTTGTCGGCCAGCGCTTCGGCCAGGCCGCGACCACCGGGAGGACACAAGGTCACGGGGGCCGTACCGGATACCACAGCAGCAGCTGCCGGCGTGCAACCGGGGAAACCGCACTGCCCACACTGTGATCCGGGAAACATGGCTTCGATCTCGGTCTCAAGCGGGTTGCCTTCGACTTTGAAGAAGCGTGCCGCTAACCCTAACAGGCCACCGAGAAACAGGCCGAGGGTCATCAGGCTAAGCAGTGCTGCAATCATTCCAATTCTCCCTAGTGTGTGGTTAATCCCGAGAAACCCATGAACGCCAGGGACAACAGTCCCGCGGTTACAAATCCCACAGGCGCACCTGAAAATGTGGCAGGCACTTGTGCTCTTGCCAGTCGTTCGCGTAACCCGGCAAAGATCACCATCACCAATGTAAAGCCGAGGGCGGAACTGAACCCGTAGAGCAGGCTCTGCAGAAAGTTATGCTGTTCCTGGACATTCAGCAGCGCAACGCCGAGTACCGCGCAATTGGTGGTGATCAGGGGCAGGAAAATACCCAGTACCTGGTAAAGCGCGGGGGAGACTTTTCGGACCACCAGCTCGGTGAACTGTACGACGGCGGCGATGACCAGGATAAAACTGAGAATGCGCAAATAGCCAATGTCGAGTGGTTGCAGAATGGCGTACTCAATCAACCAGCTGAACGCAGCCGCCAGTGTCAGCACAAAGGTGGTGGCAAAGCCCATACCCAGAGCAGAGTCCACCTTGTTGGATACGCCCATGAAGGGGCAGAGTCCAAGAAATTTGACCAGTACAACGTTGTTGACCAGTGCAGTGGAAGTAATCAGTAGCAGGTATTCGGTCATTTTTTCCGATCACAATAACGGTCTGTACAAGCTAAAAAGCATCAAACATGCCATTGCCTTGTCCGGCGCAGACAAATCCACTCAGTTGATGAGTTGTGTGAGAGGCTAGAGTCGTTGGCAGGCTTGCCGCTTCAATGCATAAGCAGCTGTTACAGTTCTAAAAATATGACTTTTATTCGAATACCGTGCGCACCGCGAGTCGATTTGCTCAGTCGGAATAAAGAGAGTGCGCACCGGTTAGCCAACAGCCAGTCACTCCGGTTGATTCTGTCGGCGTACGTAGCAAATGATACATGGGTCGGAAAGTACCCTGGGAATTTGTAGCAAGTGCGACAATTTGTTTTATTGCACCAAACTGGATCACCTGCTCAGCTAGACAACAACGACGGTCCAGGCAGGATTTCACACGAGCACGGTAGGTTCACGACGTTTGCGGCGAACTGTCCGAACCTGACTAAGTCGTTGATTTGTGACATGCCCAATGAATGATTGCAAGGCTATGGACGGTGTTATTCGGGTGCTAGGCCGTGACCAGGCTAATCCCGAGTAAAAACATAAGGAATGATTGTTGCAGGAACCTGATCAGGCCTCATATCGTTGGTTCCTGACTCATGTCACAGTCACCATCCAAACCCAAAAAACCTGCCAGCACAGCGTCAGCGGATGACTTCCCGGGGTTGGCGGCAAAAGTCACTACGGCGGAAGTCATAGAAGCCTTTGAATTGACCTCGACCGGGGCGCGGGGCGGGCTGTCGCCACGGCTCTTTTTTGAGATTGTTCAGCAGTCGCCACTGGCCATTTCCATTACCGATGACAAGGCAGATATTCTCTATGTAAACCCGGTATTCGAGGCCCTGACCGGCTATGACAAGGACGCCGTAGTGGGTAAAAACGAATCGGTGCTTTCGCATAAACAAACACCGGAAGCGGTTTACCGGGAACTCTGGTCGACCATTCAGGATAAACGCAGCTGGCACGGTACGCTGATCAACCGGCGCAAGAGTGGCGAGGCTTACCTGGCCGAACTCAATATTACGCCGGTACTGAACAATGAAGGCGCCGTCGCTTATTTTCTCGGTATTCATCGTGATGTGAGCGAAATGCACGCGCTTGAAAAACAGGTGCATCACCAGAAAGCGCTGATCGAATCGGTGCTGGATTCCGCGCCGGTCGTGGTGGCGCTGATCGATGCTGACCGTAATGTAATACTGGATAACCAGGCTTACAAAAAACTGTTTGGCGATTTGCGTGGGCGGGAGCCGGTCATGGTGTTTATGGATGCCTTGCAACAGGACGGCTTTGACCTGAAGGTGGCCTGTCGCGACAGCCGGGGCTTTGCCGAAAGAGAAGTGCGGCTGGACATCACGGGCAGCTTTGAACCCCGCTGGTTTTCTGTCTCCGGTACCTGGGTTGACGAGCTCGACAGCACGGCAGGAAGTTATTTTAAGGAGCAGGCGCCGGGGCGTTGCTGCCTGTTGCTGGTTGCCAATGAAATTACCCTGCTGAAGCGACAAATGGAGCAGGCCAGGATGCAGCACTTGCGCGCGAGTCTTGCAGAGCAGCAACGCGCCCAGGACATGCGGGAGGCGTTGTCAGGTGCTATCTTCCAGCTGCAGACGCCGTTCAACGTGATTCAGGCAGCGGCAGGTATGTTCCAGCGTGGCACCGATCTGAACAGAGCCCGCGAGGTGCTGGATCAGGTGCTGGTTTCCGGGCGGCAGGCCATGGAAACCTTGCACGGCGCCTTACCGGAGGAACTGCAGGAAAATGACACCAGCGTGAATCTCAATGCATTGTTGCAAGACGTGCTGATGCTGATGACGGACAAATTTCTCGCCCAGGGCGTCGTCATCGACTGGCACCCTCAAACCGTTCTGAACAGTATATGCGGCCGACCCGATCAACTGCGTAGTCTGTTTATGCGATTGATCGAAAACGCGCTGCTGGCGGTCGCCGAGTCCGGTAAGGATCATCGCAGTATTCGAATCGCAACGCGTAGCCAGAACGACGGTGTAGAGGTGCTGGTTCATGATAACGGGGCCGGTATTCCGGAAGCTCTGAGGCTGAAAGTTTTCGAACCCTTTTATACCGCCTGGAAACAGGCCCGTGGCCACGCCGGTATGGGGCTTTCCATGGTGCAGGAGACGGTGAATCAACACGGCGGGGTTGTCGATGTGAATCCGGTCACTGTCGATGGCTGCCAGATCCGGGTAACCTTCCCGGTTTCCGTGAAGAAGCGCGAGCTTCGGGGTGGTTCCCTGTGACTGCAACAGCCAGCCGGGGTTCTGTGGGAATGACGGATCGTCAGGCCTTGCTCGAAATCGAGCTGGCGACACTCTATCGGGTGAGCGAAGTACTCAGTTGTTCACTGGACCCCCGGGAAACCATGCAGGGTGTTCTCAAGGTGCTGCATGAACAGGGCAGCCTCAGCTACGGTATGGTCAGCCTGGTGGACGAAGAAACCGGCGAGCTTCTGGTCAGCGCACTGCACGATGAAAGCCCGCGGCCAATGGAGTCGGTGCGTTACCGGCCGGGCGAAGGCATTGTCGGCACCATACTGTCCAGTGCCGAGCCGATTATTGTGCGGCGCATTTCAGACGAACCGCGATTTCTGGATCGTCTGGGTGTGTACAAGCCCGAGCTCCCCTTTATCGGTGTGCCGATTAATATCGGCGAAGACGAAACCGTGGGCGTATTCACGGCACAGCCATCCAGAACGACAGATCTTCTGGATGAGCAGGTGCGTTTTCTGGAAATGATTGCCAACCTGATCGGGCAGGCGGTGCGCCTGGCGCGCCAGGTGCATGACGAAAAGCAGCAATTACGCGACGAGCGCGACACCTTGCGGCGCCGGGTCAAGGGTGAGCACGGATTCACCAATATCGTGGGTCATACCCAGAACATGCGGGTGGTCTTCGACCAGGTACGCCAGGTCGCGAAATGGAATACCACCGTGCTGGTCAGGGGTGAATCCGGTACCGGCAAGGAACTCATCGCCAATGCCATTCACTACAACTCCCCGCGCGCCAATGGCCCGTTTATCAAACTGAACTGCGCGGCGTTGCCGGATAACCTGCTTGAATCGGAGTTGTTCGGCCACGAAAAGGGCGCCTTCACCGGTGCCGTGAGTCAGCGCAAGGGGCGTTTTGAACAGGCTGACGGCGGTACGCTGTTTCTTGATGAAATCGGCGAAATCTCCCCGGCCTTTCAGGCCAAACTGTTGCGTGTACTGCAGGAAGGCGAGTTCGAGCGTGTGGGTGGACTGAAAACGCTGAAAGTCGACGTGCGCGTCATCGCCGCGACCAACCGCGATCTGGAGTCGGAAGTGCAAAGCGGTGAATTCCGTGAAGATCTTTATTACCGCCTCAATGTCATGCCCATCCGCACCCCGCCACTACGTGAGCGCGTCGAAGACCTTCCCGACCTGGCCAGGTTCCTGGTTAACAAAATTGCACGCGCACAGGGCAGGGGACTGGAAATTACCGACAGCGCCATTCGACTGCTGATGCGCTATAACTGGCCCGGTAATGTGCGTGAGTTGGAAAACTGTCTGGAACGTGCAGCTATCATGAGCGCTGATGGCAACATCGATCGGGATGCCATCAACGTGACGGGCATCGAGGAGCGCATTCAGCCGGGTGAGCAACCATCGGCGGCGAGCAAGATCGATTTCAACGACCCTGACCTCGATGAGCGCGAGCGGGTTATTGCAGCACTTGAAGAAGCTGGCTGGGTGCAGGCCAAGGCCGCGCGTTTGCTGGATATGACACCGCGGCAGATTGCTTACCGGATACAGACTCTGAATATCAAGGTACGCCAGATCTGAACGACTGCCTGGCTCTGTGCAGAACCCCACAACTTGTCCCTTCCATACCTGTAACAGAAACGACAAAACCGTTTCGCAATAATTAAATAACGCTTGTTTTAAAAGCACTTGGAGAAAATACGCAGACCAGGCACGGCCTTTGCAATCACCTTGTGTAAGGGGCGCGCCTGATCGCAGGCGCCGGTTAAAGGCACAGCGTGTGGAGACAAGCGGATGGAATTGACAGTCCTGGGACAAGACTCAAACGAACAGGCCGAGGGTTGTTCTTCCGGCAGTTGCGGCAGTAGCGGCGACCAGATGTCGCACCTGCCGGATGAGATTCGGAAGAAGGTTGAGAATCACCCCTGCTATTAGGAAGAAGCGCACCACCACTTTGCGCGCATGCACGTCGCCGTCGCGCCAGCCTGCAATATCCAGTGTCACTACTGCAACCGCAAGTACGACTGCGCGAACGAATCTCGCCCGGGCGTGGTCTCCGAGCTACTCAACCCTGATCAGGCCGTCAAAAAGGTGATGGCGGTTGCGGCCAATATTCCGCAGATGACCGTACTGGGCATTGCCGGTCCCGGTGATCCGCTGGCCAATCCGGAACGCACTTTCGATACCTTCCAGCAACTCACCGAGAAAGCACCGGATATCAAGCTGTGTGTGTCGACCAACGGTCTGGCCCTGCCGGCGCAGGTGGAAGAGTTGTCGAAGCACAACATCGATCACGTCACCATCACCATCAACTGCGTGGATCCCGAGATCGGCGCCAAGATTTATCCCTGGGTGTTCTGGAACAACCGCCGCATCAAGGGCAAGAAGGGTGCGAAGATTCTTATCGAGCAGCAGCAGAAGGGACTGGAAATGCTGGTGGCGAAGGGCATCCTGGTCAAGGTCAACTCGGTCATGATCCCGGGCGTCAACGATGAGCACCTCAAGGAAGTCAGTCGCATCGTCAAGGAGAAAGGCGCGTTCCTGCATAACGTTATGCCGCTGATCGCCGAAGCCGAGCACGGTACGTTCTACGGGGTGATGGGCCAGCGCGGCCCGACTCACGACGAATTACAGGTACTGCAGGATGACTGTTCCGGTGACATGAACATGATGCGTCACTGCCGGCAGTGCCGTGCGGACGCCGTCGGTCTGTTGGGCGAGGACCGCGGTGACGAGTTCACCATGGACAAGATCGAGCATATGGATATCGATTACGAAGCAGCAATGATAGCGCGCGCCGAAGTTCACGCGCAGATCGAGAAGGACCGCGAGGCCAAACGAAACGCGCCCAGTGGAGCGTTTGTCGCGCTGTCCGAGCTTCAGAAAAGCGGTAAGAAGACGCGTCCGGTACTGATGGCTGTTGCCACATCCGGTGGCGGTGTCGTCAATCAGCACTTCGGTCATGCAACCGAGTTCCTGATTTACGAAGCCAGCCCGGAAGATGTGCGATTCATCAGTCATCGCAAGGTAGAACTCTATTGTTCCGGTGATGATACCTGCGGAGACGCTGAAACCGCGCTGGAAAAGAATATTCGAACGTTGCAAGGCTGCGAAGCCGTACTGTGTTCCAGGATCGGTTACGAACCCTGGGGCCTGCTGGAGGAGGTGGGTATCCAGCCCAATGGTGAACATGCCATGGAGCTGATAGAAGACGCAGTCGCCGCGGTGTACAAGGAAATGGCCGATGCGGGCTTGCTGGATGAAGCACGCCAGACCGCCACGGCGACAGCCTGAGAGAGGAACAGACTATGGCTTACAGCATTATCGAAACCTGTGTGAACTGCTGGGCGTGTGAACCACTCTGTCCCAGCAACGCGATATTCGAAGACCGCCCGCACTTCCGTATCGATGCCAAAAAATGCACCGAATGCGAAGGCGATTTTGCCGACCCGCAGTGCGCCAGCATTTGTCCGATCGAGGGTGCCATACTCGACGGTTTTGCCGACAACGCCAACCCGCCCGGTTCACTGACTGGCATACCCCCTGAACGTATGCAGGCCGCCATGGCTGAGATACAGGCGCGATAAGGAGGCAGTCATCATGATGCATGCAACATTCACCAAAGCAGTACCTGTCAGTGATGCTGCAGGAAAATGGTCGGTAAAAAGACTGCTGCTGGCGCTATTCCGTACCCACCAGGAAATCAGACGGATCTCGCTGTTAGCGAGGCGCGAGCGCTTCCAGCTGGGTTACCAGCGGGTGCCACAACATGTCTGGGATCGGCATTCAGCCTTGTTTATTGATCGTTAGTCCCGGGAGGCGAGCAAATGCAAGCATTGGAAAGACATCAAACACCGCCACCTTTTATGCAGGATCTCTGGAGCATAGCAACCGGGCAGGCCGTGCCCGGAAGCTCACAGAGCCTGCTGGTCGCCGTGGCAACGGTCGGTGGTGAACGAGTCGATGGAAACTTCGAGGAAGCCGAGGCTTTCCTGCTTTACGAAAAGGGTGATCGTAATACGTGTTACATCGGCCGCCAGGCCTGTCCCATCGCATCGACCGGAAAGGATCCGTCAAGCAGGACCAGGCTGCTCGCCGAATGTGACTTGGTCCTGTGTTCCAACATCAGTGATAAGTGCAGAAAGACCTTGTCGACCCTGGGCGTCGAGTGTGACCTGACCTTTACCGGTAGCGCCGTCACTGATGCAGTAGCGGCGCTTTAGCAGAAGTTTGACAGCGATTAATGCTTGCGGGGTTGGTATGTCTGATATTGTGTTTTATGAAAAACCCGGCTGCCTGACCAATGCGAAGCAGAAGTCATTATTACAAAGCCGTGGTTACAAGCTGACAGTACGGAACCTTCTGACCGAACCCTGGACGGAAATTCGCCTGTACGAATTTCTTGGAAATATGCCGGTTGTCGACTGGTTTAACTCCGCCGCGCCGATGATCAAGTCAGGACAGATCAATCCGCACGAGCAGGACAAGGCGTCCGCCATGGCGCTGCTGCTTGAGGAGCCACTGCTGATCAGGCGCCCGTTGCTCGATACCCGCTTCGGCAAGACAGCGGGTTTTGATAACAGTGCAATATTGTCCTCGCTCGGTATTTATCCGGACGCTGACGACCGTTACCAGTT
>Ga0114931_10007850_pt1 | contig 12988 bp, 8 predicted proteins | sample 2SBtaG_FD_89579 | JGI IMG/M metagenome (GOLD analysis project Ga0114931, IMG submission 89579) | Deep subsurface microbial communities from Kolumbo volcano to uncover new lineages of life (NeLLi) - 2SBTROV14_V59a metaG | ecosystem: Environmental > Aquatic > Marine > Volcanic | place: Kolumbo... | reverse complement strand
GCACCCGTTGTACCTGGCCGGTCTGCTGATCTGGATCGGGCTGATGGTGACCTTTCGCAGCCCGGTGGCCCTGGCGATTGCGCTGCTCTATGTGCTGCCCGCCTACTGGATCTACATGCGCGCAGAAGAGAGAATGATGCTCGATCACTTCGGGGAGGCGTACTTGCTGTACAAGGGCGAGGTCGGGATGCTGACCCCCCGACGGCAGCGGCGAGGCCAGAGGGCCCCTGGCTAGATCGCGAACGGCGGATTCAGCGGCGTCGCTGCGAACGAGTACACCATCGAATATGACTATGAAGCGCTGCGCGGGGCGGACGGAGATCCGTTTTGAGGGCCATCAAACCCGAATTCGGGCGAGTTCCGCGAATCCGGCGCCCTGACAAAGACAAGTGGGTGCGGAGGGGTGACCAAACCAGTCGCCGCCGCAGCCAAGTCCAACCAATCCGAGCGACCAGGCGCAACCAGAATCAAAATTGCTGAGTAGTTCCCAATGCTTGTGGCGGGGCGGACGGGACTCGAACCCGCAACTTCTGGCGTGACAGGCCAGTGCTCTAACCAGTTGAACTACCGCCCCGCAGGTCCCCACGGGAGCGAAGGAGTTAGCCAATCCCCAGGGCCCCCGCTAGCAAGGCGAAGCTACCCGCGGGCCTGCGCCTCGGCCATGGCCTGCATCTGGATGGCCTGCATCTGCATCATCAGGGTCATGTCGCCGGTGACCTGCATCTTGCCGCCCATGAACGCAGCCATGGGGTCCAGCTCACCCTTCTGCAATGCGAGAGCGTCCTCGGCGGTGATGCGGACGCTGGTGGTGGGCTCGGGCGGGATGGCCCCCGGGCCCAGTTTGAAGGCCACGCTCCAGTCGCCGCCCTCGCCGCCGGTCACCACCATGCGGATCAGGCCGTCGAGCTTCTCCATCTCGGAAAGGGCGCTGGCCGGCGGCGCGCCCCCCAGCTGACCGGCATTCGCGGCGGGAGCGCCGGGCTTGAAGAACTGGGCGGCGCCCTCGCCGACTGCCCCGCCGCGGCCCTCCCACAATGCTCCCCGCCAGTCGGCGACACTCTGTACGTAGGTGAAAGCCGCCTCTTCGCGCGAGCCCGCTTCCACCCGAAGCATGCCGTGGTCGAGGTGCAGGACCCACTCCCCGCCGCCTTCGCCCTGGAGCAGGATGCCCAGGCGGACGTCCACCTCCTCCGCCCCGGGCGGGGCGGGTGCCGAGGCGAAGGCCCCGGGAAACCAACTCTCCAGGAACTCCGTGGCGGGAAGGGGGACGCTGGGAAAATCGGACATGGGGCAGGCTCCTCTCAGGGTGGTGGACGAGTGTACCGCCCCCTTCTGGGCCCGAGGAGGCCAGCCGGGGAAAAGCCCCAGCGCAGCTGGGTGTTCTCCGGACCGCTGCCGAAGACGCGAGGCCGGGCCTTCTTCAGATTCCGCTGCGGCGCGACGAAACAGCGGGGGCCGTGTTTCGCCCGTCCCGATCCCAGAGAGCTCCGCTACCGGAGGAAGTGGAAGCGTTGCTGTGCACGCCTCCGCACGCCTGTGGCCCGGACTTCTTCGAGCAGCTCTGTCAGACCCTCGCGGAGGGCTACGGGGTGCTGGAGGTGCTGGTCGCGCGTCGCCTCCCGAACGACCCCGCCCGGGTCCAGACCCTCGCCCGCTGGCGGGAGGGCCATGTGGCAGAATCCCTGGAGTACGACTTGGCAGGAACCCCCTGTGGCCGGGTCGGAACCGAAGAAGCCGTATGCAGCTACCCCACGGGCGTCGCCCAGGCATTTCCAGCGGACAAGGCGCTCTCCGCAATGGGCGCCGAGGGGTACTGCGGAGCCGCTTTCTACGATGACACGGGAAGCCCCCTTGGCCATGTCGCGGCGATCCACACCGCCCCGATCCGCGAGCCCGATGCGCTCGCGCGCGGCCTCGTCCAGGTGGCAATCCGGGTAGGCTTGCAGCTCGACCACCTGCGAGTGAGCCGCAAGCTGGATCAGCACACGCGACTGCTCGCCAACATCGATGCGAACCTTCCGGGCTTCATACTGCACGGGCGCCTGGGGGGGCCCTCGGGCTTCCGCTTCGAGTACGTGAGCCCCCAGGTGGCGGCCTTTCTGGGGGTGACGGCTGCAGACCTCCGCGCCACCCCGGCGCTGCTCCTCGACCACGTGCTTCCGAAAGACCGACAACTCATCGCGCAGGGGTTGACCCGGGGACCGGATCCGGATCGGCAGCGCGATAACAGCACCCTGACGATCGGAATCCACGCCCACGGCGAAGAGCGCAGGTTGCGCCTGGCCAACACCGCGACGCGCGGCCCGGACGGCGACGTCGAGTTCTTCAGCTTCGTTCAGGACGTCTCAGAGCTGGAACGCGCCGAGGAGGCGCTGCGAGCCAGTGAAGAAAAGCTGCGCCTCGCCCAGAAGATGGAAGCACTGGGAGAGCTGGCGGGCGGCGTGGCCCACGACTTCAACAACCTGCTCACCGCCATCCGAGGCTTCGCCGAGCTGGCCCTGGACGAAGCCGGGGAGGATGCCTCCTTCCGCCCGGAGCTCGAGGAAGTACTGCGCTCTGCCGAGCGCGCGCGCGAGCTGACCCACCGGCTGCTCCTCGTGGGTCGACGCGAGCTTTCGGCGGCACAGCCCCTTGATCTGGGCGAGATCCTCGCGGAGACCGAGCCGCTGTTGTCGCATTCCCTGGGCTCTGACATCGAGCTGCGCAACGAGCTCGAAGCCATTCCCGGGAGCGTTCGCGCAGATCGCTCCAGCCTCGAGCAGGTGATCCTGAACCTGGCCCTGAATGCTCGCGACGCCATGCCCATGGGTGGCGTCCTGACCTTCTCCGGCGGGCTCCAGAGAGCGGAGGATCTGGGCCTGGCGGTGGAACGCTTCCCGGACGGGCAGTGCGTGGCGCTGCGCGTCACGGACACCGGCCGGGGCATGGACGCCAGACAGCAGGAGCGGGCCTTCGAGCCGTTCTTCACCACGAAGCCCGGGGGCTCGGGGCTCGGACTCTCCACAGCCTACGGAATCGTCGAACGGCTGGGCGGCCGCATTGACCTGGCTTCGAGCCCCGGCGTCGGGACGACGCTTACGGTCCTCCTGCCCCACCACCCGGAGCCGGTACCCGAGGAGCCGCAGGCAGATCCGGAACCGATCCCGGGTGGGGAAGAGACCATTCTCGTGGCCGAGGACGAGCATCCCGTCCGGCGTCTCGTAGTCCGTACCCTGCGGGACCTGGGGTACCAGGTGATCGAGACCCGTGACGGCGAAGAAGCCCTGCAGCGGCTGCGCGCGGAGAGCCACGTCCACCTGCTGCTTACCGATGTGGTCATGCCGGGCTTGAGCGGGACGGAGCTGGCCCGAGCGGCCAAACCCTTCCAGCCGGCAATGGCCTGTCTCTACATGACAGGCTTCACCCGAGACGACGAAATCAACGAACAAGCGCGAAACGACGACGCCCGGGTCCTGCTCAAGCCGTTCAGCCGCCGCGACCTGGCCGAGCGGGTTCGCGAGATCCTGGACGCGGGCCGCTAGCTAGGAGCCCTCCTCCTCGTAGGCTACGAAGACGGGCGAAGACCAGGCACGCTCCTCGGTCTGTGCAAGGCAATCGTCTCCTTCCTTGCAGGGATGCACGCGCACGCAGCGCCCCTTGGCATCCCGCTCGCAGCGCAGCGGATCGGCACCCACGGCCAGGCTTGGCTCCTCGATAGCGCGTACGTAGTAGAGGGCATCCCGGCTGGAGGTGACGAAGTCCGGATCGCTGAAGGTGACCGAGCAGCCAGCCGCACCCGGCTCGCAAGCGAAGGAACGCCAGGGATCCTCGATGAGCCCATCCACCGGCTCGCCCGGGCGTTGTTGCGGCCGGATGCGGACGACCTCGATGCGACGGATCTGTCTCCGACGATCACCCGGGAAATAGCACTGCCCGTGACAGAGCTTCTCGAGGCGCTCCGGCCCGAGGGCCCGGGCAGCGTCGGGCGGACAACCGGGTTTTTGCCGGAAGGAGCCTACCGCACGCACCTGGAAGATGGGCGCCTCGGAGAGCTTCGTATCGCTTCCCATGGGCAGCGGTCGGCCCTTGGAGCCGGGCGGGTTCAGCAGATCGAACCACAGGAGGATGCGCGGCCCGCTCGTACCGTACACCTCCCGCCTTTCCAGGGCATTCCAGATTGCGTCGCGGTCGCGGCCGGCCGAATGCACCGCCACCAGGCCGCCGGTCAGAAAGAACGACGAGGCTCGCTCGGCCTCGCGCACGGCGAAGAAGTCCATCCCCGTGGGCCGCTTCTTCCAGGGCCGGGAGCGGGGAATCGCCTTGCCACCGGGCGGCTCTACCGGGAGAAATTTCAACGCAGCCGTCGTGAGACGCGCCTCGGTCATACTGTCCCGTGCGTATTCCTTGTAGCCGGTGCCGGGCCGCCCCGTGTGGTTGTCGCTGGAGGCCAGGAAGCCGAAAGCAAAGCGCCGTGGCGTGGCGGGATCTGCAAAGTTGCGCAGGGCCATGATGTATTGCACCGAGCTTCGCGGCCGGTAGTTGAAGGCGGGCTGGAAGCAGTCCGTGCACTGGTTGGCGTCCAGCCAGTCGTCGGGACGGGCGCCGGGAACGGTCAGGTGACCCAGCAAGCCCGCCTCCACGTAGTTCCGCTGCGCCTCCTCGGCGCGCTTTGCGCACTCCCCCGCTGCCTCGCCCGCGGCTACACACCGCTTGCGGATGATCTCGCCAGCACGGCGGCAGCCGGGGAGATAGCCCGGGACGGCCACAGGACACTGCGGCGTGCCGTCCTTGGCAAAACGCACCTCGCGCCAGCTGCGGTACTCCTCGGAGTTGCCATGGCCGGAGAAGACCTCGATCAGCTTCTGGCGGGTGGGATCGTGCATGGCGCCCTTCAGCTGCTTGTCCCAGGCGGAGCCCGGCGGTGTATAGAAGCCCCAGGTGGTGCCGTGGGGGATCACGAGGGAATCGAAACCCCAATCATCGAGCTTTGCGAAGAGCTCGGCGGGAGTTGCCGCGGATTCGCGGCAATCCTGCGAGATCTCTCGCTCCGGCACGCCCTCGGGACAAGCCGGCACGGAGGTCATGTCGTGGAAGTACCGAACGAGATCCATGCTGTCGCGATTCGGTTGGGAGAGTCCAAGCAGCCCATAGGCCAGGGTACCGGGTGTGGCGTCGCCAGCGTCGGTCGCCGGCGCCCGGGAGGCGATCGGGCGCGTCGGCACCTGGCCGTCGGCGAGATCCCGGAAGATCACGTTCTTGTGGCCGTAGTGGTTGTCCGGGTTGGTGCCCACCTGGGTCCACTCCCAGCCAAGGAAGGCCGAGAGATCCGGATCGCCCGCGTCGCCCGCCACGGCATTGCACGCACGCACGGAGGCCACGGTTTCCCGCCAGGCCGTGGGCGTCAGAGACAGAGCGTGGTCGTTGATGGACCAGAAGTCCAGCGCCGAGCAGTAGCGCGCGAAGTCACAGGCGTCGTTCACCGGGTGGGCCCCTTCCCCACCACCGGTGGGCAGGGCCATCATGAAGGCGTCGAGAGAAAAGGTCGAATGCACGTGGAGGTCGCCGAAGAGCACCTGCTTCGGATGAGCCACGCCGATGGCCCCAGCGGCCGCGGTCTGGGCGTCTGCCCGTGCGACGACGCTCTCTTCGGAACGCGGCGTCGGGTTGGGCGGCGCGGGCCCCCAATGGCGGCCAAAGAGGCCCGAGCCCACCAGATAGAGAGCGGCCACCAGCGCTGCAGCCAGCGCCGCGACGGCCAGAAGACCCTTTCTCAGCATGGTTTCTCCCCCACGATGGACATCATGAAGACTTGGGCATCATGCGCCGTAGCGCCAGCGCTCGGCCGGCAGGGCGCCCTCGGCGTATTCCAGACACTGCACGTCGAACCAGATCGGGAGGAGGAAGCGGACGTAGAACGCATGCACCGTGACCGGCCCCTGAACCAGGTCCTCGTACTCCTTCACACGTACCCGCGGGTCCTTCGCGGCGGCCTTGAAGCACTGCTCGCCCAGGGCATCCACCTCCGCACGGCTCTCGTAGAGCAGCCCCAGATGGTCGTAGCCGGGGGAGACCAGGGGCGTGGCGCTCTCGGTCACGAGCAGGAACTGGCTGGTCTCCGGATCGCTGCGCAACAGCAGGCCCAGCTGCTTCAGGATGGGCACATCCAGCGCCTCCCAGCCGAATAGCTCCGTATAGAAGTGGGCAATCTCCCCACGGTGCTGCCCTAGGACTCCGGTGGGCACCGTGAGCTCCATGTGGTTGAATCGCATCCGCGGCATGCTGCCCCCCCGGAGCCGCAAAACGAAGCCGGGCCCTGGTGGGCGCGGACGGACTCGAACCGCCGACCCCCTGGGTGTAAACCAGGTGCTCTAGCCAACTGAGCTACGCGCCCAACACCCCGGCCTCTGGCGCACGGGGCGCTTGCGGAAGGGAAGGTAGCGGGGGCATGCTGGGATGCGCTCGTGCGATCTGGAGGACCTCCCATGCCCGTGCTGCTCGACGTTGCGGCCTTGCGCATGCAGCTGGCCGCTCAGCTGGACGACCCCAACGTCCGGGCGGGGCTGGCCCAGCTGGCGCGCGACCCCTTCTTTGTGGCCTTCTTCCTGGTGAGCGTAAGCCAGGGGGAAGGGCTTGGTGAGGCCGCCGTCGGAATGCTCGGCCAGCAGGAGCTGGCGACCCACATCCACGGCCTCCACGCCCAGGAGGTGGAGGAACGGGGTCACAAGGAGCGCACCCTGGACACGGCCCGCGCGCTCTTCCCCGAGCACTTCCTGGCCGGACGCTACCGCTACGCGCCTTCGTTGGACGGGGCCACCTACTACGTGGCCGTCCTGGAGGCGAACCGCGCGCATTTGAAGCAGGCCGGCCGCTACACCAAGCTCAACCTCTACCTCACCACGACCTTCGGCTACGAGCTGATGGTCGTGCTGCTCTACCGGGAGGTAGCCCGCCACCTGGCGGGCAGTGCGCTCCCGGCTACGCTGCGCGGGCCCGTCGTGGCCGTGCTGGAGGGCATCCTCGAGGAGGAAGAGGGGCACCTCGGCGTGCTCGACGAGCACGAAGCGCTCCTCGGCATCGATCCCGCCGCACTCTCCGAGCAGGCGCGGGGGCTGGTGGCGCGCTTGGCGCGGCTTGGCCCCGAGGACTACGTCTTTGCTGCGGATCACTCGGTGGCGGAGGTGTGCCGGATGATGGCGGGCTACGCACACCCCGCCGCTCAGCGGACGCGGATCGAGGCCCAGGCGGCCTGATGCTGGACTTCAGCTTCACGCCCGCACAAGAAGCCTTTCGCCATGGCCTCCGCGAGCTGGCGCTGGGCGAGCTTCTGCCGCGCTACCAGGCGAACGAGGATGAGGCGCACTATCCGGCGGAGCAGATCCGGCGCATCGTCGGCTACGGGGAGTCGTTCTGGCAGGAGCACGAGGGGGGACCCGACCTGATCTCGGTCGGGATCACCGCCGAGGAGATCGCTCGCGGAGACTTCAACTGCGTACTGCCGAGCCTGGGCCGCGCTTACCGGGACCAGTTCTATACCGACATCACACCCGAGCAGGAGGCGCGCTGGCTCTCCGGCGTGGTCTCCGGGGAACAGGTGATCGCCCTGGCCATCACCGAGCCCGAGGCCGGCTCGGACATGGGCCAGCTCGCGACGCGGGCGGTACGCGAGGGCGCCAGCTACGTCCTCGACGGGGTGAAGAGCTCCGTCTCCTTCCTGAACGGCGACGTCTTCTACACCTTCGCCCGCACGGATCCACGCGCCAGTGGCTGGCAGGGCATCTCGGGTTTTCTCGTGCCGCGCAAGACGCCCGGCCTGTCCTTCGAGCCCTACCAGGACCTGGGGTGCCGCGCCATTCCCCGCGGCATCGTGCGCTACGAGGGCGTTCGGGTTCCCGTCGAGGCGCGGGTGGGACCCGCAGGCACGGCCTTCCAGCGTATCAGCCGCTTCTTCGACGTGAACCGCGCCGTCATCGCGCTGAAGTGCGTGGGCGCCGCCCTCCAGACCCTGGACGAGACGCTGGCACACACACGCACGCGGAAGACCTTCGGCGCGCCCCTCGCCTCCCGCCAGGCGGTGAGCTTTGCCCTGGCCGAGATCGCGACACGCCTCGACATGGCACGCTGGCAAGCCTACCGCGTGCTTTGGCTTCGGCAGCAGGGCATCCCCTGCCAGCGGGAGGGCGCCATGATCAAATGGTGGGCCCCGAAGGTGGCAACTGAAGCGATACACCAGTGCCTGCTCTTTCATGGCCACCGCGGCTACACCCGCGAGCTACCCATCGAGCAGCGCCTTCGCGACGTGATCGGCTGGCAGATCGGAGATGGCTCAGCGGAGGTAATGAAGCTGATCCTCACCCGCGAGCTCTATGCGGGCGCCGGCGCGGGTGAGGGTCGGATCCGCTAGCGAGCGGGGAGCGGGGACGTTCTTTGCGAACTTGCGTTGTTTGCGGGGACCCGCAAACAACGCAAGTTCGCAAAGAACGTCCCCGCTCCCCGCTTCAGTTGACGCCGGCAGGGGCTCCGATCTCGTGGTGCCCCTCGAAGATGGCGTCCACGACGTAGTCTCCCTCGCGCAGGAATCCAGCGACGTCGTCCAGGGAGAGCGCAGCGGCCAGGACTTCGTCCATGTGCTCCACAGGGATGATCGTCATGTGGCGCTTGATCAGAGCGGGAATCTCCTTGAGGTCCCGCTCGTTCTCCTTGGGGATCACGATCGTGGTGATTCCTCCGCGATGGGCAGCGATCATCTTCTCCTTGAGGCCCCCGATGGGCAGCACCCGGCCGCGCAGGGTGATCTCACCGGTCATCGCCACGTCCGAGCGGACGGGCACCCGGGTCAACGCCGAGGCGATCGCGGTTGCGATGGTGATGCCTGCGGAGGGGCCGTCCTTGGGCGTCGCGCCCTCGGGCACGTGGATGTGCATGTCCACCTTGGAGTAGAAATCCGGCACCAGGCCCAGCTGCTTGGCGCGGGAACGTACGTAGGACATTGCGGCGTTGGCGCTCTCCTGCATCACTTCGCCGAGCCGCCCAGTGACCAGCAGCTTGCCCTTGCCGGTCGTCACAGCCACCTCGGTCTGCAGCAGCTCGCCGCCCACCTCGGTATAGGCGAGGCCCGTACAGAGGCCGACGCGGTCCTCCTCCTCTACCTGGCCGTGGCGGAAGCGGCGCACGCTGAGCTGCTTCTTGACCTGGGCCGCCGAAATGCGGACACGGCGGGCAGCCTTCCCCTGCTTCACGATCTCGCGCGCCACCTTCCGACAGATCGAGGCGATCTCGCGCTCCAGGCTACGAACACCGGCCTCCCGGGTGTAGTAGCGGATGATCTCCAGCAGGCCGCCGTCCGCGAACTCGATCTGCGCCTGCTCGAGGCCGTTGGCCTCGCGTTGCTTCGGGACGAGGAAGTCCTTTGCGATCTGCAGCTTCTCGCTCTCGATGTAGCCCGGCAGGTGGATGATCTCCATGCGGTCCTGCAGGGGCCGCGGGATCTCGTGCAGCACGTTCGCAGTACACACGAACATCACCCGAGAGAGGTCGTAGTCCGTATCCAGGTAGTGGTCGTTGAAGGTGTGGTTCTGCTCAGGGTCCAACACCTCGAGGAGCGCCGAAGATGGATCCCCGCGGAAATCCATGGACATCTTGTCCACTTCGTCGAGAAGGAAGATGGGATTGCCCGAGCCGGACTTTTTGAGGCCCTGAAGGATTTTGCCCGGCAAGGCGCCGATGTAGGTGCGCCGGTGGCCGCGGATCTCCGCCTCATCGCGCACCCCACCCAGGCTCAGACGCACGAAGTCGCGTCCAGTCGCGCGAGCGATGGATTTGCCGAGAGATGTCTTGCCGACGCCAGGCGGACCCACCAGGCAGAGAATGGGGCCCTTCATCTTCTCGACGAGGCTCTGCACCGCCAGATACTCGAGAATGCGCTCCTTGGGCTTCTCCAGCCCATAGTGATCGGAGTTCAGGGTGTGCTCCGCCTCCAGGATGTCTTCGTTCTCGTCCTTGTACTCCTGCCACGGCAGGGCGAGCATCCAATCGACGTAGTTCCGGACCACGGTGGCTTCCGCCGCCATGGGCGACATCATCTTGAGCTTGCGGATCTCCTTCTCGGTGCGCTCGCGCGCGTCGTCAGGCATGGCCTTGGCCGCCAGGCGCTCCTGCAGCTCGGCGATCTCGTTCTTGAATTCGTCGCGCTCGCCGAGCTCCTTCTGGATCGCCCGCATCTGCTCGTTGAGATAGTACTCCTTCTGGCTCTTCTCCATCTGCTTCTTGACGCGCCCACGGATGCGCTTTTCCACCTCGAGGACTTCGATCTCCGCCTGCATCAGGCCGAGGACCTCCTCGAGGCGTTTCGCCGCGTCCGCGCGCTCGAGCAGGCGCTGCTTGTCCTCGAGCTTCAGGTTGAGATGCGTCGCCACGGTGTCCGCAAGGCGCGAGGCCTGCCGAATCTGCAAGATGTTGCCGTGCACCTCTGCCGGTACTTTCTTGTTGAGCTTGACGTAGCTCTCGAACGCCGCGTGCACGCTGCGCACCAGCGCCTCCACCTTCGAGCTCCCGGGCTCGGTCTCCTCGATCACCTCCACCTCGCAGCTGAAGAGCGGATCCGTCTGCCGAAAGCCACGGATCCTCGCGCGCGCCTTGCCCTCGACCAGCACCTTCACCGTCTGGTCGGGCAGGCGTAGCAGCTGGATGATGCTGCCGAGGGTACCGACGTGGAAGATGTCTCCCTCGTCCGGCTCCTCCTTCGAGGCCACGCGCTGGGCACAGAGCAGCAGCTCCCGACCGCCGGCAACCGCCTCCTCCAAGGCCTTGATCGACTTGGGGCGGCCTACGAAGAGCGGCACCACCATGGCCGGGAAGACGACAATGTCACGCAGGGGAAGCAGCGGGACCACCCGTGCGTCGCCCTCGGGTGCGCGGCCGCTGTCGTCACCGGCCTTCAGGTGGGACCCGTCGTCGGACCCATCACCGCTGTCACCGTTGCGAAAGAAGGACATGCGTTTGGCTCTCTCCTGCCTGAAATGATTCCCGGCACATCGCCGGGTGCTGCGCTCCGCTCCCCCCCGAGAGCCCCTGGTGGACCCGGCGAACTCAGGCGGACTCGGCCTCCTGCTTGAACACCAGAAGCGGCTCGGCGCCCTGCTCGATCACTTCTTCGCCCACCACGCACTCCTCCACATCGTCGCGCGACGGGATCTCGTACATTAGGTCGAGCATCGATGCTTCGAGGATCGACCTCAGCCCGCGGGCCCCCGACTTGCGGACCAGCGCCTGGCGCGCAACCGCCTGCAGGGAGCCATCGGTGAAGCGCAGGCGCACGCCCTCGAACTCGAAGAGCTTCTGGTACTGCTTGGTGAGGGCGTTCTTGGGCCGGGTCAGAATGTCCACCAACGCGGACTCGTCCAGCTCGTCGAGGGTGGCCACGACGGGCACCCGGCCGACAAACTCGGGAATCAAGCCGAACTTGAGCAGATCTTCAGACTGCACCTCGCGCAACACCTCGCCGAGCTTGAGACTGCTCCTGGAGTGCACATCGGCACCAAAGCCGATTCCCTTCACCCCAATGCGGCGTTGGATCAGCTGTTCGAGCCCCACGAAGGCCCCGCCGCAGATGAAGAGAATGTTGGAGGTGTCGATCTGGAGAAACTCCTGTTGGGGGTGCTTCCTCCCACCCTTCGGGGGCACACTGGCGGTGGTGCCCTCGATGATCTTGAGCAAAGCCTGCTGGACGCCCTCGCCGGAGACGTCTCGCGTAATGGAGGGGTTCTCGCTCTTGCGCGCGATCTTGTCGATCTCGTCGATGTAGATCATGCCGCGCTGGGCGCGCTCGACGTCGTAGTTCGCCGCCTGGAGCAGATTCAGGATGATGTTCTCGACGTCCTCGCCCACATAGCCCGCCTCGGTCAGGGTCGTGGCGTCCGCGATGGTGAAGGGAACGTCGAGGATCCTGGCCAGCGTCTGCGCCAGCAGGGTCTTGCCGGAGCCCGTGGGGCCGAGCAGCAGGATGTTGGCCTTCTGCAGCTCCACATCGCCCACCACGGACTGGTTCTCGATGCGCCGGTAATGGTTGTGGACGGCGACCGACAGCACCTTCTTGGCCCGATCCTGGCCCACCACGTACTCGTCGAGGGTGGACTTGATCTCCTGGGGCTTCGGCACCCGGGAGGACGGCGGGCTGGCCTCCTCCTGGCCATACTCCTCTGCGATGATGTCGTTGCACAGTTCGATGCACTCGTCGCAGATGTAGACGGTCGGGCCCGCAATCAGCTTGCGGACTTCCTTCTGGCTCTTGCCGCAAAAGGAACACGACAGGTTTCCGTTGTCGTCGCGCTTCTTCACGTCGTCTCCGATGCTGTGTCTCTAGCCGGACGCCTGCGAGGCGCTTCTGGTTCGCTTTGCTCCCCGTCGCACCCCGGAGGGACCCTCACGCCTCGCCACCACCTGATCGACCAGGCCGTAGTCGCGCGCTTCCTCTCCTGACATATAGTAGTCGCGCTCGGTGTCGAGCGCGATCTGCTCGAGGGGCTGACCGGTATGCCGAGCCAACACGTCATTCAGACGGTCCCGCAGCTTGAGGATCTCCCGGGCCTGGATGTCGATGTCCGACGCCTGCCCCTGGGCGCCCCCCCACGGCTGGTGCAGCATGACCCGCGAGTTCGGCAGCGCGCTGCGCTTGCCCTCGGCACCCGCGGCGAGCAGCACGGCGCCCATCGAGGCCGCCTGGCCGATGCAGAAGGTGGAGACGTCCGGGCGCACGTACTGCATCGTGTCGTAGATCGCGAGACCCGCCGTCACGGCGCCACCCGGAGAATTGATGTAGAGGTGGACGTCGCCTTCGGGATCGTCGGCTTCTAGAAAGAGCAGCTGCGCGATGATCAGGTTGGCGACATCATCATCGATGCCTCCACCCAGGAAGATGATGCGGTCCCGCAGCAGACGGGAGTAGATGTCGTAGGCCCGCTCTCCGCGGTGATCCTGCTCGACGACGATCGGAACGAGCGGCATGAAACTCCCT
>Ga0114931_10007849_pt1 | contig 12988 bp, 15 predicted proteins | sample 2SBtaG_FD_89579 | JGI IMG/M metagenome (GOLD analysis project Ga0114931, IMG submission 89579) | Deep subsurface microbial communities from Kolumbo volcano to uncover new lineages of life (NeLLi) - 2SBTROV14_V59a metaG | ecosystem: Environmental > Aquatic > Marine > Volcanic | place: Kolumbo... | reverse complement strand
TGAGCCATAAGATCCCAAAGTTCAAAATTATTAACATTTCTGTCCGAAAGGATACGGACCAATCGACTCTTATCGATGCGATCTAGGGCACCAACTTCAAAGAAATACATATTTCCAACATCATCAGTTTTCATAATAGCACATTCGTGCATAACACCATTGTTAAATAAGTCAACAAACTTACAATGAGGTGCTGTTGAGTCTTTTAGTTCTACCATTTTGTTCTCCTTAAAGTTAATTAGTAAAATGTTTTATTTGATATTATTTACTGATTTAAAATGTGAGGATACCAATCTAAAGGGTTATAAAATTAAATACAATCGGCGTTTGTAATGAAGGGAATCCAATTAAATCCATCCCATTGACGAATTTTTTCATTGGGTAACAAATCTTGTAGTTGTCCATCATCAAAAGAATTATCGTTGATAATTTCTCCAATAGTTACTACAACAAGAGAACGTTCAGGCCCAGTTCTTATAGTTAATAATGATGAATTATCTTCAGGTGGTCCAGAACTACCTGTTAAAAATGTTGGCAAAAATAAATTTGAACAATCGTCTCCAGGAATAACATCAGTTGGGAGATGACTTGCATCAAAAATTGCCGCAGGTCCACTACTTGCAGACTCTCCACCAAAATCTATTTGAGGCATTTGAATAAAATTGCTTATATCATTTACTAATAATCTCATTGAAGAATTTACAGTTGGTACACATATTGTTGGAGGTGGTGAAAGTGGGTTTATAATTGGTGTTTCTGGTCCTGGAACAGGTCCAAAAGATTCTACTAATGTTCCGTTACTATATACATTAAGTTGTACTCCACCAACAACACTTATATATTCAACTTGTATTAAATTGGATGATGAAGATGCATTTTTGCTCCTAAAAAAAGTTCCACCAGCAAATAAACGAGATCTTTTTTCTATAAATGTTGGAATAGAACTATCATTCCCACCCGGAAAATTGTCTGGACTAGGAACAAATATTGGTCGATAACTATATGAAGGTTGACAGCTCATTATGAATTAACTAATACATCTAAAGAACCGCCAGCGGCAACCCCTGAATGGTTTCCATCTCCAGGACATATATGTATACTTTGATTTATTGGATCACCAGCTCTAACAACAGGAGCTCCATTTGCAAAAACTGTAGGTGAACCACTTGTAAAAACAGTTGGAGCAAAACAGTGTCCACATGTATGATCTACGTTCACTCGTGTAACTGGAAGGCCATTTGCAAAAACGTTTCCACTACCTTCACACACCGTATCTCCACAGCTAACAGGATCACTTAATCTTATTATTTTTGGCATGTTTTCTCCTTTAAGATTATTTATTAAATAAATACTCTATTAAAAGGAGATTCCAAATATGGATATTGATAATTTTAGAAAAAACCATCTTGCAATAGCTGAAATGGTTGATTCATGGAGATTAATTCCACGAATGATTATAGCTGGTTACACATATTTCCTTGTTAAAATAACTATGTGGTACATGAGTTTGCATCCTTATATGTTGGATGGATGTGATATTAAAGAATTAGGACAAAGTTGTTTAATTCAGGCTCCAACAACACAACACATAGCTTTAATAACAGCTATTGTAGGTGTATCGGCAGCAGTATTTGGTCTTTATTCTAATTCAGGAAAAAAATGGAATGGTTTTACGCTTTGGAATAAGAATTCTAAAAAAGAACCTGAAAAAGAAAATCTTACAGATTAAGCATTTTGGCTAAAGTGGTAGCCTGATCTGCTATTTTCTTTAAACCACGTTTTCCAAGATATCTCATAAAATGAAAATATGAAAAATTTCCGATGTTCTTCATTTCGTGTAAAATTATACGAACTGCTTTTTTTTGTATTTCAAGTGGTTGATTAGTTAAATCCATTAACAATTTGCCTTCTTCAAATAAGGCTTTAACAGACATTTCACGATCATCAACAGGATGAATCCATGTTTCATTCATTAAATTTGTTTTTTCAAATTCATCATTATATGCTTTTAATATTCGAGTTTTTCTAACACGAGGTAGCGCACTTTGAACATTGTCTCCAAAATCTCCTCGTATGCACTTTTCAAACATAAAAAGATTACGATCGCCATTCCAATCATCAAGAGTGCGAGCTTTTCCAGTAGCTGGATCAATTAATCTAACATTATCTTGATCAAGCAATTGTATCAAATCTTTATCACTACTAATAATAATAATTTCATCATCAGGATGCATGTAAACAAACATTGCTATTAAATCATCTGCTTCTAAATCTTCACCGGACAAACAAATAACAGATGTACGTTCTCGCATTAACGTTTCAAAATCAAATAATTGTTCCTTAAATGTTTTATATTTCCGTTTTTCTGCTGGTGTTGATTTTTGTCGGCGATTCCCTTTATATATTTTTTGGGAAATGCATTCTTCGGATTCTGTATATTTTTTTCTCCAATTTGGACGATCAAAGGTCATCACTACTTGAGTCGGATTATATTTTTTAAAATATTTGTTACATGAAAACAATGCTGCTTGAATAGCAATACCACTATTTGTATCTACATCGGAACCTTTATTCATAGCATAAAATGTTTTATACATTATATTGCTGTTATCAAGTACTAAAAATTTTTTCATTATTCAAATCTACTCTGCATATCTTGTTCTTCCTTCATTTTTTGATCAACATCCTGCATTACATGAATAACGTATTGTTGTATTAGTTGATTTTCATCAGTTCCTGTATAACCATTCTCTTTGAGATATTGTATAAACGCATCATTCCAATCGAGTTCAATTTTAATACCTTTTACAGGATCATTAACCATGCCTTTAATAATAACCCAAGGTTCTCTTGATAATTTAGCTTCTCTTTCATCTTCAAAATGCATCCCTTCTTTTTCTTCTTCAACTATTTTTTTCCCTGCATCAATCATTGCTCGTGGTGTTTGAGCAATTGTGCATTGTTTGCCATTTGATGCTTCATTCTTTTTTAATTCTTTTTCAGCTTCTATTTCAGCTTCTATTTCCGCCCGTATTTGTTTTTTTGTTTTAAATATCCACATAATATTATACTCGAGGTAGAACAATGATATTGAGCCCATTTACTTGGCATGTTAACATTCCAACTTTTCCGATCAAAAAGGAATTTTCTGGATTTTGATTAAATAGTGATATTAGCAATTTAACGGGATATGAAAAAACAAATCTTCCATCTCCCTCTTCTCCAACCAAATTTGGTTTTTCAGCGAATGTGTGAGAGAAAACATCATTGTTTGTATCTACTAACTCAAATGAAACTCCATCGTTGCTAATAATTGAAACATTTTTTGCATCCATTGCCGATGCCCCTTTTTGAAGAAGGGATACAGCTTTTTCGTTCAACTTAATTTCATATAAAATTTTATCACCAACTTGTCGAGGTGCAATAATATTGTCTGGATTTGCACAACAATAATCCATTCGAACTCCAGTTCCTTTCATAACTAACGATCGAGTAAACTTTTTCTCTGGATGATAAATTGCTTCTATACAAAAATTATCTTGATTTTTTACAATATCAAGACGTGAATTAAAAATGTTAAGACGATTCATACATATAGATCCAAATGACATATCAGGAACATTTGATGTTTGTAGCAAAACAACAGTTTTAGCTTCATCAATTCCACTCACTCGCCCATGTTCAATAATAACATTATCAATTCCAACTAACATAGCAGTTTGAATTACTTTTTGAATATATGAAATTTCTTTAGTTAATAATTTCATTGTGTTAACTTCACTCCTTTTTTAAATAGTACTAAAATAGTATATGGGATTCAACCAATTTGTTTTGTTTATATTCTTCTTCGCTAAGCCATTCGTTGATTTTAACATCTGCATTTTTAGTAAGCCATTCAGCAACTAAATTACGATGGCAAAATTTACCTGATACTTCATGACACAATAACACTGAACGATCAGGTAAATTTTGAACTATTTTGCGAGGATCTAATCTACGTGTTTTTAATAAAGAAAAATATAAAGTAGTAAATTCTGTTTCTGTTATTTCTTTTCTTCGTATTTTATTAACCATTTCCCATGTAGGCATTAATGCTGGTATCACTTTCCCTTTAAAATAACTTGGTTGGCCAATACTAATTGCAAATAAATTTGGCAAATTTCGAATATGGGGATTGTTGTAATAAGAAGTGTAAATTTTCTTCATTTTTTTCTCCTATGATTGCTAATACACTAATATACTATTATCAGATAGTGATTGTTTTGATGGTGTCACTTTTCCAATAGCTTTAATAATGTTGTTTAAAGGATTATCAACAAGACGCTCAATATGGGCATCTCTATCTATAGAAAATTCTTTTTCAAACCAAGCTGGAATAACATCAATGTCTACTGGAAGTGCAATGCTTTTAAATTTACCAACTACATTTTTAATATAAAAAACTTTAATCTTTGTTCCAGATGTTATTGTCATACTTTCGTGATCATTGAATTTTTTTAAACTATTATTATAATTTATTGCTGCTCGAACATGTCCTGGAATAGTAGCTGAACTATCACAATTCATTTTTTCAGTATATGCTTTAACATTTTGAACTCCTTTAGGTAATCCAAGCATCATAATATCATTTGTTTCATATAACATATCTTTAAATTCAACAATTTCCTTTTCAATAGTTTCCCAATCTTCACCTTTAAGATATCGTTCAATGTAACCATTTAAAATGTTAGATATTTCTTTTGGAAGTGTTGTTTTTTTAGTATCTAAACCCATAATCTTCATTTTATCAACTTTATATCCATCGCTGTCAATTAAATGAAGAATATACCTTTTCTTATCAACAAATATTCCTCGATCAGATACAACTTCACGACCTGTTTTAATAATCTGATCATATCCTTCAGTACACAAAAACCTCTCCCTCATAAATTTAGGAAAAGATTCATTAATAAGTTCTCCAACTTTATCTGCAACCATAATTGCTTCTTTGTTTGATGCTGTGTGTGTTGAAAAGTATGTTGAATCAGTGTTGTGTACAAGAATGTCGTTAGCGTAAAATGTGTGTGTATCGTCGATTTCAATATCATATACATATCCATCATTTAATATTTTTTCAATTTTAGTGGGTGTAATTAATGTAAATCCACTTTGTTCTTCTTGATGGATTTGGTTGAACCCCCTAACTTTCTTTATGTTATTATTTTTTCGTTGTTGAATAAATCCTACTATTTCACCAAATTTAACTGAATCATATACTGTTAGTCTTATGGTGTGGGTACCTGAATAAACACCACGAAATGAATTTTCTGTTGTTTCTGCCCAAAAATTTGAAGGAATCCCACAAAGTTTAAGCAATCGGTTTGCTGTATATATAAAATGAGGGTTAATAGAACAAAGTCCAACTGTATTGTTTTTATTTGCAAAACCATCTGCACTAAAATACCCTTTAAGTACATTGCAGATATCAGTTATATAACATTGTTCAATCCAGGTGGGGAATCGTTTTTCTCCTTTCCCATAGAGATGTTTTTTAAGAAAGTAATATCCTTTAACACCACATAATCTAATATCGTGACCATTTTTCATTTCTATATAGGACGTGAACCATCCTTGGTGTATTAGTGGTTTAATCATCTTTTGTATAATTTCATGTTTATCATCTTTACCTAAAGACAACCCAACACCACTACACACCCGCTTCTCAACGTGACCATCTCCAATTATAAACCCGATAAGTTGCCACATTTCAGGTGAAAGTTGAAATGGGTTTTGTTTTTTGATTTGCGGCAAGGATGATGTTAATAATAAACTATTAACATTGTTGCTTCCTATTTCAGTCGGTTTAATTTCTATTAACCCTGGTGTAGCATGTTTCGAATTAGCATATCCTATTAGGGCGTGATCTTCTGTAACATCAAGGAACCTTGTATTTCCAAACCACACGCGATAGCGTTGTTTGTTGGTTTTGTGTCGCATCACGTATTTTATTTTTCGAAATTCGTTGTTCTTTGAATCGTTAACATATGTAAGAGCCATTCGTTCAGTATTGGAGTATTCTTTATCACCAATTGAATAATTGACATCATCAAATAAATCTTCTATTGTTGTAGGGCCTTCGTCGGTTTCAATGATAGTTTTTCCACCAACCGAATCACCATATACAATAGAATGTTTTTTGGAATAACCTAAATGCATTCGACCATCATTTGTTTTGGCTGTTTTTGGATCTTCATATCTTCCTTGTTTTGTTTTCACTTTTTTAATATCAGGTAAACTATATTCACCATCCAATATTTCACAAGCTTTGGCACATTGGTGTAGTAATATTTGTCTTCCAGTTCCAGTAGTCGATTCTCCCATTCTTAAATCATAAAAACGGAAAAATTTATTTGTAAGTGCTCCATAAAAACTGTTCAACTTAATTTTGAAAACATATTGCAATCGATCATAATAACTAACTTTATTATCTTCTCCATTGTCTTTCGCTTGTTTCATTAGTTTTTTATATTCGTTTCGAGTAGCATACCAATCTTCGAGAATCATTGGAATTATACCTTGTTTTTCTTGATTGAATACTGTCCCGTAACCACTAATCGCCCATTTCTTTTTGAGCAACAATGTTCTCCATTTAGATGCTGGAAGTTTAATTTTATCTCCATCATCTAAATAAAATGTGCATTCTTTATCTGTGTTTAAAGCAATATTATCAGCATCAACAACATTATTTTCAAATTGGCCAATTATTGTTTCAATGCTTATATTAATAGAACGTATAGAAGAAGGATATAGAGAATTTATATCAACAGATCCAATTTTTTCTTGTAAACCTATTTGAGGAAGTAAAACAAATGCACCTTGTATTTGTGAACTTGCTTCTTCATCAGCATGAAAATCGTTGACCACCAAATTGTTTAATTTATGATGACAATAATTTATTACAGCAAGTTCAGCTAATTTAAGTGTTCCACCCACGTGAGTAAATTGTGCAGTTGATAAATGTACCATATCATTTGCAAGATTAACGTAACCTAATGTTTGTTCAAAACCGTGCAAAATTTCAGTATCTCGAATGTTGTAACGAACAAAATAAGCAAAATCTTTTTGATATAATTGTGCAAGAGATCCTTCATATTTTAATTTTGGTAAATTAGGAAGAAATTCATCAGAAATGATTTCTAACTTATATGATGGCCTTTCAGACATTTCATATTTGCGAAACAGATCAAGATAATCTAAACTAACCCGACCATAGATATCAACCACTTGGTGATAAGTTTTAAATTTTTCAACTGTACGATAACGTGGTGGTCTTGAACCTGGAAAAGAAAGTAAGTTTACATATCTTTTTCCAAGTTTTTCTAAACGTTTTGCAACATAAGGCATATCAAAAAAACTAGAGTTCCAACCTGAAATAATATCACTATCTTTAATTTCAGCTAGGAAAGCTAACAAAAGGTGCTTCTCTCTACTAAACAGTTGTATATCTAATTCCATATCTTTAGGTAATGGAACCTTTGAATTCACTTCTCGTTCAAGCCGTTCAACAGTCCATTGTTGGTCAGGAGGAGGAACAGCAAGTACAACATATTTGTTTTTATATTGATGATATATTGAAATAGAATTTATTGGTGCATAAGGATTATCAATAGTAGAAAAACCAATTTTGATATCAAAATCAACTTCAATATCAAAAAAAGAGATGTGCAAGTTTGGTGATGGAAGATCGTAATATTCTCGTGAAAGAATTTTAAGTTCAGGTGAGATGTCTGATTCAAATAATGGAACACCCTCCCTTTTAAATTTTTTTATTTCTTCTTTAAATTGAAAAGAATTAGAGAATTCGTGTTTAGTAACACTATCACCATACATTGTTTTATATTCACCATCAGGATGTTTAGTATAAAAATAATATGGTGCTTTAAAAAACGTTTCAGTTCGACCTTCGGCAGTTCGTTCCCAAACGATTACATCATCACCTTTTCTAATAGCTGAAATGTAACTCAATTTGTTCTCTTTTATACAACTGCTGAACTGGATGTTGCAACTGCTGATGAATTGGATGTTGAGTTATGACCTTCTACAATAGATTCATACAAAAATTCAAAGTGCTCATTTTCAGCTTGAAGATCTGAATAAGAATGTTTAAACATTGTACGAGCAAGTTTGTTTGCTATTTTTTTGGAAATGTTAAATTGGCTTTCAATTTCCGCTGCGATTTCTTTCATTGATTCTCGTTCATCATCGGCCCGTTGTAAACAATGTGTCATTTCCACAAGCATCGTCTTCATTTTTTTTCTATCGGCAGGGTTTGATAAAGTAATCTGATTAGACATAATATTCTCCTTATTATATTAATTGAATGAAAATATTATACAATATGTTTTTTAGGTGACTACATATTATTTGTAAAAAATGTGTGTTCCTATTCTTGCGGAAACTTTGTGTGTTCGGCTCCAATGAGGATTTACGTATGTTGCATGATATAATAATGCACCGCCTGTCATATCTTCTATTGACGTTTCATTGGAAACAAGAAAAGCTGCAACTATTTGAGCTTGATTCCACATTTTTTTGTTTTTTGGGCGATCTGATTTTCCATCTAATGTCCATGAAAATTGAGGAACATATTTATGGTATTTTTTAGACCAATGTTTCTCCCATACAATTTTACAAATTGTTGAAAGTTTATATTTTTTGGTATCGTGTACACGATTCAGAGTTACCATGCCAACTGCTAACATTCCTAAAATTCCATGGTTTCTGTCTTCAAAATACATATTCTGTGCTAAACAATTTATTTCTCGAGGGTGATTGAGTGAAGCAGGAACATATTCCTCTCGTTGTTGTTCAGGAATGCCCTCCTCGTATGGTGGAAGGATACTATGTGGATCATAATTTGGATCAGCAGGCGGAGGTGAATCAGGTACGTATTCTCCAGTACTAGGTGGTATAGGAAGCAATATTGTCGTCCGTCCTTGCCCTAATCCAACATTAATGCCGACATTAAATATTACATATAATATAGTAACAAATATAAGTGTTTTAAGTAAATTTAATAATTTTATCATAAAACATATTATATAACGATATTATATTAGAGTCAACTAATTGAATTAAACCAATTCGTGTAATCTCCTGGAAAATCTTCTGGATTGTATAAAAATGGACGTTTGCACGCAAAGTGTATTTTTGTTACATACAAATCACCTGCTAAAATATCACTATATTGATTAATAAAATGAGGACAACTTGGAAAAAATATTAAAGTACCCATTTCAGGATTAAAACCAAAATGGTGTTGTGGAAATTCTAGCTTTCCACCATACACTTCATAATCATTATCAAATGGAGTTTTTTCTTGATAAGAAGATAAAAATAGAACACCAGTGAAATCACGATTAATTGTACGAACCCATTTTTTACGAAGATATTGACTATTTTCACAATGAAGATTTGGTTCCACGCCAGTTGTTAACCATTCAAATGACATATTCTCCATACCATAATATTCGATATTGTAATATTTTTCAATAGTGAACATAATGGGATCAATACGATCATATAAAATCTGTTGATTTTTTTCACTACTTCTAATCATTTTAATTGGTTTATCATCAACATTGACATCTGGGAAATCGAAAGCACATTCATCAACTAGTTGTTCACACAACAACGGTGATATAAAATTTTGAAGTATAAAAAAGGGAGACTTTGGAGTTCCCATTTTAATAAACTATCTTATCAGATTCTTGGAGAGCTAAAGTTTTAACTACTCGAAAAATTTCTTGAAAGGATATATCAGTTTCTGAAAGAGTTTCATATAATTTTTTAATATCCTCTTCACTGGCTTTTTGTTTTGATGGAATCTTTTCTTTGTCCCACTCTTCAATAAGAACAGTTAAAGTTTGTTCTATAGTGTTTTCTTTTAAGGGATCGATTAAAAATTTACCCTTTTCTAAAACATTTTGTCCAATGAGAATTGGAAACTTCATAGAAGAACGATTGTTTAAATTAAAAGCAACATCAGGTATAACAATATCATTTATTTTAATATTCAATCTAACTACAGGCCGATATTGAACACCACCATCTGCAGATTGAATAGGTTGTTGATCTACAAGATCCATTATAATTACATTTGGAGATATTTCTTTATTAACAAATGTGATTTTTTTTCTTTCTTTATCAATTGACCATCTTTCTGCATTTAGAGAACTAAAATCAGCTCCTGTATCAACCTTCCCTTGCATCACTGGTTTGTTTGTAAAATTAGTTAATTTAATTTCAACAGTGTCTCCAATAATTTTAGGATTTTGTTCTTCTTCACGAACTATGTCCATTTCAGCACGATGTTGAGATGATGTTTTGATTGTATAGGGAATTATTTTATTATCACTTTCTCTAAATCCCCACAAAAATATTAACCAACCTCCTAACCCACTTTCTTTTGTTTCTTTACTTAATTTTGAGGTTGTAGCATAAACAACATAAGGCTTTATTCCATTTTTAACAATTTCTGTAAAATTATACACAGAAGATTTAGTTAATTTATAATCAACTCCCTTCACATTTATTGTATCTGGAAAACCAAAAAGCCCAGATAAAAATTCTTGTTTCAGTTGTTTCGTTGAATGATATTTTTGCATATTTTCACCTTAACCTAATTATTTTTAGTAGAAGTAAAATAATATTTTATATCCTCTTGTAGAGGAATTAACCAATTTTGAAGATTATCTTGAAAAATAAGAGGAATAATCCCCCTTTCTACAGCCATGATAATTACCAAATTTTCAATCAATTCTCCAGTCATTTCATACCACATGATAGCATATGCAGCACATTGTTTAAAATAATCATCAATCATTTCTTTAGTTTTATTGTTATTGGATGTCTTAAAATCTATAATAGATTTGATTTTCGTATATTCTCCAACACAATCAACGGTTCCTGCTAATTTTAATGTATCACTATATAAACTTACTTCAGTCGCTTTGATGTTGTCAATTTGTTTTAAACGTGTCCTTAATTGATTAAATAGATTCACATGTAAGCGTAAATGTTTCTTTGTTAACTCGGGATATTTTTTGTTATTTAAGTACTTTTCCGCCATATCATGAACACTGGTTCCTCTTTCGGCGCAGCGTTTAGTTTCTTCGTCTGCACGCGATGCACCTAATGAATTTCGCCAATCGGTAAGATATGGTTTTTCTTTATATCCAAGCATAGTTGTAACTGAAGGATATATTTTACCTTCAGGGGTTTCATAGAAATGTTTTCCACGAGTGTGTCGAGGAATAACTACCGGTAATTTGGGTATTGATACATGTGTAAACATATACCTATTTATAGCTTATTATTGAAGAATTTCAACGTTTTTTGTTTTTATTTCCCATAAGTCGTTGATTTACTTTAGTTACTAACCTTGAAAAAGATTTTCGTTTTGAAATTTTTGATTTTCGAGCAATTATTCCTTTCTTTGAACGCATTAATTTTCTACCTTGACGGACTTTTTTAGGTTCTTTTCTAGTGGCACAATCACCTGCATGAGCAACTAATTTACCTTTTTTAGGTCCAGCTAAACAACGATATTTTTTAACCATGCGTTGTCCATATCTTTTAAATTGACGGACAGATGCTTCGGATAATATTTCTCCGGATTCATCACACCATACTTCTTCGATAACACATTTACTGTTGTCTACGTTTTGTTGTAAATTTAATATTTCTTCAAGTAACATGTATTATCCCCTCTTTTTTGCCATTTCTTTTTTGTCTTGAATTCTTTTTCGTAACATGGCTTCTTGTTTTATTAGATTTGCTAACCTAATTTCATCAGGATCGTTGCTCGTTTCCATGTTGTGAATTTTGTTTTCCGTTTCCTTTCGCATCTCTTGATTAGATTTCATAGCATTTTCACGCCGTGTCATTTGGTCACTTGTGCTTAACCGTGCAGTCATTCTAGCATCCAATTCTGTAAGTAAAAAATCTTTAAAAGATAAAAAAGATTCTTTAACTTCATTTTTATTTTTGTTAGAAGTATTTTTTTTAGTTTCCCCTTTTGTAGAAGTTGGGATATGTTCCAAATCATCTTTTTTGGACTCATCAGGCTCTTCTTCAGTACCATGCACATGTTTTTCAATCCCTTCAGTTCTTGCATATTCAATTGAATTTCTTAAATATTTCATAGCGCGGACGCCTGCCCTCTTGCGAACAAATTGTGTTCGAGCATTTTGCACATCTTTAGATGATTTAACAATTCGTACAACTTTATCGATTGTTATAGTACTTAAACCAAAAATCACACGAAGAGCTTCTCGAAGTAATCCATAATGTTGTGTATCGGCTTCTAATAATTTCATTTTAATCCTAATGTTGTGCCCGCAAATGTTGAAAAATAAGTTCCGCTAATTTTTCTTGTGAAATGGCGTCATCCGCTTCCGTGCCTTCTTCACTAGCTTCTTCTTCTTCGCTTTCCATATCTTCTGAAACACCCTTGTTCTTTTCGTGTTGAAATTTTGCAAGTTTTGCAAGTGTTTTAGCTTCTTGATCTTCCTTTTTCTTATTATCTTCAGCGTCTTCCATATCAAGAATTTCTTCTTCTTGACGAACCTTTGCAACGGAAGATTGTGCTGCATATTTTGCCTCTTCGGCATTTGCTTCAGCTTTTTTTGCATTTGCTTCAGCTGTCTTAGCTTCAGCGTCAGCCTTTAAAATGTTAACAACTTGCTGAAGTGTAGACATGGCTTCATCATTATCTGATGCTCCACTATCATTATCTGTCATCTCATCATTAATTTCTTCACTATCTTTTTCAAGATCTTCACTATCTTTTTCAATTTCATCATTATCAATTTCACTTTCGTTACCTCCTTCAGGATTTAATTCTTGCTCTTCCTCATCTTCAGGAATATCTCCCCACTCAACGCCAACAATATCAAATTTGTCTTTAAGATCAAATAAAACTTCGGCAATTTCCAATGATGTGTTA
>Ga0114931_10007848_pt1 | contig 12989 bp, 4 predicted proteins | sample 2SBtaG_FD_89579 | JGI IMG/M metagenome (GOLD analysis project Ga0114931, IMG submission 89579) | Deep subsurface microbial communities from Kolumbo volcano to uncover new lineages of life (NeLLi) - 2SBTROV14_V59a metaG | ecosystem: Environmental > Aquatic > Marine > Volcanic | place: Kolumbo... | reverse complement strand
CGCCAATGAAAGTTTGAGCAGTTTGCGACATCGTAAGAGTCTCCGTGTACGGGGTCGAAAGGGAAAAACACTACAACCGGAAAAGCTTAACAGCTTCTCCCGGCCCCTACACGGTTTTACACTTGTCGAGCTTTTGGTGGTCATTGCAATCATTGGCGTTTTGGTGGCCTTGCTGCTTCCTGCGATTCAGGCAGCTCGCGAGGCAGCAAGACGCTCTCAATGTCAAAACAATTTGAAGCAGATTGGTTTGGCCTCAACCAATCACCACGACACGTATGGCTTTCTGCCGTCAGGGGGATGGGGATGGCATTGGTCAGGTGACCCAGATCGTGGGGCGGGGAAGCAACAGCCGGGGGCTTGGCCATACCAGCTCTTGCCATTTACCGAACAGTCGAATCTGCACCAAATGGGATCTGACGGGATGCCTGATAGGATTACCGCGGCGCAGAAAGCTGGCGTCGCCGCAGCGGCACAAGTACCGGTTGCCACCATGTATTGCCCTTCGCGCCGGCCGCCGGATGTTTATCCGACCGGTTATAGCTTGGGAAATGTGATTCAAAACATGAATGAAGTAGCAGTGGCAAGCAAAAGCGATTACGCCGCGAATGCGGGCGATCGTTATGTGGGTTGGGGCGCAGGCCCTGGCCTGTCGATCTGGAGCGCCCTGAAAGATCTCGCTTTTGAAAATGGCGCCCCAGGTACTCCCAGGCAGTCTGTGGTGGATATCAACACGGGAGTAATTTTCCGTCGGAGTGAAATCAACTATCGAAAAATTACCGACGGTACTAGTAACACTTATCTAATAGGCGAGAAGTATGTTGTTTTTGCCGACGAAGCAGGCCAAACGGTGAACGACGACCATTCGATGTTCACCGGCGACGATCTGGACCTTCACGTCTGGACGCGGATGCAAAACGTCCCCAATCCCCCCGAGCAAGGCAATTTTCTCGCCCCCTTGCCAGACAGTGCCGCTATAGAGATAGTATGGGAGACGCATTGGCCCGCTGGTTTTGGCAGTAGCCACGCCGGAGTTTGGCAGGTGGCTTTTTGCGATGGCTCGGTGCATGCGATTAGCTACGATATCGACCCCCAGACTCACCATAATCTGGCAAATCGAGAAGATGGCAATGTGGTGAGTGGCGACTATTGACGGGTACTCACGCAAGCTGAGCCTGCCTCTTGGATATGAGATTTCATGAGCGATAGTTGCCCTTCTAAAAAGAACGGCACGGCAGGTGGCGGATACCTAGGCTATCTAGTTTGCAGTGGTGTGCTGGCGTTTTTTCTTTTTGGGTGTGGTGAGAAGCAGGACGCTTCGAGTCCGTCTGGAAAAGCAGCGGACGCGACTCCGCAGGCCACGGACGCCCCGCCTGTCAAATCTACAGTTCGTTCTGAGTTTGAACCTTCGACCGGCGACTTGACCCAGCACAATCGCGCTGTTGCGCAAATGGGGCAGTTTCAGTTTGAAGCGGCCAGAGCGGGCTTCGAGCAGTTGGTCAAGAAGCATCCGCAGTGGCTAGCCGTGCGAATTGATTTGGGCATTGCCACGCTCAATCGTCAGCAGCCAGGCGATTCGGAACAGGCGGAGCAAATATTCGATAAGGTACTGCAAGAAGACCCTACCCGGCTGCGAGCACGCCATTGTCGAGGGATATTAAAACTTCACCGTGGCGATTCCGAGTCGGCCCTGGAAGATTTTCAATATGTGGCCCAGCGGGACCCAACCGACGCTTATGCCGCTTATTTTTCGGGTAGCTGCTTCTTTGAGTTAGCCCAGTTCGAGCAGGCGAAACAACAGTTTGCAACGGCACGGCGAATCGACCCCTATCTGCGCAGTGCCTATTATGGGGCCATGCAAGCGGCCCAACGGTTGGGTTTGAAGGAAGAAGTGGGACAACTGCTGAGCGACTTCAAAAAGCTAGGTTCCAATCCGCAGGCTCACCTCGCCGAAATTAAGTACACACGCATGGGCCCCAAGGCGGAAGTTCTCGCAACAAACTTGGTTCGGGAAGTCGATTCCAGCACCGTGCCAGAGGGCCCCTTGTTTCAGTCGTTGCAATTGCTGGCCGTAGAAAACGCCAGTTCCCCACTTTGGCGTCAGCCGGTTGGGCCCGATGAAATACGTCCCCGGCCTTCCACGACGGTTTGCGACGTGGATGCCGATGGAGACCTCGATCTGCTTTTTGCGTCGTCACTATCAGGCAAGCAAAATCAATACAACGCCGTGCTGTTTGCCGTGGGTGACAAAGCTTCGGCCGGTCGTGACGTCTCTTACCGATTAGATTTGGAACATCCGTTGACTTCGATCGATAACGTCGAGGCGGCGCTTTGGGGTGATTTCGACAACGACGGGCTTGCCGACGTGTATCTTTGCCGACGGGGCCCAAACCAGCTTTGGCGACAGGTCGCCGCTGGCCAATGGGAAGATGTGACCGAGGCAACTCGAACGTCTGGGGGAGAAATTGGAACGGTTGGAGGAGTTTTTTTTGATGCGGACCACGACGGCGATCTCGATTTGTTCCTGGTAAATGCCGGTGCGCCCAACGAGCTCTTGAGTAACAATTTGGATGGCACGTTTCGGTCGCTTGGCGAGTCGCAAGGCATTGCGGGAGAGGTGTCTGATTCTCGGGGTGTGCTTGCTGTGGATCTCGATGGCGACCGTGACCGCGATTTGGTGGTGATCAACGCGTCGACGCCGCACGAAGTTTTTCTCAACGACCGACTATGGGACTACCGTCGTGCAGAGAATTTTGGCCAATTCATTCAAACAACTTGCGAAGCGGCGGTGGCGGCGGACCTCGATGCGGATGGTCAGGTCGAGATCATAACTTTGGCAGGAAATGAACTGTTGCATTGGGAGCCCAACGACTTGGGCCAGTGGTCGTCGAGAACTTTAGTTCGGGTGCCGAGAGAAAATGAGACCGACGTACCGGGTCGGTTGGAGTTGGCCGATGTCGACGGGGATGGTCGCTTGGAGGCAATTGTTAGCGACGCGGGCCGCTGCTGGGTTGTCTCGACTGCGGGTGATGATCGAATTCTTTTTAAGGTGGATGACTCGGCTGATACAGGTTGGCAGGTGGCGATGCTTGACCCTCGTCGGGGAGCTGCGTTGGTTGGCTTCCGCTGGTCTGAAGGACCGGTGGGGCTGCTTCCCAGTTCAGGTCGGCATCCCTATTTAGTGGTTGATTTTACGGGCCTCGACAACAAAGCGAAACAAATGCGTTCGAATCGCTCGGGCATTGGTATCCAGGGTGCCGCCCGCATCGGCAGCCGTTGGACTGCTTTTGATTCGCTACCGAGTACGACCGCCACGGGCCAGAGTTTGCAACCGGTGGTCCTTGGCTTGGGGGGGGCGGAGCGAGCAGATTTTCTATCCATTTTGTGGCCTGATGGCGTACTGCAGACTGAGGTTGATTTATCGACAGAGAAAATACATAGCGTGGAAGAAACTCAGCGACAGCTTGCCAGTTGCCCTGTGGTTTTTGTTTGGAATGGACAACAGTTTGACTTCGTTACCGATATTCTGGGAGTGGGCGGATTAGGATTCAACTTGGCACGGGGCGAGTATTCTGAGCCGCGCCCATGGGAAAACTTGTTGCTCCCCGACGATCTACTGAAACCACGAGACGGAAAATTTGAAATCAAGATTGGCGAACCGATGGAAGAAGTTTGCTATCTCGACTCAGCGAGACTTGTTGCCTATGACCTCCCGCCAGGTTGGGAGATGACGCTTGACGAACGATTGGCGACTGGAGATCCGCAACCGACGGGCCAGCCCTTCTTTTATCAACAACAACTTATACCAAGCCGAGCTATCAACGAACGCAGCGAAGAGGTGACCGCACAGCTCCGCTTGGTCGATCATGAATCCGCGCCGCCTGGGCGGCTAGATCACCGATTCCTAGGCCGGACCGAGCTGCAAACTCTTGAAATCGAGTTTGACAAGCCTTTGGAATCGCTGCTCACCGATGACGTAGCAAGCCCAAAAGGGCAATTGGTATTAGTGTTTCATGGATGGATAGAATACCCCTATTCGCAAACCATGTTCGCGGCTTGGCAGGCTGGGGCCGAGTATGCCTCGCCGACGCTTGAAGCTCGTGATGCCAGTGGAAATTGGCATGTCGTGCTCGAGCAATTCGGGTACATGGCGGGCATGCCCCGGAGTGCGGCTGTGCCCATAGGCGGCTTGCCAGCCAGATGCAACGCGCTACGGTTGACGACCAGCTGTGAAATCTATTGGGACCAAATCAAGGTTGCCGCTGCGGTTGACTGTCCGGAAGCAGTGCGGCACGTACTCCCATTGCATGCGGCTCGGTTGTCAGAATCAGGCTTTGCCTATCGCACCACACGATCGGACCGGTTGCCCGACTACGATTATCAGCAGCGGTCGCCGCTGTGGGATACTCGCCACATGGCAGGTTTTTATACTGCATTTGGCGATGCTTTGCCGCTAGTCGATCAAGTGGACGACGCGGTAGCGATTTTCGGGCCGGGCGAAGAGGTTCACCTTGAGTATGAAGCCCTTGCCGAGCCGCCGCTGCAGGGTTGGACACGACGCTATGTGCTGGAAAGTTTTGGTTGGTGTAAGGACATGGATCTCTATACGAAGGATGGCGAACGTGTCGGCCCGCTGCCGGTGCGCGACACAGCATCAGGAGCGACAACCGACCCAAGCGGTCGCCAGTTGTTGCACGAGCAATTCAATCGCCGCTATCGCGACGGTCCTTAGCGGAGCGTGCCGCTTGATAAGCTTTCAGCGCGGTGCGTCCTTGCTGAATGGATCGGTCGTTGGCTTCGATGCTGGGGATTGGAGTGGGAGTTTTCGTAGTCGAAGAATTTGCACCTGGATAGATGGGATGGGCATAAGAGCGGTAGGTTTCATTACGTAGATGAGACAGCATGTGGTGGCCCTGGCGACGCTCTCGCTCGGCACGCAATGCGGCAAGATCGATCGGACCAACGACAATCCGTTCGCCCGGTCCTGCCTCTGCACGCGAAAGAATCCGTCCATCGTAGTCAACAATCATACTTCCCCCCGGCCAACTGAAAGGAGGGTAATTCGCGAGACTTGAGCCTTGGTTAGCGGCTACCACGTACGCCATGTTTTCCATGGCCCGAACGCGATTGACCATGGTCCACCAGTCGGTCGGCTCGGCAGTTCCCCAAGGGTCCATGTAGGCAGAGACGCGAATCAGCACCTCGGCTCCGGCCAGGGAAAGCTGGCGGATTGCCTCGGGAAACAACCAGTCGTAACAGATTGCCGCGCCCAGGCGGCCAATCTCGGTTTCAACCACAGGGTAAAGCGTCTCGGTGTAATCGGGCAGATCGTGTGGGCTGGTATGCACTTCCCAGGGAATCCAGGGATGGACTTTGCGGTACTTAGCCAAAATTCCGTCGGGCCCAATCAGACAAGTGGTGTTGAACACATGCCCTGCCCAGCGGTCGTCAATTTCGAGGAACGTGCCAGTTTGAATATAAACCCCAATCTGCTGAGCTTTGCGCTGGTAGCGATCGGTATGTTCGTTGGGAATCGCGACGGCCAGGCGTTCGCAGAGTTTGTCTGCCGTTTGATAAATCGGTGCGGCATGGGCAAACTCGGGAAAAACAATCAGTCGAACCTCGAAGAACGGCTTGTATCCCTCGACTGCATAGTCGACCATTTCCAGCATGCGATCGACGCGTGGTGCGATCTGGTCGCGATCGGTCGGATTCGCGAGATCGATTTGACAAGCAGCGGCATAATATCGATTGCAGGGGGCCATGGTCGTTTTGCAGGTCTAAACTGGCAGGAAATTGGCACGCGAAACTTGTTCTTTGACTATGTTAAAGGTAGCTGCCGCCTATGGCTACCGATTATTTTTAGCAAGGTGTGAATACTAGTAATCAACTCAAACTGAAAAGACTACCCGCCAAGGGCGCCAAGAGAACAGAGAAAATCCTGACTCCCGCCTAGGAAAGTATGATTGACGAGCAAAGAGGAAAAATTGGTTCTGCAAAAATAGCCCCTTGGCGCTCTTGGCGTCCTTGGCGGTTTTCACTTTGAGTAATCAAGTGATTGGATTACTTCATCACATTCGTCCGCGGCCATTTATTTTTCATATTTAGTGGCAGATCGTCTCTAGCCGAACGCTGAACAGTCACCAGGTTTCCACTCCTTACTATGAGCACACCCACAAACCTAAAGCAGGATCCCACGGTCAAAAAGCGGCCAAAATATGTGCGGGCGATTGGACCCCGACTGCGCCGATTGCTGGTTGCTGTTCTCGTTTTACTCGCGGTGTTGGTTGCCAACTCGGCTTATTTAGGCTGTGTCACGCTGCTGGAATGGATTTCGGGCAAGACTTACCAAAACTATTTCTATTTGAGCATGTTTCTAGCGCATCTTGTGCTGGGTTTGCTTCTGGTGATTCCATTTTTGGTGTTTGCAATTACCCACATGCGCAACACTTGGCGTCGTCGGAACCGCTATGCAGTTCGGGCTGGTATCGCACTCTTTGTTATGTCGATCCTGGTGATTCTCTCGGGAATTGCGCTGATGCGAGTCGGTTCGTTCGATCTCAAATCGCCTTCGGTGCGAACGGGCATGTATTGGTGCCATATCATAACCCCCCTCGTTGCGGCTTGGCTTTATTGGCTGCACCGGCTGATCGGCCCCAGAATCAAGTGGCGTTGGGGTGCCGCTTACTTGGCCGTGGTGGCGACTGCTGTCGTGGCTATGTTTTTCTTTCATTCGAGCGATCCGCGGCAGTGGAACGAAGTGGGGCCCGCCGAGGGCGATCAATATTTCTTTCCTTCGTTATCGCGAACGGTGACGGGGAATTTCATCCCGGCCGATACCTTGATGATGGATTCGTATTGCAAAGAGTGCCACGAAGACGTTCATAAGACGTGGACTCATAGCGCTCATCGATTAAGTTCATTCAATAACCCCGCCTACCTGGCCACGATTCGAGTCACGAGAGCAAAACTCCTAGAGCGGGATGGCACCGTGCAAGGGGCTAGATTCTGCGCTGCGTGTCACGACCCGGTGCCATTTTTCAGCGGTGCCTTTGACGACCCTCACTACGACGATGTGAGCGACGCGACCGCCCATGCCGGTATTACCTGCACCGTTTGTCATGCCATTACCCATGTCAATAGTCCACGCGGCAACGCCGATTTTACGATCGAGGAGCCTCAGCACTATCCGTTTACATTTAGCGACAACGAAGTGCTCAGCTACATCAACCGGCAATTGGTGAAAGCCAAACCTTCACTCCACAAAAAAACATTTCTCAAGCCGCTCCACAAAACAACCGAGTTTTGCGGCACCTGCCATAAGGTGCATCTGCCGGTGGAAGTGAATCATTACAAGTTTCTACGCGGCCAAAACCATTATGATTCGTTTTTGTTGAGTGGAGTTTCGGGGCATGGAGCACGCAGCTTTTATTATCCCGATCATGGCGAGCAAAGTTGCAATCAATGTCACATGCCGTTGCGAGAGGCCGACGAATTCGGGGCCCAATACTTCGACGACGCCAAATCGCTAAGTGTCCACGACCATCTTTTCCCTTCGGCCAATACGGCAGTGGGGATGTGGAGCGGAGGTTCGGACATCGTTAAGCAGCACGAGAAATTCAACACGGGGGTGATGCGCGTCGATTTATTCGGCCTGCGAGAAAGCGGCTCTATCGACGGCAAGCTTCATGCCCCGTTGCGGCCCTCGGTTCCGCAGCTCAAGCCAGGAGGGAAATATCTGCTTGAAGCCGTGATTCGTACACTAAAAATGGGGCACCATTTCACTCAAGGCACGGCCGACTCGAATCAAATTTGGCTCGAAGTTACCGTCACTAGCGGCAGCAAAGTGATTGGGAGCAGCGGAGGGGTGTCAGTTGCGGGGGAAGTCGATCCTTGGGCTTACTTTGTGAATGCCTTTGTTTTGGACCGCGCAGGGAACCGAATCGCGCGACGAAACGCGGAAGATATTTTTATTTCGCTCTACAACCATCAGATCCCGCCGGGGGCTGACGCGACGGTCCACTACGAACTTTCGATTCCTGAGGACCTTGATGCACCTGTCGAGGTCGAGGTGAAGTTGCGGTATCGTAAGTTCGACACCGAGTATTTGCGATTCATTGCCCAATCATTGCACGGCAGCCCTTGGCCGATCGGTGCTCCTCCACAAGAAAACGAAACTCGAAACAACTTGCCTGTGCTGACGCTTGCCGAGGATCACCTTGTTTTTCCTGTCGAGGGAGTTGCGAAACCTGATGAAGTCGCCGACTTGCATGAATCGAGTTTCCCGGTTTGGCAACGTTGGAACGATTACGGGATTGGCTTGTTGCTCAGCGGTCGCAAGCAATTGCGGCAAGCGGCCGAGGCTTTTCAGCAAGTAGAGCAGCTCGACCGTTACGATGGTGCCTTGAATCTGGCTAGGGTTTACTTCCAGGAAGGTCAGCTCGACAAGGCGGCTGAAGCATTGCAACGAGCTGACCAATTTGCGGATCCCGCTCCTCCTGCTTGGACGCTCGCCTGGTTTAGCGGACTAGTGAATCGTCAGCAGGGACATTTGCAGGTGGCCGCCGATAATTTTCAAAGCATCCTCGAGAACCGCGCCGGAAGCGATCAAATCCGCGAGCGAGGCTTCGACTTTAGTAAAGATTATGTGGTTCTTAATGCCTATGGCGCGACTTTATTCGACTTAGCCAAGCAACAACCGGGTCAACAGGAGCTTCTCAAGGCGGCTGCCGAGCCATTCGAGTCTACGCTAAAATTGGATCCCGAAAACATAACCGCCCATCACAATTTGCATTTGATCTATCGACAATTGCAAATGCCTGAGCTTGCCGAACAGCATGCCCGACTACATGCTATGTACAAGACCGACGATAATGCACGTGATCGGGCTTTTGCCGCTGCTCGTAAAAAATATCCTGCTGCAAACCACGCCGTGGAATCGTCGGCCATTTATTCTTTGACACGTCCAGGCACCCCGCAATTACCTGCTGTGCCAATAGACGACAAATAACGTACGCCAATTTGGGAAATTCGCGTCTGATCTAGGAACTACCGTAACTATGCCTCCAGAGAACGAATCACAGGGAACGCATGACGAAGTCGTTGACCATGAAGCCGAAGGGGCCGTGATTGGGCGAGCGCTGCGAACTTCGCTGCTAGTAGCCGGCGTCATAGCAATAGCGATTGCGTGTGTGGTCGCGTGGTTGCGCAGGCCGCCGGAGGCCGCTCTTCAACCGCCGGAGCCCGTGCGCGTTGCCACCAAGCGAAATCTGAACAAAGCGGAGTTGCCACAAGTCCCCTTCACCAACATCACCCTCGCGGCGGGGATCGATTTTGTTCCTGAGAACGGCGCCTATGGCGAGAAGCTGCTGCCCGAAACTATGGGAGGAGGCTGTGCATTTCTTGACTACGACAACGATTCTGACCAGGATTTACTGCTAATAGGTGGCTGCCATTGGCCAGGGCACGAGCCGACGGCAGACATTCGGTCTTCATTGGCCCTTTACCGAAATGATGGAAAGGGGAATTTTGATGATGTCACTGTTGAAACGCATCTGGACGTTTCGCTTTATGGTATGGGAGTTGGGGTGGGAGATTACGACAACGACGGAGACACGGATCTCTACATCACGGCAGTCGGCAAGAATCGCTTATTTCGTAACGAAGGGCCTGAACGCGGATTTGTTGACGTTACCGAAGTCGCCGGCGTTGGCGGCGGCGACCAGGCATGGAGCACTTCTTGTTCGTGGGCCGACTACGATAACGATGGCGATCTCGACCTGTTTGTCTGCAATTACATCCAGTGGTCGAGAGAGATCGACCTTGCTCAGAATTTTACGCTATTAGGAGTCGGCCGTGCTTATGGACCTCCGACAGGTTTCGCTGGTTCAAAACCCGCACTCTACCGTAATGATGGCGACGGAACTTTTTCTGAGGTGACCCGCGAAGCAGGCTTGGGGGTGGTGAACGAAGCCACGGGCGAGCCAGTTGCCAAATCGCTCGCTCTCGCCCCAGTCGATCTCGACCAGGATGGTTGGATCGATTTTATTGTTGCCAACGATACGGTGCAAAATTTTGTATTCCACAACCTTCAAAACGGAACTTTTGAGGAAATCGGCACCACCGCTGGCATCGCCTATGATAGCGCCGGCAAAGCTCGTGGGGCAATGGGAATCGACACGCTACAGACGGGTAGCCAAGGCGATGTGGCCGTGGTGATTGGCAACTTTGCTAACGAAATGACGGCCTTTTATTGCACGCACGGCGATCCACTTTTCTTCGCCGACGAGGCGATCGCAACGGGCATAGGACCCCAAACTCGGCGCGTGCTGACCTTTGGCGTGATGTTTGTGGACATCGATCTGGATGGCCGACGCGACCTCTTAGCCGTCAATGGGCATCTTGAAGAAGAAATCGGCCGGGTGCAGGAAAGCCAACTTTACCGGCAAGCAGCCCAGCTGTTTTTCAATCGCAGTCATGGCAGTGGCAGCCAATTTGTGCTTGCCGCTCAGCAGCAACTAGGCACCGACTTCTTCACGCCCATGGTAGGCCGAGGCGCCGCTTATGCAGATATCGATGCCGATGGCGACCTTGACCTCTTGTTCACACAAATCGGGGGCCCGCCGATGTTGTTGCGCAACGAACAGAAACTCGGGCAACATTGGATCCGGCTGAAACTTGTCGGCAAGCAGGCGAATCGTAGTGCTATTGGGGCAGCGATTACCGTCACTTCAGGCGATAGGAAAATTCAGCAACAGGTGATGCCCACGCGCAGCTATCTCTCACAGACCGAACTGCCGGTGACCATTGGCTTGGGAAAACAGAAGGAAGTCGATGAGGTGATCATTCGTTGGCCTAGCGGGATGGTACAGCAGGTCGAAAACGTAACGATCGATGGCGTCACGGTAGTCGAGCAGCACGCGCGTCGATGATGCCGCTGTCACACCGGCTGATGGGTTCCTAAGAAGCAAAGTTTGCCCCACTCTCTCCGTTACAGGCTCCATTGCAGGGGGTGGGTCGAGATTTTCTTTGACTTTTCTTTGCCGAGAGTGGTCCCGACCTAGGTAGGGTCGTGTACTAAGAAAGTCGAAATTCCCGCTGTTTTCCGGCTTTTCTAGCCAACAATGGTGCGGCAATCTTGCACATTTGGCCCAATGAAATTATTGCTCATCAAGTTGACCTGATATCTCTATTTGCTGCTCCGATACTTCCTTGAGCAATTTGCAGCGGCAACTAGAATTGGCAGTATACAGTCGCCAGCTTGCCTGAACCTATCAGGCGTCAGACGTCGTAGTTGGCTCGCTTTGTTAGCTCATCACTTTTTTTCTTACGGGAGATCGCTAATGTTCTTTAACCGTTTTCTTTTCTGCCAACGAGGTAGTGCTATGAAGCGGCACATTTTGATGTTGGTTGCGGCAACCGCAATCACTGCAGCGCCGAACCTCGCTATTGCCGAATTTTTTGAAGGGAATACCAGCAACGATTGGAACGAGCCCACTAACTGGGATACGGGCAATGTTCCCACGCTGCTTACCGATGCCGCGATTGCCAGCCCTTTTGGGAGCAGCACCAGTGTTGACATCGTTTCCGCCAATGCGGACGCACAAGGTTTGTTCGTAGGCCTTGAAGCTGCCGGATCTGTAGTAAACGGCACAGTCAACCATACTGCCTTTAACGGCACGTTTACAAACGCCATCATCATTGGTCGGCAACAAGCAACCGGTACTTACAACCAGTCGGGAAGTACAGCAGTAACTACCAATGGACCCATTCTATTAGGCACCAATGATGGGGGGCTTGCAGTTGTAGACCAGTTTGGTGGCACTGGTAACTATTCGATCTCCGATACCGCGACACTAACGGGTTCTCGTGTCATCGTGGGCGACACTCAACTAAATGCGATTGGCGGTGTAGGAACTTTCACCCAAACCGGCGGCGTAGTTACAGGAAACGAGTGGGTTGGAATTGGAAACGGTGCTAATACCGTTGGAGACTACAATATTTCTGGTGGTACGCTGAAAGTTGATTCAGGTGATGGTACCCCGAGCGGTGAGGATCTGAATGTTGGCGACGCTGGCCAGGGTACTATCACCCAAAGCGGCGGTGCCGTTTCTGCTCGAAACTGGGTTGTGGTTGGTAAAAATCCTGGCTCGGTAGGCAATTACAATATCAGCGAGGGGACATTGAATGCAGGAAATGACCTTCGTATCGGACAGGATGGAACAGGTACTGTTACGCAGACTGGCGGAACGGTAACCGTGGCTGGTTGGACCGTGGTAGGTGGCAATGCAGGTACGGGCACCTACAACCTGAACGGAGGGGCGCTCAATGCCAATGCACGTTTGGTCGTTGGTGAAACCAATCCTGGGTCTGGTGGGGGAACACTCAATGTGAACGGTGGAACGCTGACGACTGGCGATTCGCTGGTTGTTGGCCGCGATACTGGTGGTACCTTGATACAGACTGCTGGAGTTATCAACACCCAATTCGTCGACGTAGGCGGCGATGCCGGTACAGCAGGCGCTAATCCTGGTTCATCAATCACGATGCTTGGCGGCACACTCAATGCGGCAAACGATATTCGTGTTGGCTTGAACGCAAATGCTGGAACGCCGTTTAATGTCGGCATGAATGTCTTTGGTGCTGCTGTAGTCAATGCAGCCGATGGCTTGGAAGTAAGTCGCGATGGCAACGCCCATTTTCTGACGAATGGAGACACGGCGACAATCAATTTCGGCGGTAGTCTTGATGCGAATAGTGCCAACACGGCACAGTTGATTTGGGGATCGGGTGCGAATGGCGTCAACGATATCAATTTTGGTGTCGGGGCTGCTGACCCCTCCTTGGTCAACGTGGACGTGACAGGCGCCGAGTTACTGCTTCAGTTGGTTGATGGAGACCCAGGCACGGCGCTTGTCACGGTGGCACAGACTATACCTAGTGACCTGCTGTTGATCGATAACCAAGGTACCAATCCGGTGACGGGGTTGTTG
>Ga0114931_10007847_pt1 | contig 12990 bp, 10 predicted proteins | sample 2SBtaG_FD_89579 | JGI IMG/M metagenome (GOLD analysis project Ga0114931, IMG submission 89579) | Deep subsurface microbial communities from Kolumbo volcano to uncover new lineages of life (NeLLi) - 2SBTROV14_V59a metaG | ecosystem: Environmental > Aquatic > Marine > Volcanic | place: Kolumbo... | reverse complement strand
TTACATCGGTATCTTGGGTGGCTGAGTGAGGTCGTGGTAAGAGAGGATACGACGTTTGCCTTCGGAGTCAAGTTGAATGACCATTTCGATGGGCGAGCCTTTTCCAAATTGTCGAAGTTCATTGAATTGATCGATGTCCTGTGGGTGGACTGCCAGCGTGGCATCGCCGGGGACGGGTGTCCATTTGGTTTGAAAAAATGGACGATCGTCAGATCGTTCATGCCAATTTAGCCAGATGATGGTACCTTCAAGATCAATGTAGCGAAGTGTGCCGCGAATGCCTGTGGGTTTTTTAAAGTTCAGAATGTTGGTCAGAAACGTGTCCAACGGATGCGGTTCGGTTTCGAGCCCTCCCACCGGGATTGCAGTGAAGGTGATACAAGCGGTTAGGAGGACTCCCCAAAATAAAGAGGAAGGGTAAAGGCTTTGCAGTCGTCTATTCATCGCGAACCCTCCATGAACCCCACGCCGGGGAGTGGTTTCCCAATGTACCTCTTATATTGTACCGAGAAACTTCCATAGGCTTCTACGAAATTTTCAGTGTTTACTAATGACAAATTTTCTTATATTACTCCTCGACTCGAAAATTTTATTGACACGGGGCCAGGGGTCTGTTACGAATAATCTTAGGTGACAGAGCCGTCACCTCATCTTTGTACCTTTTACAGTATGGTGTTTGGGACCATGGGCGTCCTTCCTCGAGTGAAGTCGAGAAAGGGCGTTTTTTTGTGGCGTTTTGGGTTGAGTCCTGAATACTGCGAGAACTTGATTCTCGGGGATTCTAAAGATTTCTTATCCCATTTGACGATAAGACTGATAGGCAAAGGCGCCAGGTCAATCAGTGAAAGAGGTTCCTTTTTCAACTGGTCAACTTAGGCGCCTTTTGTGTTTTTGGAATATAATAATTCTATGATTTCACATGCTGAAATGACTCAACCCGATTTGCTCAAACAAGTCGTGAAGACGTTGACTGGTCTTGGTTCCGCTGAAGGACGAATTGATCAGGCGTTGGCGTTGTTGGGACACGAGTCTTCCATGTCTATGACTTCGCCGAAAGGGTTAAAATCAAAAAAGACTTTTCTAGTTCTGATTGGCAAGAGCCCGGTGATGGAAGCTCTCCATGCGGTGATCCAACGCATCGCTAGTACCCCGGCTACGGTCTTGATTCGTGGCGAAAGTGGAACTGGCAAAGAATTGGTGGCACGAAGTATTCATGTCTCGAGTCTCCGGGCAAGCAAACCGTTTGTCGCGGTTCATTGTGGGTCAGTTCCTGAGGCCTTGATTGAATCAACACTTTTTGGTCACGAACGAGGGGCTTTCACCGGGGCACATCAATTGAAAAAAGGTCGACTTGAGCAGGCAGCCGGGGGCACATTGTTTCTTGATGAAATTGGAGATATTCCGATTGCCACACAGGTGAAGCTTCTGCGCGTGCTTCAGGAAAAAGAATATGAACGAGTTGGTGGCAGTGACACGATTCCAGCGGATGTCCGGGTGATTGCCGCGACGCATCGGAATCTTGAAGCCATGGTGCAAACTGGAGAGTTTCGGGAAGACTTGTATTACCGGTTGAACGTCATTCCCTTAGTGTTGCCGCCGCTGCGTGATCGAAAGGAAGATGTGCCTTCACTCATCCGGCATTTCTTGGAAAAATTCAAACACGAACATCGTCGCACGCTTCAACTGGCTCCTTCGTTTGTGGACTTGTTAAGCGCGTATCATTGGCCTGGCAATATTCGAGAGTTGCAAAATTGTATCGAACGGCTGGTGGCGCTGTCTGATTCAAAAACAGTTGATATCAATTCGATACCAGAATCCTTGGCTTCTTATTTTGAGCACATGCGAGGGACACGTACGTTTCCGAGTGCAAAGCCTCAGTCCTCCTCAGTCCAACAAACGCTTCCAGATAAGTTGGACGCGATTGAACGGGATCGCCTTCGTGAAGCACTCACCAAGGCCGGTTGGGTCAAAGCCAAAGCCGCAAGGATATTAGGCATGACCACTCGCCAGATTTCCTATCGGATGCAAAAATATCAGCTCGTCGAAGAAGCCTAATTCACTTCAGACGAGAAATCCCCTTGTTGATTCTCTATTTAGGCAACAAGACAATTTTGTCAGGTTATGAACAATTTGGTGCGCACCGAACAAGATTGTCCGATTTCCGCACGAATGTTCGCCAGGAATCCTTTACACATTCTTATAGGTATATCGATGTTGAGTTCTGGCAGGGTCCTTGCATTAAATATTTGCAAGTTCTTTCTTTGACGAATTTGAAGACAGATAAACACAGCAGTCGGTCGGTTATGACGATCGGGCCCCACAAGGGAGTGGGCATGACCCAAGTGACCAAATAGTATTCCCAGCCCCTTTTTGAACAAGGGGTGATCGGCAAAGACGCCATCGTTTCCACAGTGGACCAGGGACGGTCCCGAAGGAGTGATGGCGTTTTTTTTTGTTCTTGAAGATAGGAGAAAGACACAATGTATATGGAAGATCTAAAGCGAATGACAGAAGTTTCAAGAAAGAAAGTTGAATATTTGCTGAACGCCCCGGGTGGATACTTTCTTCTATCTGCCCTGGCGGGCATCTATTTAGGGTTGGGCATCTGTTTGATATTCAGCGTCGGCGCGCCCTTTGCCATGGAAGGGTCGGCAGCGCTGAAGTTGGTAATGGGCGTGTCATTTGGCGTGGCTCTCACCTTGGTGATTTTTGCGGGATCGGAACTGTTCACCGGCAACAATATGGTGTGCACTATCGGTGCCCTGGCTCGATCAATTACCTGGAAACACGTGGGGTGGGTTTTTATCTGGTCCTTCATCGGCAACCTTGTTGGCTCGTTAGCCGTGGCCTGGTTGATTGTGCAATCGGGAGTCATGACCAAGGCTCCGCAAATGGATTTATTGATGAAGGTCGCAGCCATGAAAATGTCTGCATCGGCCTGGGAATTGTTCATCCGCGGCATCCTGTGCAACCTGCTCGTGTGTCTTGCGGTGTGGATGGCGGCACGAACTGCGAATGAGGCGGCAAAAATCATGCTGATCTTCTGGTGCCTGTTCGCCTTTATCGGCAGCGGGTTTGAACACAGCATTGCCAATCAATCGTTGTTGGGCATGGCGTTGTTCCTCCCACATGGCGAGGCTATTTCTTGGGTGGGATTTGCCTGGAATCAAGTCTTTGTCGGACTCGGCAACATTATTGGTGGGGCTGTGTTGGTTGGCGGAGCGTATTGGTTGAGCAGCCCTTACCGAGTTGCGGATACGGTGGAGACTCAATCCGAAGCGGCTATTCTAGAAAGTGAGCCGATCGGGCATTCGACAGAAATTTTACCGATAGCGAGTGCGCCCGTCCCGATGAAAGCCGGGTTTGTCGCTGAATTTAAAGACAAGCGAGGAGTGTGATGAATAAATTGGAAGTGCTGAAAGACGAACGAGACAGCTTGGATATCATCAAGGATCTTCCGCTATTTGCGAAAACGGGTTGGGAGTCAATTTCGGATGATGATGTCCAACGCCTCAAATGGTATGGACTGTTTTTACGAAACCCAACCCCAGGGTATTTTATGATACGAGTGCGAATTCCCGGAGGCCGGGCCACGTCCGCTCAACTACGCACGTTAGCCGAGATCGCCAACACGTTTGGCAATGGGCAACTGGATTTCACCACGCGCCAACAAATTCAGCTTCGGCATCTTCGAATCGAACATGTGCCGGAAGTGTTTGCCTGGATGGATGAGGTGGGTTTGACGTCGCTGCAAACCGGTTTGGACAATGTGCGAAATATCATGACTTGTCCGGTGGCGGGTTTGTCTCCGACCGAATGTGTGGACGCGACCGCTTTGGTTCATGCGTTGAATCAAGAGATCGTGGGCAATCGAGAATATACAAACCTCCCCCGGAAGTTCAATGTAGTGATATCGGGGTGCCCCGATAATTGCCTTCATGCCGAAACACAGGATCTTGCGTTGGTCCCGGCTACCAAAGAGATCGATGGTGAAACCAAGAGCGGCTTTAATGTCTTGGTCGGTGGAAAATTGGGATCTGGCGGATACCGGATCGCCACGTCTTTAGATGTGTTTGTGTTGCCGGAGAAGGCCGTAGAGGTATCTTGCGCGGTGATCAAAGCATTTCGCGATTACGGATTTCGTGATTCGCGAACTACCGCACGATTATCGTTTCTATTAGAAGAGTGGGGCGAAGCCCGGTTTCGTGTTGAAGTGGAACGACAATTGGGAAGAACCTTAATCACTGCGGGAGCCGATGCCCGAAAAAAATCTGAGCAAAATCACGGTGGAGTCTTTCGGCAGCACCAAACCGGATTGAACTACGCGGGCCTCCACATTCCGGTCGGGAGAATACAAGCCGAAGATTTATTGGGGCTCGTGGAATTGGCCGAGCGTTTTGGGACGAGTGACCTTCGTCTCGGGGCGAACCAGACCCTCGTGATTCCCAACATCCACGATAAAGTTCTAGGAGATTTTCTAGAAGAACCCTTGTTAAAAAAATTTAGCTACAACCCTTCGCCCGTCCACAAGGGTTTAGTCAGTTGTGTGGGAAATGACTATTGCAACCTTGCGGTCATCGAAACCAAAAGCCAAGCCATGAAAACGGCAGCGGCATTGGAAGTCAAAGTAGGCTCAGAGATCAAACCGATTACCATGCATTGGTCCGGGTGTCCAGCTGGGTGTGGCAATCATCTGGTGGCGGATATTGGACTGTTGGGGAAAAAGATCAAACGGCGAGGGAAAATCATGGACGCAGTCGATGTGTATGTTGGAGGGCGGTCAGGACCAGATGCAAAGTTAGCGACAAAATTATTAGAAGACGTGCCGTGTGAGGAGTTGCCGGATGTGTTGGCTGGAGTTGTGCCGTATCATTCGCGTGGAAAAATGCATCGTGAAAAGAAACGCACGCGGCCAAGCATGAAACCCATAAGCGTGGAAGCGAGGGCTGCCCCTGTTAATCATTCGTCGCTCGGCGAGAAAACTGTCGCTGGTTGCTAGTCGCTAGTCGCTGGTGGGGAAAACGGCCTCAGTCATGGGTCTTTTTTTACTTGCGACCAGCAACCAGCGACGCAATAAGATTTATACAAGCTGGTGAATTGTAATTTCCGGCGTGCAATTAAACCGGACAGGGAGAAGGGAATTTCCAGTGCCGCGTGAGGTGTAGCCCAGCATGCGGTCTTCGTAGTTCCAACCGCCGGCGATGTAGCTCCGGTGAAAATTACTACTGTTCAGAATGGGGATCGGGCCGGGCAAGCAAATCTGGCCACCATGGGTATGTCCGCACAGGTAATAGTCAATCCCGGCCTCACAGGCTTCGGGAATAATCTCCGTGGAATGCGCCAACAAGATTTTTACTGCATCTTGGGGTACGCTACCTAAGGCTCTTGGTAGATCGGCGACTTCATACCAATGGGGGTCATCCACGCCGATCATCCAGAGGGTTTCTCCATCTTTTTCGAGAGCTATGGATTCGTTCAACAGCATAGGGATTCCGATTTTCTCCAATGGCGGAACCATATCGATAAAATCATGATTACCTAAAATGCCCAGGGTTCCGTAGGGGCAATGGATGGCATTGGTGAGATCCGTCATGAGCGAGATTGTATCTTGATAATCGCCATAGGTCATAAACCGAAAGTCTCCAGTGATCACGCAGAGATCGTAGGTCAATGACCGTAATATTTCTTTGAGTTTCTTTCCTCTGTCATGAATACCTTCAATATGGAGATCGGATAATTGGAGTATCCGAAATCCATGAAAAGCTGGTGGAAGATTGCGTAGCGGAGCTGTGACAACCTCGACTTGATAATCGATGGAATTTCGCATGGCTCGGTGATAGAGCCCACTGAGTTGTAGCGCCGCTTTGAGAAATGGTCCGAGTGCATCAAAGTTTTCCCAATAGATGTGAAATCCTGAGAGGGTAAAGCGAAACGCGGAATGAGTGACCTGCAACTCAAGCCGTTTGCTCAAATTATGCGGTCCCATTCGATGTTGCAGATGAAGAAGGTCTTGGCTAGTCGGCATGGAATAAAGAACGCAATTTCAGGTGAGATGTGTTAATCAACGTATTTAAATAGTATTTAAATAAGATCGGTTAGATTGCCGCAAGAATTGACAGCTACTCTCTCGAAAAGGCCATAAAGGCTTTGTTTCGTTAGAATAATGTAAAATGATTGATATAGCCAGAGTGAGTTGGCCACTTGCCAGAGGTAGTAATCACTGAATAGAATTAAATCCGTCATGCAGACTCTGAATATCAAAGACCCTGAGCTTCCGGACCTTCAATTTGTGTTGATGGTTGGGGCACTGTGTACGGCTGAAATACCTACCATGAATGTTCCGGAAGAGGTCCGTTGCCTGGTTTTTGACCGATGCTGGGCAATGCTTCAGGACACGCCCCCACCCAAAGACCCTAAGGAACGCCTGCTTGATCTTCGCCAAGGTAATGAAGTCACCCTCGAGGCTCTCGTCGAAGTGATTCAGTGCACCTTTACCGACCATGGATACGACCAACTCACCTGGGAGCATGAAGCCAGTGAAGCCACCCAAACCCCAAGCCCCGATGTCCAACCCCTCATCGATCGCCTCCAAGTCTGGGACCCGGTAGATCCACCTTCGGTGGATGGGTCAAGCGAAGCGGGGAATAATTGACCTCTGATCCTTCAGTTACTTTCAGTACTTTCTTCAATCGACGAAGACTTTAATTAAATTGCGGCGTGTCACCCCCGCGCGACGAGTCCCTTTTGTTTTGGCAAAAGGACGTCGTCGGCGGGGCAAAACCTCGCATTAAGGGTTCAGGATGGAAAAAGATGTCAAAAAAAAATCGTTTGAGGAATCATCCCAAAAGGAAGATTTGTCTTATTGGTTGCGTCGAACACCAGAAGAACATTTGGTTGCAGTAGAGGTGTTGAGAAGATAAATGTAGGGAACTCTTCCCAGGTTGCAAAGGGTTGTAAGCGTAATCAAACTATCGAAAGGGTAACCTTTTAATCCAATTTCTCACCCTCCAAACATTTCTTACAAAATAAAATTTCACCAAGATGCTTCTCTCGCCCTTCTTCTGTCACTACCCAAGGCCGCTCACTCCAAGGCGGATTATGACGAACATGCTGCCCATGCCCACATTCCAAATCCGCCACCCAATCATCATATTCATCCTGATGAAACCCAATAATTTTTTGATCCACAACGTCTCCTCTTTGCATCCCGCGTTGGGTGTAGCTCCATTACCTTACCGAATCCGACTCTTAGGCGAAGGCTGTCTGAGCTCTTCGACCAGACTCAAGGACAGGCTACGCAAGTTTCTGAGCCATCTTGATTCGCTAAGGTAATAAAGGGACCCGCAGGGCCACACACGGGCGGAAATGGTTTTGGGTCCTTTTGCCGAAACAAAAGGACCTCGTCGGCGGGGGCGAAACCCCGCATATAAAATTTAGTGGGCTATCCACTTGAAGCAAGTACCCACTGCATTTAGTGTTAGCTCCTGGGGGTGTCGAAGGGACCAGTCAGTGGAACCGGCTGCCCACGTTCATTCAATGAATTCGAATGCTTTAGTGTCAGTAATCATGCCCGCAATATGTAGTCCTAACTTGCGTTAAGTGGATAGCCCACAAAATTTATTCAACAATCTTGCCCATTGTCGACCTATAGATTTCTCCCAGGGGTCGAAATGACAAACGGCCTATTCTCTTCTCCCTTGCCCCTTCACATCCAACCAATCTCTCAGACAATCTCCTAGTAAATTAATTGCGAGGACGACAAACATCAAGGCCAAGCCAGGAGCGATAACCATGTGTGGCGCAACAAGCATGTAACGCGTGCCATCCCGAATCATGCTACCCCATGACGCCGACGGCGGCTGCACGCCTAAACCTAAAAATGACAAACCTGCTTCTCCAATCACGATACCCGCAATGCCAAAACTTGCCTCGACAATTAGTGGTGCGCTGATCAAGGGAATCAGGTGGCGTATCATAATCTGAATAGGCCGCGTGCCAATGGCCACTGCAGCATAAATATGATCTCGTTCCTTGATCGAGAGCACTTGCGCACGCGCAAGCCGCGCATATCCCACCCAACCCACGACGGACAATGCGATGACCACGTTGTCGATGCCTGGACCCAGAACGCCAGCAAGGGCAATCGCTAGCAAGATTCCTGGAAACGCGAGGAAGATATCGATTATGCGAACAAAAGCCAGGTCTGTCCAGCCACCCAAGTAGGCGCTGACCGTTCCAAGAAAACTTCCAACCACCAGGGAAACGGCCACCACCGAAAATGCCACAAAGAATGAAGTGCGAGCGCCGACGATAAGACGATCAAAAATCGGTCGCCCAAGATCATCGAACCCCAGCCATTCTTGAGCACTTCCTGGGAGAAGAATATTTGACAGTTCGATAGAGTTGGGTGTGAGCGAAAGAATTGGCCCAAACAAGGCAAGGAAAGCCCAGAAGACAATGATTCCCAAAGGTATTCCAAGGCGAATCATCATTGTTTGGACAGCCTGACTCGAGGATCGATCCTGGCGTAGACCAAATCCGTGAATAAATTGACCATGACATAGGAAAAGCTGATCAAGAGTACAGCAGCTTGGACAACGGGGTAGTCCCGGCGATGAATGGCTTCCACGACAAGTGAGCCAATGCCTGGCCAGGAAAACACGGTTTCGGTGATCACCGCGCCGCTAAGCAAAGCGCCCAGTTGTAACCCCAGCAACGTGATTACGGGGAGCAGCGCATTTCGAAGCCCATGTCGAAAAGTGACCGCCCATTCGGTGAGTCCTTTACTGCGGGCTGTTCGAATAAAGTCCTCTGTCAATACTTCGAGGAGGGCGCTTCGAATCATGCGCGATAAGATGGCGGCCATTGCCGTGCCTAACGTGATGGCAGGCAGAACAATTGACGCTAGGCCTTCGCGTCCGCTCACGGGAAACCACCCAAGCCACAATGCACCAACAAGGATCAGCATCGGGCCCATCCAAAAGTTTGGAATCGACACGCCGAACAGCGCGAATCCCATTGCGCCAAAATCCCAGGCCGTTTCCTTTTTGATTGCCGCGATAATACCAAGTGGCATCGCTAGGGTAAGCGCAAGGATCAGTGATGCTATTCCGAGTTCAATCGTTGCAGGCAGCCGTTCCAGTAAAATTTCAGAAATAGGCCGTCCGGAATACAGCGACGTTCCGAGATCCAATTGACCCAGATCTTTGAAATACAACAGCAATTGCAGATGAATTGGTTGATCCAATCCTAAGGCCTCGCGGAGTGCGTCTCTGTCAGCAGGTCGGGCGGATTCGCCCAACATGACTTCGACGGGATCGCCGGGAACGAGGTGCAGCAACAAAAAGACCACGCACACGACGCCAAAAATTACGCCGAGAGCAGTGAGGAGACGTGGAAGAAAAAACTTGGTGAACATTATGGTTTACGATTCGTAATTTGCTAGGGCCTGTTCGCAATGAGTTGAGCCAGGTTGGGAAAATCTCAAAATTCAAAGCACGAAATCTCAAACACATTCCAAATTCTAATGACCAAAATCCCAAACCATCCGTTCAGATTTGGGAAATTAGATTTTTGGTCATTGGAATTTATTTAGAATTTAGGATTTCGTACATGGGATTTTTCCCATTGGCTTATTTCAAGGTCAATTTTGAACACCTCCGAACCGGCGTTGCACGTTTTTCAACCCATCGAAGTTTCCGTCCTTGGCAATCATGAATCCTTCGATCTCTTTTCGAGCAATAAAAACATGATCTTCATACCACAACGGTACGTAGGGCAATGCGTCCACAAGATGCGCTTGAAGCTCCTGATAGTAGTGTTTTTTTTCTTGCATGTCTTGAGTGCTGGCTGCCTGGTCAATGAGAAGGTCTGCGCGGGTGTTGCGGAACCGCCCACGATTCGCACCGTTTGGGGGAATGGATTTGCTATGAAACACGTAGTGAAAGATGTCAGGTGTTTTCACCCCAACCCAGGACAGGCTGTACATTTGGAATCGACCGGCTTTGATATCACCATAAAAAGTGCCCCAGTCATAACTGCGAAGATCCACATCGATTCCGATTTGTGTGAGTTGGTGCTGAAGGATCGTCGCCAGGCGAACGCGAAACGGATCGCTTGAGGTTTTGTAAGTCAGTCGTAACGGGGCGCTCGATGAAAACCCGGCTTGGGCGAGCAGTGAGCGGGCCTTCTCGGGATTGTGTTCGTATCGTTTGAGATCGTGAGCACCGGCCCAGTGATCAGGAAGCAGTAAGGATTGGGCAGGGCGTGCCGCTCCGCCCAAGACGTATTGAATAACCGACTCTCGATCAATCGCATAGGCTATGGCTTGCCGAATGAGCGGTTGCTTGGTGTGTGCGTCTTCTAAACTAAAACCCAAATACGAAAAATTGGTGCCTGGTTTGCGTTGAACGCGAAGGCGGGGATCTTTGGCTAAATAGGTCACGAGTTCAGGCGGGACATCATTCTGCAGCATGTCAATTTCACCAGCGAGGAGTTTGAGTGCGCGTACTATGGGCTCCTGGACTTTAATAAATTCGAACTGTTGTTGATCCTTTAGTCGAATGAGTTCAAGCCGAGTGTCATCAGGCCATCCGACAAAGGAAAATGGGCCACTGCCGATGGGTTGGGAATGAAAAGGGTGCTGAACTTGGATTAAGTGTGCCGGGAGAATTCCGATCGTGAGAAAGCTCGGAAATAAAGAATCAGGACGTTTGAGATGAAAATCGATGGTCGATTCATCTTGGACTGTGATGTGGTCAATCATGGCCAATGAACTTCGATGAGGCGAGGCGTTATTGGCATTCAATATAAAATCATAGGTGGTTTTCACATCTTGTGCCGTGAGCGGTGTGTTGTCATGAAAGGAGGCTCGAGTGGGGTTGAGGTAAAAACGGAAGTGGGTCGGACTGACTTGTTCCCAATTCGCTAATGCCGGAATGGGTTCGAACGCGTCGTTGAAATCCACCAGCCGCTCATACAAAAGACGATTCACGCGATCAGATGTCGCATCCGTGGCAAAACGGGGATCCAAGTTAGTTGGCGCATTTGCCAAGCCAAATCGAATGATATCTTCTGATGGCGCGTCGGTGCAGGCGATGAGAAGGGGCAAGAGAATCAAAGCCCCGATTGCGATCGCGAGTCGAATAGTTAAGGTGAAAATTCTATGCATATGTGAGGGAAGGAACACGTCCGAAGATCGAGCCTTGAGACTGGAGGCCTTGGGTCAATTTGCCAAATGGTCATACAAGAATATACCTCAGTGAAATGCAAGTCCACAGGATTTCAAGGGAGTGTACACGTCAAAACTATGGGTTAATGTGATGAAACACCAAGAGGCATGAAGAAATGTTCAAAAAGGCTCGTCCATCAAGGCCGCAGGCGTTTTGGCGCACGGAGCGTACGGGTCAGTACCTGAGCACGACAAAGCGCTGAGAACGCAGCTGGCGCACTTTTTCAACATTGCATTCAATCTATGGCGCCGTCTGCCGAGATAGATGGAAGAGGGTATCCCTTATTAAAGGAGATTGTACTCATGCTTCTCGGAAAATTTGGCAAAAAAGACACCAACACCCAACAAGAAACACCAACATGCGAACCTGTGCCGCCGAGTTCCGCTACCGCGTTACAGGATCCTCCGAAATCTGAATCGATCTATGCCGCTCCAGATTCCACCGCCCCCCTGCTTTCGGCAGCTTCACCTGAACCTCCGGTCAAAAAACATGTGTTTCCATCAGCTCCCTGTTCGATCGAAGAGACTGGGTTGCCATCGGAATTATTGGTGCAGCTTCTCGTCAAGACGCTCTTCACGGCGGGTGAATTAACCGAAGCCTCTGGTGGCGTGCAGCTGAAGCTTCCCTATGCGGTCATGAGAGAGTTGTTCACCTTGCTGGGCCAAGATAAGCTTGTTGAAGTGCGCGGACATGGCGAGCCACTTGGAGTGTTGTATCGGTATGGGTTGACGGATGCCGGGCGTCAACGTGCTCAGGTGTATATGGATGTGAATCGTTATGTGGGGCCCGCGCCAGTTCCCATTGCACAATATGAGGCCATGGTGCGGAGTCAGCCGGTTTCGGATCTTCGCATCGATCGGAAAATCGTCGAGCAAGCGACCAAGCATTTGGTGTTACCGCCCGAGTCAGTGGAGCAGGTGGGTGAGGCGGTGAATTCCGGCTGGGCGATTTTTCTTTATGGCCCGCCCGGCAATGGAAAAACGGTAGTCGCCGAAGCCATTGGCCAAATGTTGGGCATGGTAGGTGGCGGAGAAATTTTTGTGCCGTACGCCCTTGAGGTGGATAGCCAAATCATTCAGGTGTTTGACCCTCTCACGCATAAGCCGATCGATCCACATGCTGCCTCGCCACGTTCCTTGATTGAAGCCAAAGCGGAACATGATACCCGGTGGATTGCTTGCAAAAGACCCATCGAATTTGCTGGTGGGGAGTTGACTCTAGAAATGCTTGATCTCACGTTTAACCCCTCGGCGAAATACTATCAGGCACCCCCACATATCAAGGCGAATGGTGGGGTGTTTCTGATTGACGACTTTGGGCGGCAACTGGTTAGGCCTCGCGACCTCCTGAATCGATGGATTGTTCCCTTGGAAAAACGCGTGGACTATCTCACGCTGCACACGGGAAAAGTCTTCCAGATTCCGTTCGACACGATCGTGATTTTTGCTACCAATCTTGAACCTCAAAAGTTAGCCGATGAGGCTTTCTTGCGCCGTATTCGGAATAAGATTTTGGTAACCGATCCCACGCCGGACACCTATGCTAAAATTTTCCAAACCATCTGTGAGCAGCGGAAGGTTCCATTTGATCCAAGTGCCATGGAGTATCTATTCCGCAACGTGTACCAAAAACACCGCATTAATCTTCGAAGTTGTCATCCTCGGGATTTGATTGATCATATTCTGAGTATCTCAAAGTTCAATGGCGTCCCTCCGACCCTCGATCGTGCCTTACTCGATCGAGCCGCCAAGACGTATTT
>Ga0114931_10007846_pt1 | contig 12990 bp, 10 predicted proteins | sample 2SBtaG_FD_89579 | JGI IMG/M metagenome (GOLD analysis project Ga0114931, IMG submission 89579) | Deep subsurface microbial communities from Kolumbo volcano to uncover new lineages of life (NeLLi) - 2SBTROV14_V59a metaG | ecosystem: Environmental > Aquatic > Marine > Volcanic | place: Kolumbo... | reverse complement strand
GCGCGCATGGCGTCGAGCGAGGTGGTCTCGGTATCGACCGCGACGACGCCCGCCTCACGCGCCCGCGCCACCCAGTCGCGCAGGTCCGCCTCGTCCTGGACCAGCAGGTACTCGGTCTTGGTCGGCGGGTCGTCCTCGGCGGCCGCCGCGCCGGTCTTGGCCTGGCCGCGCCCGAGCCAGCTTTCGGCCCGGCCGACGATGCCGCGAAAGTCCTGGGCGCGGAGGAACTCGGTCAGCGCCTTCGGCTCGGGCGGGCGGCGGATCAGGCTGTCGAGCCCGTCGTCGAGGGGTACGTCGTCGCGCAGCCGCACGAGCTCGCGCGAGAGCCGCGCCTGATCGGCGAATTCGATCAACCGCGCGCGTCGCTTGGGCTGCTTGATCTCGCCGGCATGGGCGAGCAGAGTTTCGAGATCGCCGTAGGTCCGGATCAGCTCGGCCCCGGTCTTGACGCCGATCCCGGGCACGCCGGGCACGTTGTCGGTGGCGTCGCCGGCGAGCGCCTGAACCTCGACCACCTTGTCGGGGCCGACGCCGAACTTCTCGCGCACCTCGTCGACGCCGATCGACTTGCCCTTGAGCCCGTCGTACATGGTGACGTGCTCGCCGACGAGCTGCATGAGGTCCTTGTCCGACGAGACGATGGTCACGTCGGCCCCGGCCTCGCGCGCGAGCCGGGCATAGGTCGCGATGATGTCGTCGGCCTCGAACCCCTCGCGCTCGATACAGGCGAGGTTGAACGCCCGGGTCGCGTCGCGGATCAGCGGGAACTGGGGCACCAGCTCCTCGGGCGCCTCGGGGCGATGGGCCTTGTACTCGGGATAGAGGTCGTTGCGGAAGCTGCGCCCCGAATGGTCGAAGATCACCGCGATCCGGTCGGCCGGCAGCTCGGTCAACAGCCGCATGAGCATGTTGGCGAAGCCGTAGACCGCGTTGACCGGGGTGCCGTCGCTCCGGGTCATCGGCGGCAGGGCGTGAAAGGCCCGGAAGATGAACCCCGAACCGTCGATCAGAACGACGTGCTCGGGCCGCTCGCGCGCCTCGGGCGCGCCGCCGGCCGCGTCCCCGGGCACGCCCCCGGCCCGCCCGCGCCCGCTAGTCCGCCGCCGCCCGCTCGGCGCCCGTCCCGAGCACGAAGCGGCGGTCGCAGTAGGGGCACTCGACCCAGCCGCGCGCGTCGATCTTGAGGTAGACGCGCGGATGGCCCAGCGCGCCGCCCCCGCCGTCACAGCTCACCTCGGTCCCGGAGACCTCGACGGTTTCGGGCGGATCGATGGGTCCTGCTTTGGCGTCCATTGGCTCGGCGGCTGTCATGGCGGCTCCCCGTCCCTTGCTGATCGTCGTGGATCGTTTCGTCTGCGTTCGCGGCGGTGCCCGACCCGGGGTCCTTGCCCGTTGACCCCGGGGCTCGGCGGATGATACCCATTGCCCGGCGACAATCAACCGCCGCATCCCGATGTTTTCGCACAGGCCCCGGCCATGGCCAACGACCGCACCGACGGCGGCGCACCCGCCAATGCCCTGACCATTCGCGGCCTGCGCAAGGTCTACGGCAAGGGCGGCGCGGCGGTCGAGGCGCTGCACGGCATCGACCTCGACGTGCCGGCGGGGGCGTTCTTCGGGCTTCTCGGCCCCAACGGCGCGGGGAAGTCGACCTTGATCAATATTCTCGCGGGCCTCGTGGTCAAGACCGCCGGGCGGGCCGCGATCTGGGGCTACGACATCGACGACAACCCGCGCGCCGCGCGCAGCGCCATCGGCGTGGTGCCGCAGGAAATCAACATCGACCCGTTCTTCACGCCGCGCGAGCTTCTCGAGCTTCAGGCCGGACTCTATGGCCTGCGCCCCCGCGAGCGCCGCACCGACGAGATCCTTGCCGCGGTCGGGCTGACGTCCAAGGCCGACGCCTACGCGCGCGCGCTTTCGGGCGGCATGCGCCGACGGCTCCTGGTCGCCAAGGCGATGGTGCACGCGCCGCCGGTCCTGGTCCTCGACGAGCCCACGGCGGGCGTCGATATCGAGTTGCGCGAGCAGTTCTGGCGCTATGTCGGCAAGCTCAACGCCGATGGCACGACGATTCTCCTGACCACCCATTACCTCGAGGAGGCCCAGCGCTTCTGCGACGCGATCGCGATCATCCACCAAGGCCGCCTGGTCGCCTGCGACGACACCGAGGCTCTGATCCACCGGCTCGACCGCAAGACCGTGACCATCACGCTCGCCGACGACATCGACGCGGTGCCACCCGAGCTCGCCGTCTTCGACGCCGAGCTCCTGCCCATGCGCCGGCTCGCGATCCAGTACCGGCCGAGCGAGACCCGGATCGGCGCGATCCTCGCCGCGGCCGACCGCGCGCGGCTCGCCATCGTCGACCTCACCACCGAGGAAAGCGACCTCGAGGACCTGTTCCTCGCGCTCACCAGCGGCGACGCGAGCGACGGGTAGCCAGCGTCTCGTCGATCGGCGCGCCGGTGATTTGGGCGAGCGCCCAGGCCGCGAACCAGCGCACGTCGCGGGAGCGGTCGTCGAGCGCCCGGCGAAGCGGTTCGACCGCCGCCGCGTCGCCCAGCCGGCCGAGCGCCCAGGCGGCCTGGCGACGCAGCTCGTCGTCATCCCCGCCGCCGTCGAGCAGCGCGATCAGCGGTCCGACCGCGGCCGCGTCGCCGAGCTCGCCCAGAACGCGCGCCGCCGTGCGCCGCGTGGCGGCATCGTCGGCGTCGAGCGCGGCGATCAGCGCGCGCGGCCCATGGGCCGCGCCCACCACCTGGAGAATGCGCGGCAGGAACGAGGCGTAGAGCGCGAAGGCACGCGCGAACGGCGCGTTCTCGGGCCGCTCGTAGCCGAGGTTGACGGCGAGTTCGAGGGGTGGCGAGACCCGGCCGGCGAACGGCGTTCGCCAGGGCGCGAAGCCCGGCACGCGATAGACGATCTCGCCCGCGAGCGTCGCGCCGACATAGAGTTCGGCCCCCTTCGTCGCGGCGTAGCGGCGCGCGAACGCCCGGCCCCGGGCGTGGATTTCGAGGGTCGCGGCGGTCTCGCCTCCCTCCTCGCCCGCGACCACGGCCAGTCCGGCGGCGCGCAGAAGATCGCCGGCGACGCGCGCGAACGGCAGGCGCAGCCCCGCGAGGGAGCGCGTCTCGCGGGAGCCGAGCGGCGCGTAGTCGTAAGCCTGATCGACCGTCACCCGAACGCGCGCGCGGGGCTCGGCCCGGGAAAGCCGCGCGAGCCGGGCGCGCAAGCCCTCGTCCAGGGGCGCCGCGATGCTCGTGGCCACCCCTCCCGTCGCGAGCATTCCCACCACGAGCACGACAGCCGCGACGATCGCGCGCGACCGCGCCATCCGCCTCTCTCCTTGCCTCGGCCTCGCCCGCGAGGCTAGCGCATTTTCCGTCCGCCGGAAAATCGGCCGCCCCGCCTTCGCCGGAGCGCTTGCGCGGACGCGCCGATTGACCGATCCTGAATCGGCGGCGACGGCGACGAGGCGACCATGGCGGACCATACCTTCTTCTGCATCGACGCCCATACCTGCGGCAACCCGGTCCGGGTGGTCGCGGGCGGCGCGCCGGCGTTGTCGAGCGCAAGCGCGAGCGCGCGGCGCCAGGACTTCATCGCGCGCTACGACTGGATTCGCACGAGCCTGATGTTCGAACCGCGCGGCCACGACATGATGTCGGGCAGCATCCTCTACCCGCCGACCCGCGACGACTGCGACCTCGGCCTCGTCTATATCGAGACCTCGGGCTCGCTCCCCATGTGCGGGCACGGAACCATCGGCACCGTCACCGTGGCGATCGAGCGCGGCCTGGTCAGCCCGCGCGAGCCCGGCGTCCTGCGGCTCGACACCCCGGCGGGCGTGGTGGTCGCGCGCTACGTCGAGCGCGGCGAGCATGTCGAGGCGGTGCGCATCACCAACGTGCCCTCGTTTCTCTACCGCGCGGGCATCACGATCGAGATCGAGGGTCTCGGGCCGCTGACGGTCGACGTCGCCTATGGCGGGAACTTCTATGCGATCATCGAGGAGCAGGAGAATTATCCCGGCCTCGACCGCGTCGCGCTCGCCGACATCCTACGCCTGAGCCCCGAGGTCCGCCGCCGGGTCAACGAAACCGGCGATTTCGTCCACCCCGAGGACCCGTCGATCAACCGCGTCACCCATATCATGTGGACCGGCTCGGCGCGCGATGCGGAGGCCGACGCGCGCAACGCGGTGTTCTATGGCGACCACGCCATCGATCGCTCGCCCTGCGGCACGGGGACCTCGGCGCGCATGGCGCAGCTCGCCGCCCGGGGCGCGCTCGAGGTCGGCCAGGACTTCGTCCACGAGAGCATCATCGGCAGCCTGTTCCGCGGCCGGGTCGAGGGCCGCGCCCGGGCCGGCGACCTCGACGCCATCGTCCCGAGCATCGAGGGCTGGGCGCGGATCACCGGGCTGAACACGATCTTCGTCGACGACCGCGACCCCTACGCCCACGGCTTCCAGGTGAGCTAGGCCCGTCTTTTTCGAAGGGGGCCGGCGCCGACCGAACGGATCATGTTCTAGCCCTTGAGTTGGAAGTCGCGGACCAGGCGCTCGCCGGCCACGCGCGCCTCGGGCGTCATGTATTCGAGAAGCCGGGCGCGGTTCTCGACCGCCGCGGCGTCACCCGCGCGCGCCGCGAGCGTGAGCCAGAGATAGGCCTCGGCGTCATCGCGCGCGACGTCCTTGCCGGCGGCCAGAAGATAACCGAGCATCGATTGCGCGGCCACGTGTCCGCGCTCGGCGGCGAGGCGGTAGAAGCGCAACGCGCCATCCATGTCGACCGGGCCGCCACGCCCCTCGCGAAGCATCTCGGCGAGCCGGAAGGCGGCGCGCGCCTCGCCCTGGCGCGCGGCCTTGCGGTACCACGCGCGCGCCGCCGCCGGATCGGGCGCGCCGCGAACGCCGGTCTCGTACATGTAGCCCAAAAGATACTGGGCGCGCGGATAGCCGCGCCGGGCCTGGGCCTCGTACCAGCCCATGGCCTCGCCATAGGTCTGGCGCGGCGCCCCCTCGGCGCCTTGCGCGGCGGGCGTCCCTTGCGCGGACTGGGCGGCGGCGGAGTTGACCCCCGGCAAGCAAAGCAAAAGCGCCGCGCCTAAAAGTATTCGACCGATCACGCCCCGACTCCACGCGGCACCCGGCCCCTTCCGGAGCCTCCGAGAGTCCCCCATGGGGACCAGGACCGTACAGTAGCGGACATGCGCCGGCATCGCCAGCCTCGGACGTCGGCCTCGGGCGGCGATTTCGGAGGAACCGCCCATTACCGTCGAAAGCCCCAGTTTCTCTATCGCGCGCCTGAATCGCGGCGTCACGCGTCGAGATGTAGTTAGCCAATTCTTAACCCCTCTTTGAAAGGCTGGAACGGGATCGGCGATCGCGTCCGGACCGCGCGGCGACGCCGGTGCCCGCGGGACCTGGTCCGGGGAAACATGGCCCAGAAACAATCGGTCGTTGCGGAGGTGGGGCGAGCATGGCCCAGAAGTCGGCGCTGAAACTTCGGGACCACGGGAAACCCGATCTCGACTCGCTGATCGACCTCGCCCGGCAGAAGTCGAAGGCGGGGCGGCGGGCGCTGTTCGCGACCGTGCGCGACCTGTTCCTCGACGCCGGCGAGATGCTCACCGATCGCGAGCGCGTGTTGATGGGCGAGATCCTGCGCAAGCTGGTCGCCGACGTCGAGCGCTCGGTGCGCAAGGAACTCGCCGAGCGCATGGCCCAGCGCGCCGATGCGCCGCATGATCTCGTGGTCACGCTGGCCAACGACGAGATCGAGGTCGCCCATCCCATCCTGGTCGACTGCAAGATCCTCGAGGACATCGACCTGATCGAGGTCATCAAGCATCGCACCCAAGCCCATCAGCTCGCCATCGCGCGACGCCGAGACATTTCCGAGGACGTGTCCCAGGCCCTGGTCGACACCGGCGACACCGACGTGATCACCACGCTCCTGCGCAACGGCGACGCCGTGATCTCGCGGAGCCTAATGGAATACCTGGTCGCCGAATCGAAGCGCGTGGACACTTTCCAGAACCCGCTGCTGCATCGCGAGGACCTGCCCGCCGATCTCGCCCGCAAGATGTACTGGTGGGTGTCGGCGGCGTTGCGCCAGCATATCGTGCAGACCTACAACCTCGACCCGACCGAGATCGACGACATGGTCGAGGGCGCGGTGAAAGACGTCATGGAGAAGGACGAGGCCAAGGCCAAGGCCAGGGGCATCGAGGGCAACGAGGCGATGGCCTTCGCCCAAAAGATGAGCCAACGCGGCGAGCTGACCGAGGAATTCCTGATCGAGACCCTGCGCGGCGGCGAGGTCCGTCTATTCGAGGCCTGCTTCGCCCAGGCCGTGAAGCTGCCGCCGACGCTGACCCGCCGGCTGCTCTACGAGCCGGGCGGCGAGGGGCTCGCGGTCGCCTGCCGCGCCGCCGGATTCGAACGCGCGACCTATGGCATGATCTTCCAGCTCACGCGCGACGCCGCGGGCAAGAGCGACGGTTTCGACCCCCGCGAGCTCGCGCGCGTGACCGAATTCTTCGATCGCGTCGAGCGCGGTCAGGCAAACGCCGTAGCCAACCGGTGGCGTCGTGATGCAGACTATCAGGATGCGCTGAGACAGATCGAGGAGGCATAGGGCGAGGATGGGCATGCGCAAGGCCGGACCGGGAACGGCCGGCGATCGCGTCGTCCAGGAGCTTCGCACCGGGCCGCCCGCTTCCGCGGGCGGCGGAAACCGCATCGAGACGGGCTCGCCCGCCGGGTTCGAGCACGCGCTTTTGAACCAGTCGGCGCCAACCTACCTGGCCGGGCTGGCGGGCGAACTCCTTTACGCCAACGACGCCTACCGCGAGCTCGCCGACGCGATCGAGCGGACCGGCGACGACCGGGAGGCGCGCGGCGACGGGATCATCTCGGCGCGGGCGATCGACCGGGTGGTCGGCGAGCGCGACGTGATCGAGCTCGACGAGACCGTCGAGATCGCGGGCAAGGCGCGGCATCTGCGCTCGCGCCATTTTCCGATCTTCGACGACGACGGCGCGCTCGCCGCGATCGGCGGGATCTATTTCGACGTCACCCGCGAGCACCTGATCGCCGAGCGCGCCGAGCAGATCCGCGACCGCTTCGACGATATCACGCGGCTGGTCTCGGACTGGGTGTGGGAGGTCGACGCCGCCTTCAACTTCACCTATGTCTCGGCCCGGGTGATGGAGGTTTTCGGCCTTCACCCGCGGCTTCTGCTCGGCACCAACCTGTTCGACCTCGGCGCCTTCGCCGGCGAGGGCGCGTGTCCCGACCGCGCCACGCGCACCCCGTTCCGCGACGCCATGTTCCACGTCACCGCTTCCGACGGCGGGCGCCGCCTGTGCCGCATGAGCGGCATGCCGATCTTCGACGCGGACACGGGCGCCTTCCGCGGCTATCGCGGCACGGGCAGCGACATCACCGCCCAGATCGAGGCCGAGGAACGCGCCACCAGCGCCCAGACCCGGCTCGCCCACGCGATCGAGAGCAGCTCCGAGGCCTTCGCCCTGTTCGACCGCCACGATCGACTGGTGATCTGCAACGGCCGGTTCCGCGAGTACCACCCGAAGATCGCCGATCTGATGGAGCCCGGCGTCCCCTTCGAGATCCTGATCCGCGCCGGAGCCGAGCGCGGCGAGTTCGCCGACGCCGAGGGTCGGGTCGAGGACTGGGTCGCGGCCGAGCTTCGGCGCCACAAGGAGCCGGGCGCGCCCTACGAGCTCCGGCTCGAGGACGGGCGTTGGCTCAAGGTCAGCGACCGGCGCACCGACGACGGCTCGACCGTCTGCCTGCGCACCGACATCACCGCGCTCAAGGAGCGCGAGGAGGCCCTGCGCCGCGCCGAGGAAACCTCGCGCGAGGCCCGCGAGGCGGCCGAGGTCGCGAACCGCGCCAAGTCCGAGTTTCTCGCCAACATCAGCCACGAGCTGCGCACGCCGCTCAACGCGATCATCGGCTTCTCGGAAATCATCCGCGACGAGATGTTCGGCCCCATCGGCTCGGAGCAGTACAAGGACTACATCAAGGACATTCACGATAGCGGCGAGCACCTCTACAGCCTGATCAACGACGTGCTCGACGTCTCCAAGGCCGAGGCCGGCAAGCTCGACCTCGCCGAGGGCGAGGTCGACGTCGCCGATACGATCGCGCGTTGCCTTCGGCTCGTGAAGGAACGCGCCGAGCGCGGCGGCGTGACCCTGGTGGTCGAGATCGCCGACCACCTGCCGAGGCTTCGCGCCGACGAGCGCAAGGTCAAGCAGATCCTGATCAACCTGCTGTCGAACGCGGTCAAGTTCACGCCCGAGGACGGCTCGGTCACGACCACCGCGCGGATCGAGCGCGACGGTCGCCTGGCGATCGGCGTCGCCGACACCGGCATCGGCATCGCCCAGAAGGACATGGCGGCGGTGATGGCGCCCTTCGGCCAGGTCGACAGCACCCTCGCGCGCCGCTACGAGGGCACCGGGCTCGGCCTGCCGTTGACCAAGTCGCTGGTCGACCTCCACGACGGCGAGCTCGACCTCTCGAGCGAGGTCGGCCACGGCACCACCGTCACCGTCCGCTTCCCCGCCGCGCGGGTCATCGCCGAGGACTGAGAGGCCCGCGCCACCGCGCGCCTCGCCCTTCGCCAGGATCGGGACAAGGGTCTCATGGCGGCCCATGAGGGTTCCCGGACGGCATCACCTTCCGGCGCGTCCCTGAATTATCCGCCTTTACCGACTTTTGGAAAGCGCGCTCAGACCGCGCGGGCGTGGCGTTGGGGGACGGGCTCGAAGCGGCGGTCGAAGGCGGCGCAAGCGAGTCGCAGCAGGAGCCGGGCCTCGGGCTTGACCCGGACCCGGGCGCCCGCGACCTCGACCGCGCCGGCCTCGCGCAGGGGCGCGAGCGCCGCGACCCCGTCGGCGACGTCATCGGCCGCGCGCCCGTGGCGGGCGCAGACCGCGTCGAGGTCGACCGCGAGGTCGCACATCAGGCGCTCGATGATATCGCGTCGTAGCCGGTCGTCGGCGTCGACCTCGACCCCGCGCACCACCGCGAAATCGCCGCCGTCCACGCGCTTGCGGTAATCGGGCGTGCGCGCGGCGTTCTGGACGTAGCCCTGGGGCAGGGTGCCGATCGCCGAGGCGCCGAGCCCGATCAGCACGTCGGCGAGATCGGTGGTGTAGCCCTGGAAGTTCCGGTGCAGCCTTCCTTCGCGCGCGGCGATCGCGAGCGGGTCGTCGGGCAGCGCGAAATGGTCGAGCCCGATCACGTCGTAGCCGCGCTCGCCGAGGCGGCGCTCGGCGGCCTGGGCCTGGCACACGCGCTCGACCGCGCCGGGCAGGCTGCTCTCGTCGATCAGGCGCTGGTGGCGCTTCATCCAGGGCACGTGGGCGTAGCCGAACAGCGCGATCCGCTGGGGGCTAAGCGTCATGGCGCGGTCGACCGTGTCGGCGACCCCCTCGGCGGTCTGCTTGGGCAGGCCGTACATGAGGTCGATGTTGAGGTCGGCCACCCCCGCCGCGCGCAGCCAGTCCACCACGTCGGCGGTCGCCTCGTAGGTCTGCTCGCGGCCGATGGCGGACTGCACCTCGGGCGAGAAATCCTGGACCCCGAGGCTCGCGCGGGTGACGCCGATGTCGGCGAGCGCCCGGGCGGTCTCGGCGGTCATGCCGCGAGGATCGACCTCGACCGCGATCTCGGCGTCGTCGGCGAAGACGAACCGCTCGCGCAGCCGCGCGCCCAGCCGGCGGACGTGATCGGGGGTCAACAGCGTCGGCGTGCCGCCGCCCCAATGGAGGTGAACCACCCGGTGATCGTCCGCGAGCATCGCCGCGACCCGGTCGATCTCGCGCTCGAGGGTCGCGAGATAGGCGGTCACCGGATCGTAGCGGTTGATGACCGTCGTCTGGCAGCCACAGAACCAGCACAGTTGCGCGCAGAACGGCACATGGACGTAAAGCGACACGGTGCCGCCCACCGGTAACGCGCCGAGCCAGCGGCCATAGCGCGCGGCGTCGACCTCGGCCGTGAAATGGAGCGCCGTCGGATAGCTCGTGTAGCGCGGCACCGCGCGATCGAAGCGGGCGATTTCCTCTGGGGTCATGGGGCAAGCCTATGGGCGCCGCCGCCGGGCGGCATTGACCGAAATCAAGGGCCGATCCGAAGCATGGCCGGTCGAATCGGTCCCGACCATCCTATTCGGCCTCGGCCATTCTATTCCTATATAGTAGGGGCGCCCGGGATAACAGGCCCGAGAGAACGGGAATGTTCGGGCGCGCCGCGCGAATGGGAACCCCGACATGGATGACGAACGGCTCATCGGCCATCGGATCGCCAATGCCCTCCAATCGGTGCTGCTGCTGGGCGGCATGGTCGCGCTGCTCGCGGTCATCGCCGATATCGTCGCCGGCCCGGATGCGATCGTCTGGACGCTGATCGGCGGCGCCGCGATCCTGCTTCTCGGCCCGCGGCTCTCGCCCCGGCTGATCCTCGGGCTCTATGGCGCGCGCGAGGTCTCGGCCCGCGCGGCCCCCGATCTCCACGCCCTGATCGCCGAGCTCTCGCGGCGCGCGCGCCTTCCGCGCCCGCCGCGCCTGTTCCACGTGCCGAGCAGCATGCTCAACGCCTTCACCCTGGGCCACCGCGACGACGCGGCGATCGCCGTGACCGACGGGCTTCTCCGGCGCCTGAACGGACGCGAGCTCGCCGGCGTTCTCGCCCACGAGATCGCCCATGTCCGCCACAACGACATGTGGATCATGGGGCTCGCCGACAGCATTAGCCGAATGACGCGGACCCTCTCGATGCTCGGCACGTTCCTGCTGTTCCTGAACCTGCCGCTGCTTCTGCTCGGGTACTACCACGTGCCCTGGCTCGCGGTCGCGATCCTGGTGGCCTCGCCGACGGCGAGCGCCCTACTGCAGCTCGCGCTCTCGCGCCGGCGCGAGTTCACCGCCGATTTGGGCGCGGTCGAGCTCACGGGCGATCCACTGGGCCTTGCCGCGGCGCTCGAAAAACTCGAACGCTATCAGGGCCGCATGTGGGAGCAAATCCTGATGCCTGACCGGCGCCTGCCCGAGCCCTCGCTCCTGCGCACCAACCCGCCGACCGAGGAGCGGATTCGCCGCCTGATGGAGCTCGCGCCCGAGACGCGCCGCCCGTTGCCGCCGCTGCCCGAGGACGCCTGGCCTCGCGATTGGCCCCATATCCAACGCCCGCCGCGCTGGCACTGGTCGGGAATCTGGCATTAGGAGGATAGAGAGACCCTCATGCAAATCGACGGCCTCAGTAGGCGCATTCGGTGATCAGCGGGTCGATGTTGCCGTTCCATTCGTCGTAATAGGCGGCGAGCAGCCCCTCGGCCGGGGTGCGGCCGGTCGAGACGATCTCCTCGAGCGGCTCGAGAAAGTGGACCTCGTCCTTGCCGGTGGCGTCCAGGCGACCGAGGCGCGCGAGGCCCTGGCGCGAAAGATCGAGCACCTCGCGGGCGAGCGCGAGCAGCGGACGGCCGCGAAACTCGGTCGAAAGCGCGCGGCGCGGCACCTCGGCGCGGAGATAGGCGCGTTCCTCGGGCGTCCAGTCGCGCACCATCTGCCAGGCGGCGTCCAGGGCGCCGGCGTCGTAAAGCAGCCCGACCCAGAGTGCGGGCAGACCGCAGATGATATCCCACGGTCCCGCGTCGGCGCCGCGCATCTCGATGTAGCGTTTGAGCCGAACCTCGGGGAACAGGGTCGTGAGGTGGCCGTCCCAGTCGTTGAGCGTCGGCCGCTCGCCGGGCAGCGCCGGCAGCCGGCCGTCGAGAAAGTCGCGGAACGACTGGCCCGAGGCGTCGATGTAGCGCCCGTCGCGATAGACGAAATACATCGGCACGTCGAGCGCGTGCTCGACATAGCGCTCGAAGCCCATGCCGTCCTCGAACACGAAGGGAAGCATCCCGCAGCGGTCGGGGTCGGTATCGGTCCAGAGCTTGCTGCGATAGCTCAGATAGCCGTTGGGACGCCCCTCGGTGAACGGCGAGTTGGCGAAGATCGCGGTCGCGACCGGCTGGAGCGCGAGGCCGACGCGCATCTTTGTCACCATGTCGGCCTCGTCGGCGAAGTCGAGATTGACCTGGACCGTGCAGCTCCGGAGCATCATGTCGAGGCCCAGCGAGCCCCGCGTCGGCATATAGGCGCGCATGATGTCGTAGCGCGCCTTGGGCATGACCGGAATGTCCTCGCGCCGCCACTTGGGCTGGAAGCCGACGCCGACGAACACGGCGCCGATCTCCTCGGCGACCGCCTTGACCTGGACGAGATGGCTGTGGACCTCGGCGCAGGTGTCGTGGAGCGTGGGCAGCGGCGCGCCCGAAAGCTCGAACTGCCCCCCGGGCTCGAGCGAGATCGCCTGGCCCTGGTAGGTGAGGCCGATCGGCAGCCCGGCCTCGAGGATCGGCTCCCAGCCGAAGCGTTGCAGCCCCTCGAGCATCGCGCGAATGCCGTTCGGCCCCCCGTAATCGAGGGGGCGGAGGTCGGAACGCTGAAAGCCGAATTTCTCGTGCTCGGTGCCGATGCGCCAGTCCGCCGCCGGCTTACCGCCCGAGGCGAGATAGGCGACCAGGTCGCGCTTGTCGGTGACCGGCTGACCGGCTTCTTTCGGCGGTGCGGACATGAAGGTTCTCTTGCTCACCCAGACTACGCAGGGAAAAAGGATTACAGGGCGGGCCGGGCGAGCACAAGCGCCGAGGATGCAACCCTGCCCTGCGGGCGGAGGAGGCCTAGCCCCAGTCGCCGCGTAGCGCCTGCCAGAGCGCGAGCGCCGCCGCGACCGCGGTCTCGGCGCGCAGGATGCGTGGTCCGAGGCTCACCACCAGGCTTCGCGGCAGGGCGCGGAGCGCCTCGGCCTCGTCGGGGGCGAAGCCGCCCTCGGGGCCGATCGCGATCGCCCAGGGTTCCGGGGCCCCGACGCGCGGACCTCCGAGCGCCTCGGCCACG
>Ga0114931_10007845_pt1 | contig 12992 bp, 6 predicted proteins | sample 2SBtaG_FD_89579 | JGI IMG/M metagenome (GOLD analysis project Ga0114931, IMG submission 89579) | Deep subsurface microbial communities from Kolumbo volcano to uncover new lineages of life (NeLLi) - 2SBTROV14_V59a metaG | ecosystem: Environmental > Aquatic > Marine > Volcanic | place: Kolumbo... | reverse complement strand
TTTTTTGAGTGAGCTGTAAAGCAAGTATCTCCAAAGTAGTTTCCGGTTTTATCCCTGTTTGGCGGAGTTGGGCATCGGCTTCGGCGATAGTTATAATAGCTTTTTCCAGTCGTTTATTGTCGTAATTCCCCGCTTGGGATTTGAACTTATATAAAAGATAGTCACGGCGCCCCAAAGGTTTTTTGCCATTTTTTACGAGGTATAAGGAAGTGAAGTGTTGTTGTAATAAGGTGGTTAAAAAGGATGCCGATTTTCCTTCCGCTAAAAGAGAATGAATCATTTTCAGCACCATATTAGCTTTTCCTGAAATAATGATGTCGGCCAGCTCAAACATATTAAAAATTTCATAACCGGTGGCAATCAGCTCCAAATCTTTTATCTCGATAGTTTCGCCTTTTTCTTTATAGTTAATGAGCTTGTTGGTTTCGGTTTCCAAAGCTCCTCGGTTTCCGGCAATTAATTCCGCCAGCAATTTCAAGGCATCATCGGTTATGGTTAGCTCTTCTTTTTGCAGTTTGAATTTAATTTGACGAATAGAGTCTTGATAGGTCAGCTTTTTGAATTCAACGGGTTCGGTGCTTTTGGAAATAAGTGTAAAAAAGGAGGAGTTCTTTTTAGGTGCTTTAACGGAGGGGCTGGAAAAAATAATGATACGGTTGGGGTCAGGTGGTTTCAGCAAAGAGAGAATGCTTTTTATTTCTGTCGGTTTATAATTTTGGAAATCGGTAATGACAAAAACCTGTTTTTCACCCAGCATGGGGAAATTGCTCAGTTGTGCCATCAATTCGGGAACTTTTGTTTTTTTAGCATTGAATTTCAGGTAATTGACTTTACGCTGAAGATCGGGGAGAAACTGATGAGTGACAAATTTTACAGCTTCGGCAATACGATAATCTTCGCTACCGAAAAAATAGTAAGCCGGTTTAAATTTACCTTTCGAAATATCTTGAAACAAAGTTTTGGGAGTTGCCATATTGATATTATATAAAAAACTCCCACTAAAGGTCAATCAAAAAGCTGTTGATATATAGGATTGGATTTAGTCGCTATCCATTCTATGGAAAAATGATATTTCTTGCGGTAATTAAGAGCTTTTTCAAGTAATGGAGTGAATTTTAAAGGCGTTTGTTCGCGATGGTTAACCTGGTTAATGATATCTAAGTTATTACCATAAATCTGGTAAGTATGATTGGAAAAATATTTTTGATTGCTGTCAATAAATTCCAGCAAAGACAATAATGAAGCATAATCGGTGTGGTCTTTATCAACGCCATCAAAAGGAGCCTTGAATTTTATCCCCAGTTCAGGGATTGAAAAAATAACCACTGCTGATTTTTTCAGTTGGTTATTATGAGGTAATTCATACGATCCAAAATAACATTCCATACTCAAGCAATAAGCAAGGGTCGTGCCTTTTAAGTGGCTTTAGTTAACCCCTTGTAGGTCAGTTTCTTATGAGTTGCCACGGCGAATAAAAAGAAGTTATTATGCATATATTTTCATAAAAAACTTTGTTTTTCCCTTGGTTTGCTTCTTCTTTATAAACGGATAATATTTATAAACGCCTTTTTTTTAAATATATGGTTCTTTAAAAATTGATATCTTCAAGTGTGGGAGGTTTTGGTGAGAAAGTTTTTTATCTTTATTTTTATAATATCTACCCTTTGGGCGGTATTAACCTGTAGTCTTACTAATTTAACGGGACAGCAGGATTTTAAGTTTACCTCTAACTATATTCCTATGTCTTTGAACTCATCCTGGACTTATGCTGTCTATGACAATCGCACCAAGAGTGCTGATACGGTTAAGGTAACTATTATTGATACTTTTTCCATAAGATGCCGCGGTACTCAATGTGAAGGAAAAGTAACTCTTTGGGAGTTTCGTTATAATAACAGAATTGACACATCGAGTGTAACTTATGTAAATGATACCTTTAATTCAAACAGTGCTTATTCTCGGTCGGGATTTGTTTTGGTCTTTCCTCTTGAGGTTGGCAAATATTGGCTAAATTCTGCTGTTATAGATTCTTCGGAGGTTTTGGGAATAGATACTCTTATAGTACCGGCGGGGAAATTTGCTAATAGTTATCATATACAATATCATATGGCAATGTTGGATAATGATATCTTGAATGATTACTGGATTGTTCCCGATGTTGGTTTTGTTTCTCTTCACCTTTATCAGTTTGGGATTAGTAACTTTATAAATGAGACTTGGCAATTGTTGTATTATCATATTACTTCATAGTAGTGATAGGTTGCTTAGTTCTATCGGGTCATACTCACCTAATGTCTAATCTTCAAATCTATATGCATCCTTCGTAATGGCTTGTAAGTCAATTTATTACGCCTTGACAATATTGAGAAAAGCGGTATTTTATTAGTAGAGTTCAACGATATATAATTTATTAACGTTTTATATATAGCATTAAAATAACTGTTTTCAGCAGAAAGATTACTTATCAATGAGGTTTATAATAGATGTTAAAAAAAAATCCGGTTATTTATTGCTTTTTATAATCTGCTTCCTGCTTAATTTTTCTTTCGGATATACCAAACCGAGAAAAGGGCCCGTACCGGGCAGGTTTATTGTCAAATTATCCAAGACAGCCAAACCGGACATCATGCGTAAATCTCTCAGCAATAATATTAAATTTGAAAAAGCGTCTCCTTTAATTATAAAAAAGAATCTTAAAAGAAAAGATATTTGGAAGCAATTTTACGTTTTTAGTACCAAAGATACCACTCTTACCGTAAATGATGTGATTAACAAATTGGGTAGGGACGATATTGAGTATGTCGAGCAGGATCACTATCTTGAGTTATTTTCTTTTCCGACAGACTCTTTGTTTAACGACCAATGGTATCTATATAATCATGGGCAGCAGTATCTTGGTATTGACCGTTACGAGGGGAAAAATAATGACAGCTTGGTTTTAAAAAGTGGAACTCCCGGTAAAGATGTCCGTTTGGTTAATTATTATGCCAGCCCTCCGGCGGAACATACGCAAGTAGTTGTCGCTATTATTGATTCCGGCGTTGACTGGCACCATCCGGAACTTCAGGGACAATTTTGGCATAACCCGGATGAAATACCCGGGAATGGGATTGATGATGATCATAATGGTTATGTCGATGACACTTTAGGCTATGATATCTCCGGGGATGATTTTGCATTCTTTAACCCCATCGGAGATAACGACCCTACCGATTCCATGGGACACGGGACACACTTAGCGGGATTGGTGGCTTCTCGAGCAGATAATAAGGGAGTTGTAGGGATAGCGCCACAGGCGAAGATTATGGCTGTCAAAATTTTTCCCAATGCAACTAATTCGGTAGCGGCTGAAGGTATTATGTATGCGGTTAATGCCGGGGCGCAGGTTATTAATATTAGTTGGGGGGGGCCTTTTGTGTCTGGCATTTTAAGAGAAGCGTTGGAGTTTGCTCGGGCAAATAATGTCTTTGTCTCTATTGCCGCGGGTAATTCCGGTTCTACCGATAGGTTTTATCCGGCAGCTTTTGATTCTTCGTTTACAGTAGCAGCCGGTAATTCCGATGGTTATTTAACTTATTTTACCACTTACGGAGCTCCTATCGATTTAGTTGCTCCCGGTAGAGATATTTTATCCTTACGTGCCGCAGGAACGGATATGTATGCCAGAGATGGAGAACCGGGAGTGAGAATTGTCGGTGCTGATTCGCTCTACTATTTAGCCGATGGCACCTCTATGGCGGCGCCTATTGTTGCCGGTGCGGCGGCTTTGATTCTTTCTCTTCATCCTAATTTATCAGTTTCGGAATTGGAAAATGTTTTGCTTTCGGGAGCTACCGATATTGTCGATCCCTTTAATCAAGGGGATACATTAATTGGTCCCGATACTATTTCCGGATATGGTTATTTGAATGTTGATGCTTCCCTCTCACTTTTGGAACCGCAAGGATTAAAGCTAATTCAACCACAGAGACAACAAAGATATACTGAAGATGTTATGGTAAAAGTTGCGCCCTTGGGAGGATATTCCGGTGCTTGGACTTTGGAATATTCTTTGGGTTACAATCCTGCTAATTGGGAAATTTTAGCTTCCGGCAATGAATTTCCTCAAGATTCAATTTTATATGTTTTCAATGATTCTTCTTTGTCGGGAAGAATTAATCTAAAATTAATTGATAAAAACGGAAAAACTTTTATCACTTTTTTTATCTATGTCCCCAATAATATAACCGAAATCACTTCTCCTACTGATGGGCAACAAATGAAATATCATATTCCTATTTATGGCTCTGTTTTTGGACCGGACTATGATTCTATGGCTATTTATTATTCAAAAAACGGTGGGCAAAATTATTTGATGTCATCGACGGGAGAGTATTTTGATTCGTTGTTATACCAGTGGTCTCTTTCGGGGATCGATACGGGGAGGTATAATATTTATTTATTTGGTTACTATCATAATACAACAATAATTGACTCAACTTTCATAACCATTAAATCTACTTTCGCTGCCGGATGGCCCAAAAGATTGGGAGGGCGAGGAGCTTTGACACCTGTTTGTGCCGATTTGAATCATGATGGCGTAAAAGAGATCATTGCTTGTTCCGGAGATGGAATATATATGTTTCATCCCGATGGTTCATTAGTTGACGGATTTCCGGTAATGTCCGGTGTCGATATGCGTTGTATTCCCGCTATTTACGATGTCGATAGGGATGGGCAAGATGAAATAATCGCAACTAACGACAGCGGGATTTATATTTTTAAATATGACGGCTCTTTTGCACCCGGATGGCCTCAGAAATGTTACACCGGATTAATCCCCTATGGCTATGGTTATCCCAATCCCACTGTTACTCAGTTAGGTTATGGGGAAGACTCGGCGGTTGTAATTATCAATAAAATCGGTCAGATACGGGCTTATGAATTTAATGGTGACTCTTACTTTTATTCTTTGCAAGGACTCTTTGCCACCTTTGATCCCCGTATTTCCAATTCTTGGGGGTATGGCGGTAGCACTTCACCTTTTGTCACTTCTACCGATCTCAACGGTGATGGTCTCAATGAAGTGGTTGCATCCTATACTTCACCTTTCCCGTATACCGGTTTGGGGTTGTTTGATGGTCGCACCGGAAGACCGGCTTTTGGGTGGGATAGTCCGTTGGTAATTCAAGCACCATCAATTTTAGGTACCGCCTTAGCTGATTTTAATGGAGACCATCTGATGGAAACGGTTTCTATCACTATTGATACTTTGGGAATTCCCCATATCTGGATTAAAACGAATGGCTATCAAGATTACCCCGGTTGGCCTTTAGCCCTGCCGGAAGCCCAAGATAAGAATTGGATAGGGGCTTACCCTGTCTTGGCCGATCTCGACTTAGATGGTGTCCCGGAAATTCTTTGTTCCTTTTTATCGTATGATATTTCCCGTCTTTATATCTTTAAGGCTGATGGGACTCCTTATGCTCAACAGGATGGTCAGCCTTACGGAGTTGCTTTTGTCGACAATACGACTTTTTCCATGCCGATAGTGGCTAATCTTACCGGGGATGAATATCCCGAAATTGTTTTCCGCTCCGGATATATTCTTCCCGGCACCGGTCCCGAGCGGTTATATATTTTAGACCATAACGCCCAATCTATTCCGGGTTGGCCTGTAATAACACCGGCACGGAACTATGAAGTTTTTACTTCTTGGTTTACGCCTTTAATTGATGATATTGATAACGATGGTTTGGTGGAGTTGTTGCTAATTAGCGATAACGGGGATCTCTTGGTGTGGAATTTTGATGCTTCATCTGATGGTGGTAAAAATACGGGACGTTTTTTAGGTGATAATTTAAACACTAATACTCTAAAACCTGTTAAGTCTCCAACCAATGTAAATGATTATAATATTGCCATTCCCAAGGTTATTAAATTGGCTCAAAATTACCCGAACCCATTTAATCCGTTAACCACTATAACTTATGAATTACCCCGTTTTTCTCAAGTGAGTTTTGATATTTTTAATATTTTAGGACAAAAAGTAGCATCTCTGGTAAATAAAAAAGAAAAAGCGGGGATGCATAAAGTAACTTTCGATGGTTCAGCCTATGCTTCGGGTATCTATTTCTACCGTTTGAAAACGGATGAGAAAACTTTGACCAAGAAGATGGTTTTGATGAAATGAAACGGATTTATTTATTTTTTACGGGTTTGCTCTTCATCTGCTTTATGTCGTCATCTGCAAAAGCAAAGCTTGATACTCTTCCCGATTTTGCAATGTTGGTTAGTGATGTCAAAGGTATCACTTTTGTCAATAACTATGCTGTAGCCGTTACTAACGAAGGTCTTGCTGTCTTTCAATATGATTCCAATTTGACTAAGTTTGTTTATCAAGACCAAATCTTTTTGAGGTTTAACAACGCCTCGATGAAAGTTTATGATAGCGTGTTGGTGGTCAATGTCGACAACGAGAAACTGTATTTTTATGACCTGACCCAACTACCGGCTTTGATAAATTTGGGGGTTATTAATTTTAAGGGTACTTTTGGAGATTTTATTATCAAAGGGAATGATTTGTATGTTTCTCGTTGGTTTGATGGTGTGTGGCGGTATTATCTCACTGACTTCAATCATGCGCAATTTGTGGATTCCAGTATGAAAGGCATTTTGGTAACGCAACTGGAAGAGGTGAATGATACTTTGTATGTTCTTGATGAGTATAACGGTTTATTGCGTTATGATTTGTCTACGGGTGGTTTTGGTAGTTTTATTAATTATTTATATGTTCCTTTACAGGTCGCATCGTTTATAAAGTATGACTCTCTGTTTTGTCTCTTGCTGAAAACTGGTAATGTTTATTTCGGAGATTTTAACAAAACTGGTTCTATGATTGTTGATTCCATTATAAATATCCCTTCTTTACAGAAGGCTTATGTAACCGATTCGCTGTTGATTTTAGTAGGGAATCGGCAAATAAATTATTTTAATCGCTCTGATATATCGAATCGAAAATTCATTAATGTTCACAATACTCTTTTTGATGGGGGCTTTTTTATTTATCAAAATCAGTATTACTTTGTCCTTCCCAATCTTGAAGATGGCGTCACTATGTATGACCTTAACGATAATTTTTCCCCGCATCAAGGGTTGGAGCACGGAGGAGGGATTGCTGATATGTTAATATACGACAGTAAGCTCTTTATTAGCGGGAATGATGACCCCGTAGAAGTTTATCGTATCGATGATTCTTCCCGTGTAAGTTATGATTACACTATTTATGACCTGCTTAACAGTTCCGGTAAAATGACTCATAATGGTGATACTTTGTTCACTTTTTACCCCAGTATTAGCCGTGTGGCGCTGATAACCAAAAGCACCAATCAGGATTCGTTATTTTTGGAAAATTCTTTTTATTTTGGTGGTTGGTTGTTAAAACAAATAATCTATAACCAAGAAAAGATTGGTGATTTTCATTCTATTATGTTGGTGGGCAATTCTGATATTGATATTTATACTATTTCCGATTCGGGGTTTATTGATTATGCCAGTCAACTTAACATAGGGGATAACTATGTAAGCGTAAAAGATTCATTTATGTATATAACTTCTTACAAAGACATATTAATGGTATATAAAATTGACTCAAATTTTAATATAGATTATGAAAATGATATTAGTCTTCAGGGATATGTTCCGCACCAATCTATTGTTTATGGTAATAAACTAATCTTATTGGAAACGGATAAGATGGATATAGTAAATATATCATCACCTCCGGATATCTTTATTGATACTACTTTTTTACTTCCCTTTCAAGTATCAGATGCTAAGATATTTGACGACAAGCTTTATACCGTAGGATTCGATGGTGTTGGTATTTTTGATATTTCTTCTCCCGTACCGGAATTGATAGAATTTGGCGGCCGCGGTGGAGATTTTTTAACTGTGGACAGTAACATAATCGCCACTTCTAACGGTCATGGTATATATATATATAAGTTAAACAACGATACCAATATCATAACTTATACTCCTGATGTTGATGAAACTCCGACGGATGTTTTTTTGCTTTCGCAAAACTACCCCAATCCTTTTAATCTGGAAACCACCATAAACTATGCGGTTCCTAAAAAAGGAAAAGTCATTTTGGAGATTTATAATATCTTAGGAGAGAAAATTAATACCCTCGTTGATGGTAAAAAAGACGCTGGTCATTATTCTGTAAGCTGGAAGGGGCAAAACAGCTTCGGACAAATTGTTGCCAGCGGGGTGTATTTTTATCGTCTTATTATCAATAACTTAACGACCACCAAGAAAATGGTTTTGCTAAAATAACTATTTTTCTAAAAAAATAATTTATTGTTAATTCAAATAATAACATACCGTATTGTTATTACTTTTTATTTTTTTGCTCGGCTTTTTCTTTTTTTTCAAGGTATTGCAAATCAACTTTGTAATAAGTCCCGTTCGGACGGTAGCGATTGGTGTCTTTTACTTCAAAAGGTACAGCATTGGGAATGCCCATAGGGTCAGCTGAAATTATTTGCACCCCACGATAACTGGTGGGATAATAAACAGCGGTTAAAACATGATCCCAGCTTTGGGCTAAAGCCGGAGACGGATACGAGGCTCTGCCTTCCAGACGAAAAGTATAAGTGCCTTTGGATTTGTAATAAATACGGGTGACAAAAGCCAGGAAATAATTGGTGGACGAGTTAACATAGCCCGACAAACCGGCTATGGTATAGTAAGGGAATTGGGTGGGACCTCCTTCGTTTTCATCAATTTGAACGATGGCGGTATTGGGTCCGGTTGTGCCGCTTAACAAAAGATAGCATTTGCCATAAAGGACAATATAGCCATTATCGGGAATGGTAATGGTAACAGTTACTAAGTCGGTCATTACTCCGGTAATTAGAGTAATCAAATCAATATTGGTATTCACGGTGATTCCCGGTTCATCTTTGATTTCTTCCGCATTAATTGACGAATCGGGTAATATTACCCCATCATCGCTTCCTTGTAAAATAATCTTTTCATTACCCAAAGTGTCAAAAATAGTCAGGCGATGGTCTTTTGCTGAAGTAGCTATCGCCAAGGTGTCATTGCTATCTGTAACGGTTAAATTACCGCTATTAAAAGCATAAGGAACAGCGGTCAGTAACGTTCGCGGCGCCAAAGTTTCCCCGTTGATATCAATTTCGAGATATAAATTTTTGTAATCCGTAAAAAGGTTTGATGGAAAAGGATTCTTTGAACCAAGTTTATAATTGATGAAACCATCTTTGGTCGTTAAGTAATTGCTTTCCGACCATAGAGAAACTCCTTGTGTGGAATCGGCAAAAATAGAAAAGTTAAATTGATAAGTAGAATCTGCCAAAGAAGAACCATCGGGATTGGTCAAATGTCCCTGATAATTAATCAATCGTGGAAAAGCAAAAACCGGAAAAGATAATAATATTGATAAAAGTAAAGTAAAAATTATCAGAGTATATTTGTCTTTTTTATTTTCAACGGTTTTCATATCAACTGAATATAATCAATATCATGCTAATTCGTTACAGATAAATTAAATATCGGCATATAACATTATTTTTGTAAGATTTGATAATTTCTTTTTATTTTAAATAATTTGTGGCAGTTTTAAAAGAGTTTAATTTATCTTCTTATAATGATTTGCCAAATCTGAAATTGTTGCTTATGTTCCGCCTTTAGTTTGTTAACCGAACCGAGGATAATAGATAATGAAAGAACAGTTTAATTCTCAAAACAATTATGGAATAACCAAAAAAAAAGTCGGATATATTGATTTTAAAAAAGCTACTCCCGCCGATTACGAGGCTCTTGGTTTTAAATGCGGGCTGGAAGTTCATCAACAACTGAAGACCAAAAAGAAATTGTTCTGTCGCTGTCCCGTCGGTATCTACCAAGCTGATGGCGAATATGATGCCGAAATTATCAGACACATGAGGCCAACTTTGAGTGAATTGGGTGAGTATGATGGGACGGCTTTGATGGAGTTCAAAACTAAAAAAAATATTATCTATCATATCAGCAATGAAACCGCTTGTACTTATGATATAGATGACACTCCGCCATTTCCCATCAATCGCGAAGCTTTGGATATTGCTCTCGAGGTGGCTCTTTTGTCAAAATTAAACATTGTCGGAGAGCTTCATATTACTCGCAAACAATATCTCGATGGTAGTATCCCCACCGGTTTTCAAAGAACCGGTATTATCGGAATCGAGGGGGAGATTCCCTTAAAAGATAAAAAAGTACGCTTAATTCAACTTAGCGTGGAAGAAGACGCCTGTCGTGAAGTTGCCGATATTGGTCATTATCGCACCTATACTACCGACAGATTGGGCATTCCGCTTATTGAAACCGTTACTTATCCCGATATGAAAACTCCGCAAGAAGCCGCCGAAGCCGCTCAGTATATTCGCTTTTTGGCTCGTAGTACGGGTAAAGTGCGGGTTGGTATCGGTGCCGCCCGCGAGGATGTCAATGTCAGTGTCACCGGTGGTACCAGAGTGGAAATAAAAGGGGTATCACATATAAGTTGGATTCCCAAATTAACTCATAACGAAGCCTTTCGCCAAAAAGCTCTTTTACTGATTAAAAAAGAACTTAACGAAAGAGTTAAAAAAATATCTGACTGGTCTTTGACTTATAAGGAAATTGATTTCAACCACTTTTTGATAGATTACGAACCGTTCAAAGAGGCCAAACGAAAAAAGCAAAAGTTAATTGCTGTCAACCTTCCTGCTTTCGGTGGGGTGCTATCTTTCTTTACTCAACCGGGGCAAACCTTCGCCGATGAAATAAGCGGCCGTTTGAAAGTTATCGCCTGTCTTGGCCAACCCAATATGATTTCTTCGGAAGGATTAAATTCTTTGGACACTAAACAAGTTTTTTCAAAAGTAAAATCAATTCTAAAAGCCAACGAGCAGGACGCTCAGATTATTTTCTGGTGTTCCTCCGATGATTTAAAAACTGCTGTGGAGACTATTGAAGAACGGTGCCGTATGGCTTTCGATGGAGTTCCCAATGAAACCCGTAAATCTCTGCCCGATGGCACCACTGTTTTTGAACGGGTTCTTCCCGGTCCTAACCGTATGTATCCCGATACGGATTCGGCTCCTATTCCCATTGAAGATGATATGATTGAGCAAAAGAAAAAAGATTTGCCGGCGGAAGTCCATACTCAACTTCAACAATTGCAAAAATGGGGAGTTCCGCACGATACTTATTATTATATTTTGAAAAATAACCTGATGTCTATAATCGAACGGATTGTTGATGAATGTGACCAGCCCCCGATATTTGTGGCGACTATTTTTGCGCATACTCTTAAACACTTAGAAGGGAAATTGTCACCGGTAGCGGAGTTTAGCTATAATAAAGTTTACGGATTATTTAAATATCTCAAAGAAAACAACCTCGAAAAGGATATTATCAGAGAAATGCTGCCTGTTGTTTATGAGCATCCCAATATAGTTTTTGATTCGGTCTTGGTGTCGTTGGAATATAAAAAAGTATCTATTGACCAGCTCATATCCGATATTTCCGTTTTAAGGAAAAAATATGCCCAGATTAAAACATCACCCAAACCGAATGCGGAAATTGATTGGATTATGGGACAACTAAGAAAGAGAGCATTGGGCAATATTGCTTTGAAAAAGCTTTGTGAAGTTATTGAAAAGGAATGTAGTCATGTCTGATATGTTTAAGGGTTATAAAGGCAAAGCGCTTCAGACTCTGAAAAATTATAATATCAGGGTTTGGAGTGACACTCTGGTGAAAACGACCAGAGGGAATTTTAACGGGATTATTTTACCGCGCAGTGAAAACGATGATGACCGTCATATCGTTTTAAAATTAATTACAGGTTATAATGTTGGTATTACCGTTGATACTATCTTGGATATGGCAGAAAAGGGTTTCAAAGAAGCTCACTATAAAATACCGGAAAAAGAATTTCCTTTTTCTAAGGATAAACTGAATGTAAAGTTGTTTGGCACGGGGGGAACTATTGCCTCGCGTCTCGATTATCGCACCGGCGCTGTTATACCGGCTTTTTCTCCCGGGGAGTTGTATGGTGCCGTTCCGGAGTTGGCTGATATATGTAATTTGACGACGGAAAAATTGTTTGCCGTTTTCAGTGAGAATATGGGACCGATGCAATATATGAAATTAGCCAAATCCATCGGTAAAGAGATTGAAAAAGGTATCGATGGTATCGTTATCGGTCATGGCACCGACACTATGCACCACACTGCCGCGGCTTTGGCTTTTATGGTGCAAAACCCACCGGTGCCGATTGTGATGGTAGGTTCCCAACGCTCCTCGGATAGGCCTTCTTCCGATGCCGCTTTGAACCTTATCCACGCCACCAAAACGGCGGCGGAATCGGATATTGCCGAGGTCATGGTCTGTATGTTCGGTCCTACCTCCGATGAATACGGTTTGCTCCATCGAGGAACCAGAGTGAGAAAGATGCACTCTTCGTATCGTTCGACATTCAGAACCATCGGGGACATTCCGTTGGCGATGGTTGATAAGGATAAAATTACTCCGTTAAAAAAAGATTACCGGCATCGCCGCAAGGATAAACAGGTTACAATCAAACCCTTTTTTGAAGAGAAAGTGTCTTTGATTTATTATTATCCCAATATGCATCCGGATATTATCGATGCCTTGGTCGATAACGGTTACAAAGGGATTGTTATTGCCGGTACCGGTTTGGGCCATGTCAATAAACCGGTCTATCCCGCTATTAAAAGAGCGATAGGGGCGGGAGTAGCAATTTATATGACGGTGCAGACTCTCTGGGGATATGTGCATATGTTTGTCTATGATACCGGACGGGATTTGATGAGCCTTGGTATTATCCCTGCGGAAAACATGCTTCCCGAGGTAGCTTATATCAAACTTAGTTGGGCTTTGGGTCAGACTGATGATTTGGAAGAAGTAAAAAAGATTATGCTGACACCGATCAA
>Ga0114931_10007844_pt1 | contig 12994 bp, 14 predicted proteins | sample 2SBtaG_FD_89579 | JGI IMG/M metagenome (GOLD analysis project Ga0114931, IMG submission 89579) | Deep subsurface microbial communities from Kolumbo volcano to uncover new lineages of life (NeLLi) - 2SBTROV14_V59a metaG | ecosystem: Environmental > Aquatic > Marine > Volcanic | place: Kolumbo... | reverse complement strand
GCGCGTCAAGGACGTGCGCCATGGTTCGTTTTTCCGCGTCGCCGCCCGTTTGGTGGGCCCGGGACTTCTCTTGCCGCGCTACCGACTCGAGCAGGCGCGCGTAGTTGCGCACGGCATCGTGCAGCCGTGCACGCTGTGATTCCACCGCCGTGTCGTACAAAAGGTACATAGCGATGCCGCCCGACAGCAGCACGACCACCGCCATGAGTAGAATGAGGATTGCGAGCCGGGGGCGCGACATGGCCGACGGGGAGGACAAGACGGGAGGCAAGCCTGCAATCGGCGGACCATGGTCAGGCGGTGTCTACCTGGGGACAGACACCGCCCAGACGCGGCAAAGACTGCGCGGGCGCTACGGTCGGTGAAATTCCTGCGGGCTTGTGGCCGGTGGCGGGGCCGATTTGCTTGTCGCGGTCCTGGGTGCGGGCTAGGCTGTGCGGGCAGTGCGCGGCTTTCGGATCACGTACAACGCTCCGGTCATCTTGACCTTCTCGCTACTTGCGGCGCTGGTTCAGCTCATCGGTGGCGACGGCGTGTCCTCCGGCTTCAAGCTGTACTTCGTCGCCTGGCCTCACTTGCACGAGCTTCCCCAGTACCTCGGGCTGTTCACCCACATCCTGGGCCACGGCAATTGGGCGCACCTGGTGGGGAATTTTTCGATGATCTTGTTGCTCGGGCCGATTCTCGAGGAGCGCCACGGCAGCGGCTCGCTGTTGATCATGATCGGCCTGACCGCGCTGGTCACCGGGCTGATTCACGCGGTGTTTTTCAAGGGGCTGTTGCTCGGCGCCAGCGGCATCGTGTTCATGTTCATCCTGTTGGCGTCGATGGTGAACATTCGCCGGCGCGAGATCCCGTTGACGTTCATCCTGGTTGCCATCTTGTACCTCGGCGCCCAGGTGCACGACGCGTTCGCAGCGACAACATCTCGCACATGGCGCACCTGGTCGGCGGGTTTGCCGGAGCGGCGTTCGGGTTCATCAACGCCAACGTGCTCGACGGTCGCGCAGCCAGGCGAGCGCGCGTCGGCGCTGGCAGCGAGCCCGAAACCGATCCCGAGAAGATCAAAGAGCAGTTGGTCTCCGCCAAGCTGGCCGAGCTCCGCGCCAAGCAGGACAAGCTCAGCGGCCGCTGAGCGCTGGCACGATCGGTTAGTCTGCTGGCGTGATCTGCTAGAGCTAGAGCGACGTGACGGCTCGCCCGCTAGGGTGGTCTAATGCTGATCGATGCTGTTGGGACGGTTACCGCGCTGCACTACCATTCGCTGTCGCAGCCCATCCTCGAACACCAGCTCGAGTCCACGCGCGGCGGCATGCCCGGCTGGGTGCCGCGGATGTGGCGGCACCTGAGCGTCAAGACCAACATCGCGTTGGCCAACACGAACACCATGATCGACCTGTTCGCCACCGAAGGGGTCAATCACACCCCGGATCGCATCCCAAACCTGCGCGTCGAGTACACGCCGATCAGCACGCGGATGCCGGTCGGATTCTGGCGCTCGGTCGGTCACTCGTTCAACGCGTTCGGCATCGAGAGCTTCATCGACGAGCTCGCTCACGCGGCCGCCGTCGATCCGCTGGCGTTTCGCCGCGCCATGCTGAAGCTGCGCTACGCCGACTTTCACACACTGAGTCGGTCGCGCACTGTGGCGCCGACCAACTCGGAGCTGGAGCTGTATCCGGTGGTCAAGCAGCTGCTGGTGGCGGCGCGCACGCGCTCGTTGCCGGTGCGCCTGCTCGGTATAAAGCTGTCGAACCTGGGGGTGTTCGAGCCCCTAGCCCGCTCAGTAGGCGGCGAGGGCGGCTTCGGTGGAGCCGACGTAGCCGCCGCCGAATAGGTTGACATGGGCCAACAGTGGGTACAGCTGGTAGAGCTTGACCCGGTCGGCGTGGCCCGGCGCGCGCGGATAGACTTCGTCGTAGGCGTCGAAGAACCGGGGGGACGGCGAGCCGAACAACCGGAGCATCGCCAGGTCGATCTCCCGGTGGCCGCCGTACACCGCCGGATCGAGGATCACCGGCCCGCCCGCCGCGTCCGCGTGCAGATTGCCGCTCCACAGATCGCCGTGCAGGCGCGCGGGCGGCTCGGCCGGTCCGGCCAGCTGGGCCATGTTGGCAAATATCCTGTCGAATTTGCGCGGCCAGCTCGCGCCTACGTGGCCATGGTCCACGGCCCGGCGCACCAGGGGCTCCAGCCGTTGCTCGACGTAAAAGCTCGCCCAGTCGTCGCGCTCGCTGTTGTCCTGCGCCAGCGTTGCCAGAAAATTGTCCTCGAAAAAACCAAAGCTGGGTGCGCCGAAGCGGTGCAGCCGCGCCAGGCCACGGCCGAGTCGCTCTTCGTAGTCTTTTTGCCGGCGCCCGGCGACCAGCAGCTCCAGCACCAGCAATTGCTCGCCCGCATCGACGTCGTTGACCGCGAGCACTTTCGGCACGCGTACGGCGTTTGCTTCGGCCAGCCATGCCAGGCCGCGCGCTTCGCACGGGAACATGCGCGGGTCGGTGCCGCGATTGGTCTTGACGAACACGTCGCGGCCGTCGCTCAGCAAGCACGCGAACGCCTCGTTGATCGAGCCGCCGCCGATCGAACGGTGGCTCGCGATGTCGCTGCCGAGCGCCGCGGCGACGGCGGCCCGGGTGGTCGCGCGCATCAGGTCAGGTCTCCGCTGGCGCGCAGATGGGCGAGCAGGCCGCGGGCCGCCGCCTCGCAGATGTCGACTACGTCGTCGAACCCGCGCGCGCCGCCGTAGTACGGGTCGGGCACGCCCGCGCCCTCGGGCGAGTCCGGATCGAACGCGCGGAACAGGTGAATCTTGGCGCGGTGCTCGGCCGTGGTCGCCAGGTTCCGCAGGTCGTTGTAGTTGCTGTCATCCATGGCGATCACGTAGTCGAAGCGGTCGAAATCGGCGCGGGTTACCTGGCGCGAGATGCTGGACAGACGCAGGCCGCGCGCTTTCGCCGTTTGTCGGGCGCGCGCGTCGGCCCGTTCGCCCAGGTGGTACGCGCTGGTGCCCGCGCTGTCGAGCTCGACCCCATCAGCGGCGCCTTCTTGCTCGAGCAAATGCTGCATGACGCCCTCGGCGGTGGGCGACCGGCAGATGTTGCCCAAACAGACGAAGCAGATGCGAACCATGCTGCATTGAAGCAATGAGCCCCATCCATGTCCAGACGAGCCACATGTAGGTGGGATGGAACCTGGGAGTAAATCGCACCGATTGGCGACTCTTGCGTCCGGTATACAAAAATCCGACATGAATGAAAGCAGTTGTTTGGAATTCTCGACAGTTGGCACTTTGTTCGCATGCATGTGGATTACGCAAGCATGCCTACAATTCCCCCCACTGTTCGCAATGCTTCCGCCGGTTCGCCGTCGGGACGTCGAGGTAGTAGAAGCGATGCGGCCCAGGAGCGAATCGTCGACGATCTGCCCCTGCAACCGCCGATCGTCACGCCGACTCCCGAGGTCGACCTCGCCGACGCGAGGATGCGCGCACCGACGTCGCCGTTTCAGCGGCCGGACAGTGAGCCCGAGCCCGATCCCGTGGCGGTGACGCCGCCGCTGGCGACCGAGCCGGAACAGCCGGCGGTGGCCGAGCCGCCGGTCCCAGCCCTTGTAGACGAACCCGTGCCGTCGGTCACGCCGGACCTGAAGCTGCCCTTGCGCGGCGCGATCGTGGTGGCGGCGGCGGCGGCGGGCATCGGCCTGGCGTTGCTGGTGCATCACGATCCGCGCGTCGCCGAGCTGCGCGCGGGGGCGGGACCGATACCCAGGGGCGGCGTCGTGCCGGCGCCACTGCCACAGCATGTGTCGGCGCCGCCGGCGACCCACCATGTTGCGCGCCGCACGTCCACCGCGGTCGAGCCGGTCAAACACGTCGCCGCACGCAAGCACCACCGTGCTGCGCGCAAGCACCGACCTGCCGCAGCCAAGCATCGCCCGGCCGCAGCCAAGCATCGCCCTCGTCGTCATCGCCACCGCGCTGCCGCGGTCGCGCGTCCGGCCGCAACGTCACACAAGCCAGAGCCCGGCTTCGTCACTGTGGACGCCCGGCCGTACGCGACCGTGTACATCGATGGCCGCAAGGTAGGTGACACGCCCCTGGTGCGCCTGCGCCTCGCGCCGGGCCGACACCGCATTCGCGGCGTGGCCGCCGACGGTCGCGTGGCACGCGCGACGGTGAAGGTCGTTTCCGGGCGCGTCGTCCGCCGGCGCTTGAGGTACCGGAGCAAGTGATGAGGAGCGCGTTCGTGGTGCTGAGTTTGCTGGTGGTGGTCTCTGCCGCCGACGCGAGTCCGCCAAAGGGCAAGCTCGCCCTCGAGCGCGCCGGCATGGCGCTCGACGAGCTCGACTACGCCAAGGCGCGGCGCCACCTGCGCCGGGCGTTGCGTGCCGGCGACCACGACCGGCGGTCGCTGGCACGGGTGCATCAGCTCGCCGGCCAGGTTGCCGCGGCGTTCGGCAACGCCAGAGCAGCGTACGACCACTACCGTCGCATGCTGGCGCTCGCCCCCGACGCGCGGTTGCCGCGCGGGCTCGCCCCCAAGCTGATCGCCCCGTTCGAGAGCGCGCGCAGGTTTATGGCCGACCGCGCGTTGCACCTGCGTGTGCGTGACAGCAGTGCCCAACGTCTCGTGGTCGAGGTGGCGCCAGATCCGCTGGGTATGGCGGTGGCGGTGCGCGCGCGGTTCCACCGCGGTGGCGGTGTGGTGACCGTCCGGTCGAAGTTGCACGACGGTCGCGCCCGGCTGCGCATTCCGGACGGTGTCGATGTGCCGGCTCGGGTTCGCGCCGTGGATCGCTACGGCAACGAGCTCGACGTCATCGACACCGACGTTGTCGTCGAGGTGCCTGCACCGAAACCGCGCGCTGAGCCCAGGCGTGAGCACCGGCCGCGGCTGGCGCTGCGCGAGAGGATCGACAAACCCAGGGCGTCGCGCCCGCTGTACGTGCGCTGGTACAGCTGGGGTGTGGCGGCGGTAGGCGTGGCCGCCGTGTCGGTCTACTACGGGTTGCGCGCCATGGACGACTGGAAGCAGCTCGATCAGGTCATCAACGACAGCGCCCAGTACAGTTTTCAGTCCGCCTACGATCTCGAGCGCAGCGGCCGGCGCAACCAGCTCTACTCCAACGTCGCCGCCGGCGTGAGTATCGGGATGGCCGGCATCGCCGGCTACTTGTTGTTGCGCAAGGCGGACCGCGACGAGAAGCCCGGCAAGCTGGTGGCCGCCCCGGTGGTCGGCGCTCACGGTGCGTCCATTGCAGTAAAAGGGAGCTTCTGATGAACCGTTGGTGCATGGTTGTTGTGTGTGCCGTGGTGTTGCCGGCCTGCTTGCTCAGCGCGCCGAGTTACGACCAGACCCAGTTTTCGTGTCCCGAGCCACCGTACCTGTGCCCGCTGGGCTACGACTGCGTCGACGGCGTGTGTGTGCGCCCCGAGGATGCGCCGGACACCGGAGTGTCCCAGCAGACCCCTGACGCCGCGCTACCCGGTGCCGACGACGGCGCCGATACCGACGCGGCGCTGGCCACGACCGAGGTCGTTTTGTCGGGCAGCGGGCTCATGGACGATACGTACATTCGCCCGGACCGGGCGGCGATCAACTACGGACACAACGGTTTTGTATCAATCGATGCGGATCCGCTGCAGATCGGTCTGACCTGGTACGACCTGTCCACCATCCCGGCGACCGCACAGGTGGTGTCGGCCGAGCTGGTGGTCTACATCAACGACCCGATCGAAGACGGCGAGCTCGTGACCTATCGCCTGCTCGAGGCGTGGAACGAGTACGAGGCCACCTACGACCAGCGCAAAGACGGCGTACCGTGGTCCGGCGCCGGCCCTCAGGACGGCACGTATGACCCAACCCCGGTGTTCACATTCGCGCCACGCGCCGTGGGCAGCTATACGATTCCGCTGCCGGTGACGCTGGTGCAGTCGTGGGTGGCTCAACCCGAGACCAACTACGGTCTGGCGTGGGTGAGCAACTCGCAGGCCGGGCGCGGCGGGCAGTTCCACAGCTCCGAGAATGCGAGCGACCCGCCGGTGATCCGCGTTCGCTACCGCTGAGGGGATCCGCCCGAGACGCGCCTCAGCCGCCGTTTCTGGCACTCAGCGTGCAACGACTGAAAGCGTCATGTCACATAGGCGCTCCGATACAGCACGCATTGCAGCTGTAGGGGGGGCGCGCGCAACAATCGCGCGTGAGGGGGACGATCTCGCTTCTGTACCGGCACTCGGGCCGAGGCTGGCGGATCGGATCGCCGATCAGCTTCACATCGAATCGTTCGAGGAGCTCGAGGCGGCCGCGCATGATGGTCGCCTGCAGGCAATCGCCGGCATCGGCCGCGGTCGCGCCCGCGCCATCAGCGAGTACCTCGATCTGATGTTGTCTCCGTCGCACCCGCGCGCCGATGCTGCAGCGCAGGCGCCACCGGTGGAGTTCATCCTCGAGCTCGACGTCGACTACCGCCACTTGGCCGAACACGGCCGGCTGCAGCGGGTCGCGCCACGCCGGTTCAACCCGGAGCACCGGGCGTGGTTGCCGGTGTGGTACGCCATGCGCGCCGGCTGGCTGTTCACGGTGATGTATTCCAACAGCGCTCGCGCTCACGATCTCGGCAAGCTGCGCGACTGGGTGGTCGTGCTGTACAAAAGCGACGACGGCGAAGGCGAGGCCACCGTGGTCACCGAGTACCACGACGTGATGCAGGGCCGCCGGGTCGTGCGCGGACGCGAACGCGAGTGTCAGGCGCACCACGACGAGCACCGGGTAGCCGGTGACGTGCGGGCATGGGCCCACATCATGGCCGAGCGCCTGGATCGCGACGGTTAGCAGCGGCAGTTGATCCTCATCAAACGTCCGCCGGGTTCGTCGGCGAAGATGGGGCGTGTACGACTGTCTTGTCGTGGGATCGGGTTATGGCGGCGCCACGGTGGCCGCGCGGTTGGCTCCAAAACGGAAGGTCCTGCTGGTCGAGCGCGGCAAGCGCTGGCGGCCGGGAGAATTCCCGGGAGGGCTTGCGGGCATCGCGCGCAGCTACATGAGCGCACGCAACCCTTCCGGGTTGTGGGCCATGCGTCTGGGCAAGGGCACCGGCAACGCGTTTGCCAGCGCGCTCGGCGGCGCCAGCGCGATCAACTACGGCATCACGGCGCGTCCGGACGATCACGTGTTCGCGACGTGGCCGGTTTCGGCGGTCGCGTTGGCGCCGTACTTCGAGCGTGCGCTGGCGGTGCTCCAGCCTCGAGCGAATCCGATCGCGGCCGAGCTCGGCGACCAGCAGTTCCTCGATCGCATCGAGCCGGGGCGGCGGGTGGATCTGGTCAACACCATCGACTTTTCCGAGTGTGACAACTGCGGTGAGTGCGTCCCGGGCTGCAACAAGGGAGCGAAGCGCTCGCTGGATCGCACGTACCTGGCGCTGGCGATGGACGCGGGCGCCGAGGTGAAGGTGGAGACCACCGTGCGCCGGATCGAGCCGACCGACGCCGGCTACCGCGTGCAGTTGTCGTCGACAACGGGGGCGGCGGCCGACGAGTGGGTGCCGGCCCGGCAGGTGGCGATTTGCGCCGGTACCCTCGGCACCCTCGACCTGATGCATTCACTGCGCGACGTGTTCGCTCTGTCGCCGCAGTTCGGCACGCGGTTGAGCATGAACGGCGACGGCCTGGCGTTCCTGTACAACACGACCCATCGGCTGTCGAGCCACTCGGGCGCGCCGATTTCCACGTGCGTGCGCATCCCCTTCGTGGATCCGGGGGGCGACACGCGCACGCTGATGGTGATGAGCGGGCGAGTGCCCAAAGCGGCCGCCCGGTTCGCCGCCGCCGCCCTGGCGGTGCTCGCCGACGTGGTTCGCGACCGGGTGGCACCGTACGAGCCGGACGGGGGCGCGGGTTGGAGGCGACTCAAAGATCTGAGCGGTGCCGGCCCAGGTGGCGCGCTGTCCCAGAGCTTCATGTTCAAGCTCGACAGCCAGGACTCCGGGCGCGGCGTGGCGCGTTTTGGTCGGGACGGCAAAGTGGTCATCGACTGGCCCGACTACGCCGAAGATCCGATCAATCAGTTTGCCGCCGAACGCCTGGTGCAGTGGGCCGTGCGCGCGGGCGGGACGGTGGTGCCCAACGTGGCCTCGCTGCCGGGTATGCGCAGCTTCAGCGTGCATCCCCTCGGCGGCTGTCGCATGGGCCACGGACCCGACGATGGGGTGGTCGACGACGTCGGTCGGGTGTTCCGGCCGGCGGGTGGGTTCTATCCGGGACTGCGCATCATCGACGCCAGCATCGTCCCCACGTCCGTCGGTGTGCCGCCCAGTCTGACAGTCGCCGCGGTGGCCGAGAGAGCCGCCGAGCACATGTTGGCCGAGGCGTGACGATTGTCCCCATTTGGGGCAACTTTCGTTGGCAACTCTAGTTGCCATGGCAGCTTGAGCCGCTGCTGCCCGATGACATCAGTAGCGCACTGAGTGCGCGATCAGGGCTGCGCCGATAGTGTGATTCAAGGCGGTTGGCGACGCGCATGACGCACCGGGTCGCTTGGTACGGTCTGTGCTCTGTGACGCCGCGGAGACAATGACAATGCGTACACAGACCAAGCTGAAACAACTCATGATGGGCATCGGCGCCGCCGCCGTGGCCCTTTCCGCGACCGCATGTGTGGTCGACAATCACGATCCCTTCGACACCGAGCCGGGCGCTCCCAAGGGCGAAGGCGCCGGTGGCAAGGCCGAAGAATGGGGCTATCAGGACAGCCCGTTCATCTTCGACCAGAACCTGGTGACCAAGTTTGCCGACCTGCCCAAGAGTGGCGAGGCCGCCAACATCCCCTGGGCGTCGAGCTACTGGCCCTACTACGAGGACAACATCAACTTCAAGTGGGACGGCCCGAGCTCCGTGCCGGCGTCCACCAAGTTCGCCCAGGCCTACAACCTGACCGGTGTCGAAGACGGCGTGTCGTCCGAGCACGGCATCGACAGCCAGAGCCACCGCACCGCGTGCACCAAAGACGACGAGTGCAACAGCGACATCGGCGAGGCCTGCGCTAAGCGCGAAGGCAAAGACAGCGGCTACTGCATCCCCACATGGTTCGGTATCTGCCCGGCGTGGTCCGCCGCGGCGCTGACCTTGCCGGAGCCCAAGCGCGAGGTCGATTTCAACGGCGTGCACTTCAAGATCAACGACATCAAGGCGCTGGTCAGCTTGTCGCACGAGCGCGTTTCGTCCAAGTTCGTGTCCCTGCGTTGCAACACCAATCCCGATGACATCGAGTACGATGACGACGGTCGGCCCACCAGCAAGAGCTGCCGCTACACCAACCCGGCCACGTACCACTTGCTGCTGTCCAACTACCTTGGCATTCGCAAGCAGGGCTTCGTCGAGGACCGCACCTACTCGGCCGAGGTGTGGAACCAGCCGATCCGTGGCTTCGACGTCAACGAGACCCACGAGGTCAGCCTGCAACAAGCCAACGAGCTGATCGGTGTGCAGCCCGAGAACGTCGTGACCGCCAACGAGTCCGGCACTGTCGAGAAGAACAAGTGGCAGCACTTCGGCCCGTACTCGGTCAACCCCGGCGACAGCATCAGCGTGCACATGACCGGCAACCACGACGCCGACCTGCACGTGCGTCTCGACGCGCAGCCCACCGACAACGACTACGACTGCCGCCCCTACGGCAACAACAGCGTCGAGGAGTGCAGCCTGGTGGCCTCGGCCAGCAGCAGCAAGGTGTACGTCTCGGTCAAGGGCTACGCCGACAGCTCCGACTTCGAGCTGAAGATCGAGCACGGCAGCGTGCCGAGCACGTACAAGTTCAACGACAAGGCCGTCAAATTCCAGTACGTCAAGACCACGGTCAAGTGGATCGGCGAGGCGTCGGCGGAGACCGACGGCAATTTGGGTGGCGTCATCGACCGCTACACCCGCACCGACACCTACGAGTACATTCTCGAGCTCGACGCCGACGGCAAGCTCATCGGCGGTGAGTGGATCGGCGACAGCAAGCGCAACCACCCCGACTTTCTGTGGCTGCCCACCGGCCTGTCGCCGAGCTCGACCGTCGCCAGCGGCAAGATCAAGTGGAGCGACGTCAAGAAGATCTACGACCTGTCCGTGGATGAGGAAACCGGCAGCACCGAGTACAGCTGGAACGGCAACGCCTCGCTCATCAGCCTCAGCTCCGACACGGACACCGGCTACGGTCTGGACAAAGACATGAGCCGCATCCACCCGGGCAGCAAAAAACCGGTCGTGTTCTTCCAGTGGGAGATCGACGGTCGCGATGGTCGCCGTCTGGAGATCACCGGCGGCAGCCGCGCCACCATCACCTACGGCTCGTGGGGCAGTCGCGCCAACGACCGGGTCTACAAAGACGTGGCTCTGCCGTTCGTGCTCGACCCGGCCAAAGACGGCAACAGCGTCGAGGACGGCAAGTTCTACGTGGTCAGCGTTCAGTACGATGCCGAGCCGGGGGCCCAGACCGACGTGGTCGCCACCACCACCGACGCAGCCGCGTCCGACGCCGCGAGCGCGCCGGCCGAGCCGGTCACCGTGGACGGCCACACCTGGAACGGCAACGCCTCGGTCATCAGCTACAGCTCGGGCGACAAGACCGGCTACGGCTTGAACTACGACATCGCCAACATCCACCCCGACAGCGCCGGCAACCCGGTCGTGTTCTTCCAGTGGGAAGTGTCGCAAGCCGACGGCAAGACCCTGGAGATCTCCGCCGAGGGTATGGACAAAGCGACGATCACCTACGGTACCTGGGCCAACCGCGACGGCGACGTGTCCCGCACGGTCAGCCTGCCGTACACCATCGACCCGGCGGCCGACGGGCTCAACGTCGAGGACGGCAGCTGGTTCGTCATCAAGGTGGCGTTCGACAAAAAGCCCGCGGCCAAGACCTCGGTCTGGGCCAAGACGCCGAACGCTCAGCCGTAAGCTGTCGTCGTCTAGGTCTGGCACGACCTACAAAAAAGGGGCGCACCGTTTGGATGCGCCCCTTGTTTTTTGTTCCGTCTCGAGTTGGGTTTTGGAGCTGCCGGCTACAACCGGTCGCGCTTGCTGCGCTTCTTGTGGTCGCGACTGCGCGGCGGAGTGCGGCGTGCGGGGGCACGGCGCGTGGGGGCGCGGCGAACGCGGCCGCGGTTGTGATTCACCCGCCCGCGGTTGTGGTAGGTACGTCCGGGCGCTCGGCTGCGCCGGTACGGGCTCGGCCGGCGATAACGATCGCTGCGGTTGTAGCGATCGCCGCGCCGGTACGGAGCAGTGCGCCGGTACGGCGTTGTCCTTCGGTAGCGGCCGCGGTTGTAACGATGGGTCCGGCGGTAGCGCCGGTACGCGTTGCGGCTGTAGATGCGACGGCCCGAACGGCGATACCAGCGGCGGTAGCGGTTGCCGTAGCGCCGGTAATGGGTCACGTATCGGTTGTAGTAGACGTAGCTCGACGGGATGAAGTGCCAGCGCGCGCCGTACCAATACATCGGCCGACCGTACGTGTTGTAGTGAACGACATAGCCGTAGTAATAGAGCGGCTCGTAGCTCACCGCCACGCTTGGTCCGGCGGCGTAACCGTAGGACGGACCCGCGGCGTAGCCGGCTTCGTGGGTTTGTACATAACAACCACCGAGCAGGCCGGCGGCGGCGAGGGTAAAGACGGTTGCAAGAACGTGTCGTTTCATGGCAGCTCCCAGGAGGTAAGGTTACCATCGGGCTGGCAAGAACTGTGCTAACGAACTGATATTCGCAACTCTATGAATTCAATTGGCCGATCCCGCTGAGTGTGTACGCGGGTTCACTGCCAGGATGTCGCACAAACGCGTCAGCCAATGCCGGAGGACGCAGCTCCTACATCGTCCCCTCACGTGCGCCCGGCCCGACGTGCGAACACGTACGCGTTTGCCGCCGTTGCGCTACTTCACGCGAAGATACCGCGGCGCATCGATATTCAGATGACCAGCTGCGGCCAGCCGAACGCGTTCTACGATCCGAACAAAGTCCGCGTGATCATCTGCTACGAACTGGTGGTCTAGTTCATCAAGCTATTCAAGACGAACAAGGACTACAAGACCAAAGAGCAGGTGGCGACAGGCGCCGTGATGGCCACCATCTTCACGTTCTTCCACGAGGCAGGCCACGCCCTGCGCGCCCAGCTCAATCTACCGATTACCGGCAAAGAAGAAGACGCGGTGGACGAGCTCGCGACGCTGCTGTTGCTCGAGATGCCCCAGGGCGTGTACGTCGCCGCGGCCGCCGCCGAGGCCTTTCAGATGATGGGCAAGAAGAAGCGCGCGAGCAAAGGCAAGAAGATGGCGTTCTGGGACGACCATTCCCTGGGCGAGCAGCGGTTTTACAGCGTGCTGTGTTTGATGTACGGCGCCAACCCCAAGACCAACAAGGGCCTGGTCGACAAGGGCTACCTGCCCAAGGAACGCGCCCAGTTTTGCCCCGAAGACTACAAGAACAAGAGCCGCGCGTGGCAGACGATTCTCAAGCCGCACTTCACCGACCTGGTGCTCAAGTCGATCGCCAAGCAAAAGGGTGGCACGAACACCCAGCCCAAGTTGCCGACCGTGACCACGGCCCCGAAGCCACCCGCACAGCCGGACCTCCCGAAGGTCGAGGTGCCGGCGGGCGTGGGTCCCGCATGCCAGCAGGCCGTGCCGCACATGCTCCGCATGGTGCGTACGCTACTGGTCCAACAGGCGCCGGCCAACCTGGCCGAGTTCGACAAAAAGCTCCCCACCGAGCTTCCCAACATCTACAAGATCTGCCAGCGCAAGTGGACGGAGGCGCAGAAGAAATGCGTGCTCGCGGCCAGGACAGCGCTGAGCGCCAACACCTGCTTCCAGAAAAAGTAGGCTAGTGTCCCTTGGAGACCCCCCGGCTCTGCCGGGGAGGCACCCAGAGTTTGACAATTCCGGGATTCGCAGCGCAGAACTCCCTTCCGTGAGCCGCTCAAAGCTACACAGAAGGGAGTCTGCAGAATGGTTGACT
>Ga0114931_10007843_pt1 | contig 12995 bp, 9 predicted proteins | sample 2SBtaG_FD_89579 | JGI IMG/M metagenome (GOLD analysis project Ga0114931, IMG submission 89579) | Deep subsurface microbial communities from Kolumbo volcano to uncover new lineages of life (NeLLi) - 2SBTROV14_V59a metaG | ecosystem: Environmental > Aquatic > Marine > Volcanic | place: Kolumbo... | reverse complement strand
TGCCGGAGTCATCATGAGCGATCTTCCTCCTCTTAAAAGATTGAGGTGCAATACTGTATTCCTAAAGTATGGCCTATTTTCTTGTTGCCAAAAGCACACTCATGCAGCATGTCTGTTGTACTTAAGGCCTATCGCAACGGGATTCGAGGAACAACGATCTCGAATTACTGTAAGGTTTAGTTGGCAATATACTAAAAAAGAAACGCTTTTTAAAGCTTTTTTTCTTAAGAAAGCCCATTGCGCTGATGAATTCTGTTGCCTTAAGGCGCATTAAGTGACTGGAATATATTGGATTATTCGACTTTTTCAGGTGCCTGAAGTCATTGGTTGTATCATTAAAACAACAGATAACGCACTAACGAAACGCCCCACCCGCCACCTCAACTTTGGCCGGAAAGCTATTGCTACTCAAGCATCGAATCATACAATGTCTCGAATCGACTCACCATCGGCTGAACAGAAAAATTTTCCCGAATGATCGCCCACCCCCTTTCCTTCATCGCATCGCACATTCTGGCATCGGTCAGAAGGGTAAGAATTTTTTCGACAACCACATCTTCACAATGCGGATCAATCAGGAAACCGGCTTCGCCGTCACCGAAAAGCTCATCGGCCCCGCTTTCGGTCGAGGCGATGCAAGGCACTCGTGCCAACATGGCTTCCATGACTGCGTTCGGGAAACCTTCACCGAACACCTCACCGTCAGGCGTATCGTTGACCGATGGGAACAGAAACAGATCGAACGCTGTCAGCAAATCGGCGACATCCTTGCGAAAACCGAGAAACATGACTCGATCCGACACCTTGAGCTTCCGCGCATGGGCTTCGAGCCCGCTCCTTAAGGGTCCATCGCCGACCAGCAGGAAGTAGCAGTCAGACCGGTGGCGGAGAACATCCTGCGCGACATCGATCACAAGCCGCTGGTTCTTGAAGGGAACCATACGTCCAACGCAACCGATCACCTTGCAATCGGCCGGCAGACCAAGCGCTTTTTTGATCGACAGACGTTGTTTTCGCGAAGACGGCTGACCCGTTTCAATTCCGTTGTATATAACAACGCAGTTCAGTTTTCCGTCAAAGCGTTCGGACAACCCCGCAGCCAACGCCTTCGAATTACAGACCACCGCGTTGGAGCGTCGATGAACGAACGCGTCGACAAGACGCCTGATTCCTCGGTAATCATCAAGACTACGCCGACTGAGAATGGATTTCGAGCGGCGAAAAAAAAGCCCGGCGAGCCCCCCATAAAGATTTCCCGGCGATTGCCATGCGTGCAGAATCGTCGGCTTATACCGTTGCAACAGTCCGATTAAGGAGATAAGCCGTCTGACTTCAAAGCTGCCGCGCCGTTTCAGCTCGACTAGGTCGATGCCCAGGTCTTTGATCGGCCCCACCCAGGCCCCACCTTCGGAAAGCGATACGACAACGGGGTTGAAACGCTGGCGATCGAGATGCTTAAGAAGTAAATATAACTGCTTCTCGGTACCGCCGATGTCCAGGCTGTTGATGACATGCATCACCGTAATCGGCGGCATTATCAACGCGCTTCGCACGAGCCGATCAGAAGTTGCGGCTCTTCCGCAGCCAATTGCGCATAAAGATCTTCCAGTCGGGCAACCATCCGCTCCATGGAAAAATCATCGATCACTCGTTTTCTCCCGGCCTCACCCATCCGGGCCCGCAAAGAGGGATCGTCCGCGAGCGTCAGTATCTTTTCGGCCATCGCCGCAGGGTCCGCCGAAGGAACGAGAAATCCGGTAACGCCATCCAGTACATTTTCGCTGTTGCCGCCAACATCCGTTGCAACGACCGGGCGCCTTTCGGCCATGGCTTCCAGCAATGCGTTGGACATCCCCTCGATCGTAGAGGCGCAGAAATAGATATCGAACATCGGCATCTTCGCCCGAGCCGCCGACACGCACCCCGGAAAGATGACATGAGAGCGCAACCCCAACCGTTCGACCATCACTTCCATGCGTGGCTTCAACCGGCCGTCGCCAAAAGCCACAAAGTAGATTCCAGGGCTGGATCTCACCACTTTGTCCGCCGTTTCGACAAAGTAGCGATAGCCTTTTTTTCCTAAGAACGCTGCAACCGTTCCGACCACCAAAGCATCGGCGGGAATCCCCAATTGCCTTTTCAACGCCACGATCTGTTCGTCGTTGGCCGACGTCAAGCCACCATCGACACCATTGGGCGTCACCACGAGCTTATCATCCGGACAACCTTCCGTTGTGCGCACAAAGTCGGCCACGGCCTCGGAGACTGCGGTGACGCGTCTCGACAATCGATTGGTAAGCTTGCAGGCAGCCATCCGCAGCAGCCCATGATGATCGATACTGCGCTTGCTGCTGATCCGTATCGGAACGCCCGCCAATCGGCCCGCCAACACACCTATGAGATTGCTGTCGAACAGGTAGCCGTGCACGATATCCACCTCCTGCTCGCGCAAGCGCTTGACCAACTGATATATCTTGGTGAAATTTTCGAATCGCAGCATGCCGCTGGGCATGTTCAGATTGATGATCGGAATACCAAGCGCTTCGAATTCCCCGTACGCCGGCTCGTGCGTACCGTCGCACAGAAATACGACCAGCGGTCGAAAACGTCCGCGATCAAGTCGCCTCAGCACCTCCAGAACGTGAAGCTCGGCACCACCGGTTCGCGGCTTGGGAAGGCAGTAGGCGATCGTGATCATGCCCGAACCGATCGTTCGCTATTTTTCATATAGAGTCGCCTCAAGACAATGGTTGTGCCGATGATGAAAAACGGCATGATATTCAGCCACACCTCCGCGAACATGGAGATCGACAAGAACAGCAGCAAGGTCGTCCGCATGGACTTGACGATCCAGACAGGCGGCGACCACGCAGCAAACCGCTGCCGCTCCATCCAACGCAGATCGCGCCATGTCACCCAAAACAACAACAGATAGAGTCCAAGACCGAAGAGACCGCCAGCCAGCAGCGCCCACAGGTAACCATTATGCGTCGACAGTCGTTTGAGGTCGTATTCGAGCTGGCGAATCCAGCGGAAGTTGCCGGGCCCGACACCGAGCAACAGATTGGAATCCCAATAAATCTGCAACGCCATTTTCGCCACAGCAAGCCGCCCTTTAGCCGAGCTGCGGGCTTCCGAACGCCCGGACAATGACGAACCAACATCGAACGCCGTGATGCGTTCCAGGTTCTGTTTCGGTACGGCGTTGAGAACAAGAAAGGAGAAGAGCCAGATCACAAGCCCGGTCGCAACAATCCGGCGCGGCGAAATTCCGGCTTCGACAGCAAGAATACAGCCAAACAGTAGGGCCGTCACCAGAACGCTCCGGGAAGCAGTCATGATCGCAACCAGCAAAAGCAGCGCGCTTCCAGCCAGCAACAGCCCTCGCCTAACCCGGGACTCGGCCTCCTGCCCCAGATACCAAAACATGGCAACACCGACCAGGCAGTAAAAGCCGAGCCGATTCGAGTTGCCGGCAGCTTTGATGCCGAAGGAGGCGTGTGCTCGATAATCTCCGTCGTCGGCAACCATCAACGCAGAAAGTCCCGTCATCACGATCACAACCAGAAAAAGGCCGACAATGAATTTGAGATGCTTTTCCGTCTTGATGAAATTGATCATAAAAATCAGAAAAGCCAGCTGAGTGAAATAGTCCCACAGCTCCCTTTTCGTACGGTCCAGTTCCATTAAAAAATCTGGAGGATTGCGCGCAAACCAAGTCGAGATCAGCAGCACGGCGCCAATTGCAAGCATCAATCTGACCTGAGGGACTTTCAGAAACCAAAAATCGTTTTCATGGATTGCCCGGTACAGCAACAAAGCGCAGAACAGGGCGCCCAAGGCATTGTTGATCGTAAATATTCCGGAGCCTTTCAGAGCGTCCGGATAGGTAAAAAGAAATGTCAACAGAAATAAAAAAATTCCGTATTCGGGCTTTGTCCAAAGAAAAACCACCGCCACCATGGCAACGAGCAGCACGATCATTTTTGTCTGGACACCAAGCACCGCAATCGCAGCGCCAAGCGAAACCAGCACAAGAAACAGAACCGGAACGGGCAACCGAGCTCGAATCATTTCGACAGCGCTGTGCAAGCCATATTCTAATGCTGGTTGAATACAACGCCGACGATATGAGATTGGGCGTTTTCCAACGCAGTTTTGGCGTTGCGAACGTCCACCGCCGCCGAATTGGAGCGGACCACCAATATAACGCCGTCCACACACTTGGCGAGATCGAGACACTCATGACCACTCCCGAGGGGAGGCGCATCGACAACCACGACAGGATAACTTGCGCGACACTCGGAAACGGCATATTCCAACGCTCGTGTATTGAATGAATCCCGGTTGGAATCGGCTACTTTGCCGGTGTTCATAGCAAACAACCTCGGAATATTCGTCGGCAGCACGTAATTCGTAATGGGTCCCTGTTCAGTAATGAATTCATGAAAACCGGCATGCGCGAAATGATTTTGATACTCGAACAGGCTGGGATTTCTCAGATTCGCATCGACAAACAGCGTTTTCTGTCCTTCCTGTTGAACAATATAGGAGGCCAGATTCATGGCGATCATGGTCGTACCCACACCCGGCTTGATGCCGCACAGCATGATCGTCCCCAAACTACCCTCCTGTAGTATGAAAAGATTCCGGTAAAGTCCCGCCATTTCCTGAAAGAAATCGGGCAGCCGGTCGATCAACAGCGAAGGAAACTCGAAAAGCTGGGCGCCCTGATCATCCACTGGATCAGCCGATGACGAGGACAGCGTTGCATCGCCCCCGTCCCTATTCACCGCGCCAGAGGCTACCTCCGTCTCCTGAATCGTGTGCGCCGAGTTGTCCTGATGCGTCCCCCGGTCGCCATTGGAAGGCGACTCATTGCCGGGCCCGCCGGACCACTCCTTCTCAGCACCCGCCCCTTTTTGCAGCAGATCCTCGACCTTCTGTTCGGTTGAAGCGGCGGGCGCAATCTCTTTCTCGCGCTTCTTTAACGCATCGTAGATTTTACTCACAACTGCTCCTCAGAAAGATCGGGAAATAAAACCTCTTGCCCGATAAACACAAGGTCAAGATTCTTGATATTGGGATTCGCCGCCTGAATAAGAGCCAGTTCATCAGGCCCTGCATCCCCGTATAACTCGCGCGCAACGCTCAAAATGGTCTGACCCCGTTTTATCGCCCGAATGGTTCCCCGCCGCTTTTCAGATAACTCGTCTTTCGTTGCCGATCTCCTCTCGCTTTGAGACAGACGATCGCTTTCCCGAGATTCCGGGCCGTGGGGATTGCTACCTGCTGCCTTGCCCGAGGTTGACGCTTTATCCGCCGACCCTTTGGGTCTTTCCCCACGCGACAAGTTTCGTGGCGACAACGGCACACCCCGCGAACTGGACGACTCGGTCTGCATCTGACCGTTCTGAAAGGCCGCATCCAGCCCACCCACAGGCGACGTCGGCTCGCGGTGCTCGACGAACACTTGCCCACGCTCACCTACGGACATGACGGCTGAGAGTCCCACCCCATTTGCTACCCTTGTACGCTGCGCCGTCTTATCCGAGGTTGTTGAAGGCGTGTTGTTCACGCTCCTTTTTTCCTCCGTGCCAAAATTTGCCGGTTCGGACGCTGGCCCGGCCGTAGCCGGCGTACGAGCGATCTCCGGGCGCGCAGCCTTTGCATCAAGATTGGATAACGATGATGATTTTCCAGCTGAGGCACGCGCTGCAGCGCCGGTCGTGTTCAAAGTGTGATCGGAGGACAACGAATTCCCGACATGTTGCCGCTTGCTGAAAACGAAGTATCCCGCCACCACCACGACAAGTAAGGCTACCGACGACGCCGCCCAGAGGTAGCGGAATTTCAGTTTCGTCTCCGCAAGCGGCCGCGATGCAGCTTTCGGCGCTTCCGCCGCCACTGGTGACGTCTCCGCTGTCTGCTTATGGAGCACCAGGTCCTTCGCCGCGTCCTGGATAATAGGCCCATCGATACGATGCCGCTCCTGAGCATAACCACTGAGCAAAGCATTGTCGCATAACGCATTGATGAGGCGCGGGATGCCGCCGCTGTAGGAAGACACCAACCGCAACGCTTCGTCGCTGAATAATGTCAACCCGTGAGCGTATCCGGCGCCTTTCAGCCGGTGCGCCATGTACTGCGGCACCTCCTCGGGCGCCAGAGGCCGCAACCGGAAACTGACGATGATCCGCTGCTTGAACTGCCGTAACTCCGGCAGATTCAGCTTGTCTTGAAGCTCCGGTTGGCCCACCAGCAGAATCGGCAACAGCTTGCGTTTGGGGGTCTCGACATTGGAAAGCAGCCTTAAACTCTCCAAGGTTTCATTGTCCAGGGTTTGCGCCTCATCAACCAGAAGAACCACGTTTTCGTTCCGGTCCGACATCGCCTCGAGCTGTCTCCGCAACATCTCCAACCGGGGCAGGCTCCTGTCCGCAACAGCGGATACACCAAGCCGAGCCAGTATATACTCGACCAACTCGTCATGGGAAAATTTCTGGGAGGGTATGGTGAGCGCAGTCACCCGATCGTCGAAGGACTGAAGCAACTCGTTGAGCAACATGGTTTTGCCCGTGCCCACCTCGCCAATGAGACTGACGATCCCCTTGACGTCGTAAACACCATAGCGCAACAGCGCCATCGCCTCCCTGTAATTTTCATTGAGATAGAGAAAATCCGGATCAGGACTGATGCTGAAGGGTTTCTTCTCGAATCCGTAATAATTTTCATACACTTTAAAAGCCCTCGCGTTGATCGAGCAACATCGTTACCTCGATCGCACGGATCCATCCGGAGCCGAATCTGGAAGAAGCGATGCACTTTCCTTCGCGTAGTCGGGGAGAGTTGCCAGCACCGGAGCCTTCATCAATTCTTTCAATTCCTCGGCGCTCTTGACGACCGGGCGGAGCCAATCACGCAACATTGCCAACCCGAAAGCCAGCAAAAGACTCAAGACAAACGACAAAGCAACGCCCTCGACGCGCTTGCTCTTGGCGACCGGCGTCCTGGCTTTCTCGACGACATTGACGGATCGAATGTGCTGACGATGCATGCTGTCGATAAATTGTGCATCGCTCAACTTGTCATTATATTGACGCCGGTGTTTCTCGTCTGCGTCGATCGTGTCTTCCAGAGCGACCACTTCATATTGCCGCTTCTGAAGTTTGTCGATCCTTGATTGCGTCTCTTTGAGCTCATCGGCCAAACTGGAGCGAATACTCGACAACTGCGCAATGCTCGCACGCACTTCGGTCAGCTCGCGTTTGAGTCCTTCATGCCTCGGATTTCCCATCATCACGGAACGGCCGACAACTTTGTCGGGGATCGTCTCAAGACGGCTTCGAAGCGACTCGATTTCTCTGATCTTTCGTTTCACCACCGGGTTCTCAGGAGTATACCGGATCAGCAATTCTTCCTTCTCCGAGATAAGCGCATTCAGCTCCCGTTCGATTGCCATCCGAGCGGGGTTGGAGACCATATCCACCGCCGAGCTTACCCGCGCCGGCTCACGGTCCAATCCGCGCAGCAACACGGCAGCTTTAGCGCGATCTTCTTCCAATGACAAATCAATATCGACCAACCGGGTCTGCAAGGCGTCGGCCCGCTCTGCCAGAGCGCCATACTCCGAAGTAAACGAGGTATGGATACCGAGTTCACGCCGGATATTGTTGAGCTGCTCGGTATTGGTTCTTACCGTTTGATCCACACGATCGTACAGCTGTTGATAAAAAGCCAACGGGTCATCCTCTCCCTGAACCTCCCCTGTGTAATAGTTTGTGAATAGTTCCGCCAGGGTATTCACGATCCGGCGAGCGAGATCCGAATCTTCACTGGTATAGCTGATCACAATAATACTGGAGGCCGGAACGACTTGGGCATTGATACCCTGTCGCAGCTTCCGCAATTGCTTTTGCTCTTCTTCGGGTGTCTGCGCCAACCCCAACGTTCCGATCAGCTCGAGAAGAAGAGGACTGCCCGTGATGATCTCAGCTTGGGAATTCAACTTTTCAACCGGTATGACACGTACCACTTCGCGCGCCGAGAGCTGAGCAGACATCTCGAGATTGATGCGTCTGGCATTTTCAAAAAGCACTTTTGCCGTGGCCGTATATAACGTAGGCTGGCTCAATGCGACGATCGCCATTGGTATAAACAACGCCAGAAACACGATGGTAATGAATTTCCAGTGGCTTTGGAACGTAGCCAAAAGATATTCCATCGAAATTTCGGGGCGTTTTGTTACTGTGTCGTACATAATTCTAACCATTCACTAGCGAAAAACAGTTGCTGATAGCCCTTGTCCGGACGGCAATTTCCGCCCGCCTCTTTACAAAAGGTAACTTCTCAAAACCCTCGGGCGTCGAATGAATCGAAGCATGAAGCGGGTGGGCCGATACAAGACCGTCTGCAGCAGGGGTGAGGCGGGACAAGAGGAATGTCCAGTGGACATTCCTCCCGCCGAACGGGGTTGCCATGGAGGGCAACCCCTGGTCTTGCAAGCGCAGCAGGAATGCGCAGCGCTGCAAGCTGCAGCCGAGCGTACAGGGATCGTATTCACCGCGTGTCTTGTATCGGCCCACCCGCTTTATGCCCGGAGTTATTGAGAACTTACTACAAAAGACTTTTTTAAAGTATAACATTATCCGGGAGAAGCAAGGGCCTTTCACAATATCAGGCAACACAGCGATCCATCGCCTCGATCACCAGCTGAGCCCCGCGAACATTCCGAAACTCATTGACTGCCAGCCGATAAGCCACGTTGATCCGCCGACTTCCCACCCAGGACTCCGGACGTTCCACGAAAAAGGCAATGGCATCGATCACGCCGCTGAGTCCCGGCAGTCTAAGCACGAATTTAACATGCTTTTCGCCCACCACCCGAGTGTGAACCACATCGAACCGCCCCTCGAAAACCGGCTCCGGGAACCCCTGCCCCCAAGGCCCGGCACGACCGAGTTGCTCGGCAAAATCAAGTCCCAATACCCTCTCATCGAGCCGACCGTCGGTATAAATCGCTCGATCCACATCGACACCCTCCAGACGCGCTTTGACCGCAGCATCGAATGCCAGCGCAAACGCTGGATAATCAGCCAATCGCAGACTCATCCCAGCCGCCATGGCATGGCCGCCGAACTTGTTCAACAGTTCCGGATGAGCCGCCGCCACTTCGCTCAAGACATCGCGAATATGAACCTCCGGTATGGACCGTGCCGAACCTTTGATCTCGCCGTCACCGGCTGGCGCAAAAGCGATCACCGGCCGCTGCAGGCGATCTTTGATGCGGGAAGCGACGATCCCGATCACGCCTTGGTGCCAACGGTCGTCGAACAGGCAAACACCGGACAGTGCCTGCTTTTTAGCCGGTGATTCCAATTCATTCAAGAGCGCCAGCGCTTCAGCTTTCATCTGTTCTTCGATCTGTCGTCGTTCCCGATTCATGGTATCCAGCTCCGCCGCCAAGGTCCGGGCCCGTTCGATTTTTTCCGAGAGAAGACACTCGATACCTAAAGACATGTCGTCAAGGCGCCCGGCTGCATTCAGCCGGGGTCCGGCCGCAAAGCCCAGATCCGATGCAACGATTGAATCGTGGGCGCGATTGGCAACTTCAAGGATGGCAGCCAAACCAACATGCAGCTGCCCGGAGCGAATCCGCAGCAATCCCTGATGAACCAGAATCCGATTGATCCGGTCCAGCGGCACCACGTCGGCCACGGTCCCCAAAGCGACCAAATCCAGCAATTGGCCGAGATTCGGCTCCGTGATTCCCCGACGGCCAAACCATCCGGCTTCCCGCAAACGGACTCGAAGCGCCATCAGCACGTAAAACATCACTCCCACACCGGCCAATGCCTTGCCCGGAAACGGATCACCGGGAACGTTGGGATTGACGATGGCATCCGCGTCGGGTAAATGTTCACCAGGCAGGTGATGGTCGGTGATCAAGACCCGAAACCCGCGCTCATGTGCGGCGCCGACGCCTTCGATGCTACTGATGCCGTTGTCGACCGTGATAATCACATCCGGGTTCTGCTCACCCGCGAGCTCGACGATTTCCGGCGTCAGACCATAGCCGTATCGAAACCGATCCGGAACCACGTAGGCAACGCGCTCCGCCCCGAACAGCTGCAACCCCAACTTTGCCACCGCGCAACTGGTGGCGCCGTCGGCGTCATAATCAGCGATAATCATAATGCGCCGGTTGCTTTGAATGGCCTCCATCAGCTGCTGGACCATGCCTTCCATCCCGGACAACAGCCAAGGGGACGGCAGTCTGGCCAGCGAGTAATCCAGCTCATCCTCCGACCGGACATTACGCGCCAGATAGATCCGGCGCAGGACCGGGTGGATCCCCTGCAGACACTCGGCACCATGCTCATCGAACAGCCGGCGGACTATTTTTTTATTCATTTCCGACATTAGTGGAAGCCGGGACCAGAAAACAGACTCATCGGTTCCGATCCCCGACTCCTGTTTCCCGATGGCCCACCCGCTTCTCGTTCCGCCCTACAGACCATTTAGAATGGCGGATTTTACCGAACCCAAAGCGGCATCGACGGTGACCGGCTTGAGTTGGCATTGCTCGATCGCAGTATCAGGATCCTTCAATCCGTTGCCGGTCAGCGTGCAGATGATCGTGCTGCCCTCCGGAATCTTGCCTGATTGAATGTCATGCAGTGCACCGGCCAGAGAAGCGGCGGATGCCGGCTCACAAAAGATTCCTTCTTTTTCCGCCAACAGTTTTTGGGCTTCGAGTATCGTGTCATCGCTGAAAGCGTCAAACCAGCCACCCGACTCTCGCTGCGCAGCCCACGCTTTGTCCCAGGACTGTGGATGGCCAATGCGTATCGCCGTCGCCACCGTTTCCGGGTGATCGATCATTTCTCCTTTGATGAATGGCGCCGCCCGTTCCGCCTGATAGCCTGCCATGACCGGGCGCGCAGCGACCACTGCTTCATGGCCAGCGCTGCCGCTTGAATATTCCTTGTAGCCTTGCCAATAGGCCGTGATATTGCCGGCGTTGCCCACCGGCAGGCAGTGATAATCGGGGGCACGACCCAATTCATCGATAATTTCGAAAGCCGCTGTCTTTTGTCCCTCGATCCGGTAAGGGTTGATCGAATTGACGATCGTAACAGGGGCCTCCTCCGCCACCTCTTTCACCAACTGCATGCCTGCATCGAAATTACCTCGGATCTGGATGATCACTGCACCATACATCATGGTTTGCGCCAATTTCCCCAACGCAATCTTGCCTTCGGGAATAAGCACAAAAGCGGTGATGCCTGAACGGGCCGCATAGGCCGCCGCCGAAGCCGAGGTATTTCCGGTCGACGCGCAGATAATCGCCTGGCTCCCCTCCTCCACCGCTTTGGTAACCGCCACGGTCATGCCACGGTCCTTGAAGGAGCCGGTCGGATTCAGCCCCTCGTACTTCACGTAGATTTTGACTTCTTTCCCTGTCGTTTCAGGAATCTGGTGCAGTTGAATCAGCGGCGTACCGCCCTCCCCGAGAGTGACAGGGCGCGTCTTTTCGCTGATGGGCAGACGACTTCGATAGCGATCGATCAAGCCGGCGTATCTATTGTTGGACATAGTGTTCTTTCCCCCTTTGTTTTATCGCAGAGTTTCCATACGAATCCGCTTGATCAACCCGTTCACGGTCGGGAGCTTCTCCATTTCCGTCACTGCGTTATTCATTTCCCGCTCGAACACCCGGTGCGTCAGCATGATCACCGGCAAATGACTCTCCCCTTCCAATGGCTCTTTCTGTATCAGCGCTTCGATGCTGATATTATGATTGGCGAGAATGCGTGCAATATCGGCCAATACGCCAGGTCGGTCTTCCGCGCTCAACCGCAAATAATAGGATGTCGCGACCTCCTCGATGGGCAACACCGGAATATCGGCAAGCGCATCGGCCTGAAAGGCCAGATGCGGCACCCGGTTTTCCGGATCGCCGGTCAGCGTACGCACGACATCGATGATGTCGGCCACCACCGCCGATGCGGTCGGTTCGGCTCCTGCCCCCGCACCATAATAAAGGGTGGGACCGACCGCGTCGCCCTTCACCACGATCGCATTCATCACACCGTTCACGTTGGCGATCAGACGGCGTTCGGGAATCAACGTAGGATGCACCCGCAACTCGATGCCTTTGGAGTTTCGCCGCGCTATCCCTAGGTGTTTGATCCGATACCCAAGCTCTTCTGCGTACGCTACGTCACTGCGTGTAATACGGCTGATGCCTTCGGTGTAAACCTTGTCGAATTGAAGCGGAATGCCAAAGGCGATGGATGCCAGGATCGTCAGCTTATGAGCCGCATCGATACCTTCCACGTCGAATGTCGGGTCCACCTCGGCATACCCAAGGTCCTGCGCTTCGCTCAGAACCGCGGCAAAATCCCTACCCTTTTCGCGCATTTCGGTCAGGATAAAATTGCCGGTTCCGTTGATGATGCCTGCCAACCACTCGAGACGGTTGCCACTCAGTCCTTCGCGTATCGCCTTGATAATCGGAATGCCTCCAGCCATGGCCGCTTCAAAAGCCACCATGACCCCTTGCCTGCCGGCCAGGGAAAAAATCTCATTCCCATGCAATGCGATCAACGCCTTGTTGGCAGTCACGACATGCTTGCCCTGTTTGATCGCCTGGACCACTAGATCTTCGGCCGACGATTCGCCGCCGATCAGCTCGACAACGATATCGATATCCGGGTCCGAAACGATGGCGAAAGGATCGGTCGTCAGCTCGATATCCGTGGTATCACAAATTCTTTCCCGACGCAGATCGCGCGCCGATGCTTTGGTAATTACGATCGAGCGGCCCGCCCGGCGAGCGATTTCACCGGCGTTGCGCCGCAAAACGTTGACCGTTCCGCCGCCGACAGTCCCTAAACCGATCACACCAACTCGTACTGGATTCATGCAATGTTCCTACAGCAAAAACGGGAGAAGGATTATAGCAACCGTTCACAGGCACCGGTTAGCGA
>Ga0114931_10007842_pt1 | contig 12995 bp, 12 predicted proteins | sample 2SBtaG_FD_89579 | JGI IMG/M metagenome (GOLD analysis project Ga0114931, IMG submission 89579) | Deep subsurface microbial communities from Kolumbo volcano to uncover new lineages of life (NeLLi) - 2SBTROV14_V59a metaG | ecosystem: Environmental > Aquatic > Marine > Volcanic | place: Kolumbo... | reverse complement strand
GCCTTTGATTTTGAAGGCAGCATAATTCCTGGAATTGAGAATTTTTTCAGGTCATTTGGCGGGGTGCAAAAGCCCTATTTCCAGATTTACAAAGGCAAAAACAAGTTTTTTGACCTGTTGAAATTATTGTTTGAAAAAAGACTTTGAGAAAATGAAAATTCTCGTCCAACACGAAATGCCGGCTTTTCATAATCGAATCGAATACGTCGTTCGATTTTTCAACTCCCACCCGCTTTGTCCTCCTGATGTAGATTTGATATGTTCTATTCCATATCAAAGCATTGATGATTTAACACCCTCTTTTTCAATTGTTTATAAAAAAGAACTTGCGTTGCAAAAGACTCCAAATGCTTTTTTCATCAAAGCTCAACAGCTTGTTTTCAGTCCCAAAATATGGAATACCGCATCGCTGCTTGCCAACCGATATTCGTTCGGAGGCTTCGATTTGTATTCTGTTGAAAATCAAAAAAAGGCGCCGGGAAAATTTATCGAAGGCCGTGCGTTTGGGTTTGACCTTTTTGAAACCCTGTTTTTTCACCTCAGCCGATACGAAGAATATCACTGCTCGCAGGACAAGAAAAATTTGCACGATGAGATGGGGTCGGAGGAACATTTCCTGGTGCGGGAGAAAATTTACCGGATTCCGGTGGTGGATTATTTGGTTTTTTGCTTTTTCCTAGCCCTCGGTTTGCATCCGCAAAAACGGACAACTGTTTATCGAATGACCCACGATATTGATGTCATTCGGAAATTTCCATCTTTTTATAAATCGGTGCGAAGCCTTGTGCGACTTGTGAAAGAAAGGCAGGTCCTTGGGGCATTTCGCCGCTTTCTAAAATCTTGGGCAGCCACCAAAACTGGCGCTTCAAAAGACCCTTTCGACACCTTCGATTGGCTGTTCGATAACAAAATAAAGGAGCGGGTAATTTATCTGATGGCGGGCGGCAAAACGAAGTATGAAAATTTTTATCAAATCACACAAGTGGCCGCTAATCAGGTAATTGAAAAGGCAAAAAAGAAGGGCTATTCGATTGGAATTCATCCGAGTTATCAGACGTATCGGGATGAATTTTTATTTCGGAAAGAGAAGGAAAAATTGGAGGAGGTAATATGCAAAAAAGTTACCAAAAGCCGGCAACATTTTTTGCGCTTTGCTTTCGACAAAACGCCGGAAGTACTCGAAAAAAATAGAATCGAAAACGATTCCAGCCTCGGCTATCAGGATTTGATTGGCTTCCGCTGCGGGACGGGCTTCGAATACTGTTTGTATCATTTTGAGGAAGAACGGGCTTGCCAATTTTGGGAAACGCCGATGGTGGTGATGGATATTGGCTTACTAGCCGAAGCTGAAAATGGTATTCAAAAGGCAGGAACTATCTTGTTTAATTTTTTAAACGAAAACCGGTTTTTCACCAAAATAACCTTCAATTTTCACAACAGCAGTTTTGATGAGGTTGAATTAGATTCAGGGACTTTTATGGAGCTTTTTATGGAGCTAAATAATTGGCTTTCAACAAGAAACGCATGAATCCCAGCATCTGGTTTTCCCACTTGAAATTTTCTAATTTCCCGAAATTCATTTTTTTTGACACGAAGCCTTTTCTCTCCCATTCTCCATATAAACCGACCAAAAATTCTCGAATAATCCCCTCTGATTTTACGTCATTATAAACCACAATTCCCGCCTGACATTTTTCAAAAATTGCCTCCATTTCTTCATCTTTTGTTCCGTTGATAATGCTTAGGATTGGGTTTCTGGCTGCGAGGTATTCGTATAATTTCCCTGTGAGAATACCATTTAATGAAGGACTCGACCAAGACAACAAAAGGTTCAACTGACTTTCGCTTTGGATTTGTTTCGCGGCAGCAAATGATACCATTCTCCTGTTCCTGCAAATTTCTTGAAGTCGAAAGGCTTGAATCCATTCTTGCCAAATATCGTCGTCTTTTCCGGCATAGACGAGTTGAATTTTGCTTTTTTTAATCGCTCCTTTTTCCAAAAGTTCAGCCAAAATTTTAAAGAAAACAAGGGTCGTTTGAAGACCAGGATAAAGCGAACCTGTGTAAGTAATTCGGAAAATATCACTTTTATGTGATTGGTAATCAATTGGTTGGCTTGAATTAATGCCATTCCGCAAGACATAAACAGCCGGGTTGTATTTTTTTAGATAATTTGCCAATCCCCCCGAAACGGTGGTCAGTAAATTGGCTTTTGAAAGAATCAACCGGTTGCACCACCGCTGGAATTTTTTGCCATAAACCTCACCCCTGTTTGGGTCTGCATGGATGTCCCGGAAATCGGCAATCCAAACAATTTTGGGCTTCCATAACTTCAATAAAAACGCCACGAAATGGTCTGAATAGGGGCGGTAGGAGGTAAATAGGTGCGTAATTTTCTCTTTTTTAATAATTCGTAGAGCTTTGAAAAAAGCGCCAAAAATGTAAAGCAAACCGCCTTCACCTAAAAGGAGATTGAATGGAAAACTTTCCAACAATTTTAGAATTCGACGGACGGTTTTGGTTTTCTTACTTGCTTCCAAATTGAAACTTGCCCCTTTCGTTTTCCGGCCTCGAAGGCTGCGAAAATCAAAAGTGGGAATGGCAGAGATGTTTTCTTTTTGAATGGGCAAGGGTTCTTGCGGAAAAAGATCTCTGTTTTTCGTGGTGATGACCTTGACGGTGGAGAAGTATTTTCGAAATTCCAGATAGGCGTAGTAGCTTCTCAAGCTGCACGATTTGATGGGCGGAAACCAATAGGCTATCATCAGAAGAGCCTTATTTTTGGGTACCTTCATAAAGGTCGTTTAGAGGACTTGGTGATTTCAATAAAACGGCTTTTTCCAAAATTTTCACTCAAAAAGTCTAATTTAGGATTTTTACTCAAAAGTAATGATGAACCGACTTTTACTTCCTGTTTTTTGCTGCATCCCTGTTTTTTGCTTTTCGCAAAGCGCCATCGATGGGTATATGAAGGGCAAAAGGAATCTCGATTTGGCGGTGACGTATTCCAACGAAAGTTACGAAGATTATTATTTTGGGGACGAAAAAAGAGCCATTTCCAATACCATCCAATCCGTCAGTCTCTTCCTGGATTATGGCATTTCGGACTCCTTGGATTTGGTCGTTTCGATTCCTTATTTGTGGACGGATAGCTTGAACAGCAATTTTCAAGACGCCATCGTTGCCCTCAAATTTCGCAAAGAAAGGAAGAATTTTTCAAATGGCGCGCTGTCCATAATTGCTTCGGCAGGTCTGAGTTTTCCGATTTCGGATTATCCTCGGGATACCGAAAAACCGATTGGAGAGGGGGCTGTTTCGTTCACGGCACGGCTGTTGGCGCAATACGAATTCTATTCCGGTTTTTTCCTACATCTCCAATCGGGCTACAATTTCAAAGTCACGCCCGACTCGCAGAATGCCATCCCAATTTTGGCAAAAATTGGTTACGCCACCTCCAAAATTTATGCCGATGCGTGGATGGATTATTTTCATACCTTCAGTGCAGGGACAGATACCCGGATAGCAGGTGGGGCAGGCATGGTTTTTCTAAAAGTTGGTGGAACGGTTTACTATCCGGTGGCACCGAGAATCGGCGTTTTTGCAGGTGTTGCCCGTACCCTTTCGGGTCAAAATGTGGGAAGGGCGACGAGGGTAAATCTGGGAGGGGTGGTTAAGTTTTTCAAGAAATGATCTTCTACTGAATTACCTTTCCAGAAAGACGAGGAAATCATCGCTGAGGAAGGGCAAGAGTTTGGAAAACAAAGCATTCCTTTTCACAATTTTTGCAACAAAAACAGATGGTCTTGGAAAAAGGCGATTGAGGGGAAAGAAGGTTTGGTTCAACCAAACTTTCTTTTTTATTTCAAAATGGGGGCGCATTATTTTTTCAACTTCAGCCAAACTAAAGGCTTCGGTTTTGAAGGATTGACCGATTATTTTTTTGCGAAAAAATTTATTTTTTACAAAAAAATGAATGCCTTGCCTGATTTTGAAATCCCAACTGTTCCGGTTGGTGAAGGAAATGACGAACAAGCCTCCCGGATTTATTTTGTTTTCAAGGAACGGGACCATCTTTTTGAATTCTGCTTTCTCGATGTAGGTCGTAAGACCCAACATGAAAATGAAATCGAAATTTTGCATTTTGAAGGGAAGCTCGAAAATCGTTCCGGCGAAACGGCAGGACTTGGGAATGGTACTCTTATCAAGCATCGCGGGGCTGATGTCGCAGGCAAAATATTCGAAGGCAGCCGTCTTTTTTTTTATTAAATCGAAAAGTTGCCCTGTCCCCGCCCCGATGTCTAAAATCGTTTTTCCTTCAAAATCAAGACCTTCGGTGGCAGCCTCCAACCGTTGGTTGAAATAGTAGCGGTAATAGGCATCCGAAGAGTTGTACCGTCCGGCGTAATCTTCGGCAATAGCGTCAAAAAATTGGCTGACTTTTCTTTCCTGAAGGGACATTTTCGGTAGGGAATAATAGTTTTTTCAAAAGGGTGATGTATTGCGAAGTGATAATTTTTTCATCGAATTTGGCAAGCGCCAATTCCCTGCTTTTCCAACCCATCTCCTCTTGCTCTTCTTTGCTGAGGTTGTACATTTTGAGCATAGCTTTCGCAAGCATTCGGACATCTTTTGCCGGAATCAAATAGCCATTCTCACCTTCTACGATTGTTTCTTTACATCCCGGCGAAGAGGTAGTAATAATCGGCTTGCCCATAGCCATTCCTTCCAAAATGGAACGGGGGATGCCTTCGCGGTAAGAAGGTAACACGATGACATTCGCCTGCTTGATAATATTTCGAATATCCTGTGTGTTCCCATAATAGCGTATGGAATGAAATTTTATCCATTGAAGAAATTGTTCACTTGGGACATCCGTAGGATTTCCCGATTCTAAGGCCCCAGCAATCCAGCACTGTGATTTTTTAGAAATTTTAGAGACTATTTGTGCTGCCTCAACGAATTCTGCTAACCCTTTATCATAAATCAGCCGGCCAATGAATAAAAAAACGAATTGGGATTCATTCCCGGATTGTTGAATTGGGTGAAAATAACTTGAATTGACACCTGAACCGGAAATGACCAGGCATTTTTCTTCAGCAATCAGTCGGTTTTTAATAAAAAATTCCTTGTCACAGGAATTGTGAACAATCAATTTCTTAACCTTTTTTAGCGCTAACCGGTATAAGGGGGGGGCAAGCCGGGTTATCAAATTGGAGTGCAGAAAGGTATATCCCAAACCCGTTACAATAGAAAGAGAGGGTATTTTGGCGAAGCGGGGTGCAAAGTTGCCGAAGATATTCGGTTTAACAGTGAAGTGGAGAATGATGTCGGGCTGTTCTCTTTTGTAAATTAGGTACAATTCCCAGATGAACAAGAGGTCTTTCCATGGATTAGTGCCTTGCGGATTGAGATTTTTGATTGGAATGTGGTTGATAAATGGGTTGTCATTCAGATAGTGAATGTACTCATCAACGGGGGCAATTACGGTGACCCGGTATCCTTTTTCATTCAGTTTCTTTATCAATCCAAGCCGGAAGTTGTAGATGTTCCAGGTAGAATTATCTACGATAGCTATTTTCTTGTGAGAAGGCATTCTTTGAATTGTGAAGTAGTTAAAATTTCCGGCATTTGGGATTGTTCAGTCACTATTTATAACTCTCGTGAAAACATGAAGGTAGGAATACTTAACCCGTTACAAAAATTTCTTGCCAAAATTTGCCTCGATTTGAGTGGTGATTTCTTTAATTTCTTGCTCCTTTGATTTTGGAAATATCAACAAGACATCTTCCTCATCCACCACGATGTAATCGTCCAAACCTTTCAAAATGACGAGTTTTTCTTTTGGAACGCGGACAAGGCAATTAGAAGTCCCGGAGGTGAAAACCTGCCTTCCAATGATGGCGTTGTTTTGTGCATCTTTCGGCAATTCGGCGTGTAACGAAGCCCATGTTCCCAAATCCGACCAACCAAAATCGGAGGGAATGGTAAACACATTTTTCGCCCTTTCCAGGATGGCATGGTCCACTGAAATTTTTGGAGTTTTTGGATAGTTTTCGTCAATGAAAGTTTGTTCTTGTGGCGTGTTGTAGCAGTCAATTCCCGAGGCGAGGATGCAATGAATTTCCGGTTCGTTTTGCCGAAAGGCTTCCAGGACATTTTTGGCTTTCCAAATGAAGATTCCCGCATTCCACAAATATTTTCTGCTGTCGAAATATAGCTTGGCGGTGGCTGCATCAGGTTTTTCTTTAAATTCCAAAACGCGGTGAATACCGGGTTCTTTTTCCTCCCCAAAATTGATGTAGCCGTATCCGGTATCGGGCCGGGAGGGGGAGATGCCGAGGGTGCAGAGGGCATCGTTTTTTTCGGTGAAACGAAGCGCTAGTTGAATTTTTTCCAGAAAAATATCTTCCTTCAAAATGATGTGGTCGGAGGGGGCTACCACGAAATTGGCCTCCGGGTTGAGGCTTTGCAATTTGAAGGCAGTGTAAGCAACGCAAGGGCCGGTGTTATTCCGGGAAGGCTCGCAAAGGATTTGATTATCGGTCAGTTCCGGGAGGTGTTCTTTGACTATGGTTTTGTAGATGCCATTGGTAACGATAAAAATATTTTTGGCGGGGCAAAATTTCAGGAATCGCTCGTAAGTCAACCGCAGCAAGGATTTTCCGATACCCATAATGTCGAGAAACTGTTTCGGTCTTGCCGTGCGGCTTGCCGGCCAAAAGCGGCTGCCAATGCCGCCAGCCATGATGGCGACGTAGGTGTTAGTGGGATTAGTCATAAAGATATTGTTCCAAAAAGGATATTGGTGGGATTGTTTTTATGGCAATTTCAATTTAGGATTCAAAATTTGCATGGTATCATCCCTTAAACCCAATGCAAAAATTTTGCGCCTAGTGAGTAATTTAACCAAGTCCTCCGGGATGTATAAAGAAGCGAAAACAGGCAGTATTATTTTGTCTTTATGTTCGGGAAAGAAACCGAATACTTCTTTCAGACTGGCGGCAAAGTTTTGCACGTCCTCAGTTGTGGGTTTCGATTTGGTTTCGTTTATCAAAATAAAGCTGCCGCCTATCGCCACCGTGTCAAATTCCTTGCGAATTTTCGGGTTTTTCGAATGGCGGACTTTTATGCGGGGTGCAACCCTATCTAAATCTTCTAATCCCGTTAGTTGTTTAAAAATGGTGGGAATATTGGGAATTACGAAATCTTCTACCAGCGTTCCAAGTTTGTTTGACAGGTCGCCCCATTTTTTATTCATCGTATCTTTGAAGTCCTTCATTTCATCTTTGAAGTCCTTCATTTCATCTTTGAAGTCCTTCATTTCATCTTTGAAGTCCTTCATTTCATCTTTGAAGTCCTTCATTTCCGTGGAAAGTTGAAAGAGGGCTTTATCCGTATGCAGGATGAAGCGGTTGAGGGTTTCTTCCAGAAAACTAACTCGTTCTTGTATTTCGGCTGCCATCAGTATTTACTTTTCGGGTAGTTGTTTAAATTGAAATTAACCATGCAATTTAATCAAATTTAATAATTTAACGGACAAAGGGACAATCGAAAAGCTCAGTTCGGCACAAAATTAAAACCAATCTTTCCCCATTAACACCTCGTAAACCATTTTGATTCCCTCCTTTAACGGAATCTTCGCCTCCCAACCTGCTTTTTCTAACTTGCTCACATCCAATAACTTGCGAGGTGTGCCATCCGGCTTACTATGGTCGTGTTTGAATTGTCCATCATAACCCACCACCTCTTTTATCATCAGCGCCAAATCATTGATAGAAATATCCACACCTGTGCCAATATTAATAAATCCCGCATCGCTGTACGTTTGCATGAGGAAAAAACAAGCATCTGCCAGGTCGTCCACATGCAAAAACTCTCGCTTTGGCGTGCCGCTGCCCCACAGGATTACTTGCGGAGTTTTATCCCGTTTGGCTTCGTGAAATTTTCGAAGGAGGGCAGGCAAAACGTGCGAGGTTTTTAAATCGTAGTTGTCATTGGGACCATACAAATTAGTAGGCATCACCGAGATGAAATCGCAACCGTATTGCGACCGGTAAGCGTCACACATTTTAATTCCCGCAATTTTGGCGATGGCATAAGGTTCGTTTGTCGGTTCCAATTTGCCGCTAAGCAGGTATTCTTCCTTCAGCGGTTGCGGTGCCATTTTTGGATAAATACAGGAAGAACCCAAAAACAGCAATTTTTTGACCCCGTAATTCCAAGCAGCGTGAATTAGGTTGCATTGAATCAGAAGGTTGTCGTAGAGAAACTCAGCACGGAAGGTATTGTTGGCGAGAATACCGCCCACTTTGGCGGCAGCCAGGAAGACATATTCGGGCTTCTCCTTTCGGAAAAATTCATTGACTTCGAGCTGCTTTCGCAAATTGAGTTCTTTGGAGGTGCGCAAAACAAAATTGGAAAAACCTTCGCTTTTCAATTTCCGCAAAATCGCAGAACCAACCATTCCCCGGTGTCCGGCGATGTAAATTTTTGCTTCTTTTTTCATGAACTAAAAATCGCTTTTTTGCGACTCGGCTTCTTCGATAATTTTTTCAATCGTAAATGCTTGCCCCAAAACGTTTATTTCATCCGACCAATTGACCGTCAGCCACGGACATTCGTTGGTAGCGACCATCACTTTTTCGGGTTCAGTGAAGACCCAAACTACTTGTTCGACACCAAAATCTAATAGACGTTGCGTTTTCGAAGGCAAGTAATTGGAATGCCGATAGATGTCGGGGTCAGCTTTGGTATCAATTTCGAGGACAACCATGGGAGGAGAATCGATGTAATTGTTTGTTAGATTTTTGTAGGAAAAACTTTTTTCTGGAAAAATAGCTAAATCCAATACGAAATTGTTCTTTTGGTTGAGATAAAGTCCGCCACCGCCTATCAGGATTTGGTATTTTGGAAATAAAGAAGTCCTCCAAAAATCCCCAATGCGGTTCATTAAAAATGATTGAAGTCCGGTATATCCTCGAATATCTTCCAATGTTTTGTTGCCCTTCAACACCTCCTTGTACCCCCAATAATAAACCGGAAAGCCATCTAAAACTTCATAAATCAAATGCTGAGGAACCGATTCAATTTGTTTTTTCTGCTTTTCTTCCTTTTTTGCAGCAATCATAATTCAAATCTTTCATCGAAATTAAAACTTTCTCAATTCAAAACAAAGTCCCCTCTATTCATTCTCATTCCTGATTTGAAAACCCGCTTCTTTCAGATGTTTATCCTTTCGGAAAATTTCCAGGTCGGAAGCTACCATCTCTTTCACCAACCGTTTTAAATCGTATTTGGGCTTCCAGCCCAGTTTTTTCTTCGCCTTTGCAGGGTCTCCGATGAGCAAATCCACTTCTGTGGGGCGATAGTAATTGGGGTCCACGGCAATCACTTCTTTGCCTTTCGGCAAACGAAAATCGGGGTGCTTGCTTTCGGAAATGACGCCCACTTCCTCCTTCCCCTTCCCCTTGAACTCCAATTCCACGCCAATTTCGCGAAAAGCAAAACGGACAAAGTCGCGAACTGAGGTTGTGATTCCCGTAGCAATGACAAAATCTTCGGGGGTTTCCTGTTGAAGTATCAACCACATTGCTTCGACAAAATCTTTGGCGTGGCCCCAGTCCCGTTTGGCATTCATATTGCCCAAATAGAGCTTTTCCTGCAACCCAAAGGCGATTTTCGCTACCGCCCGCGTAATTTTTCTGGTGACAAAGGTTTCTCCGCGAAGGGGCGATTCGTGGTTGAAGAGGATCCCGTTGCAGGCAAATAGATTGTAGGCCTCCCGGTAGTTTACCATTATCCAATAGCCGTATAATTTGGCGACTGCGTAAGGTGATCTAGGGTAAAAAGGGGTCTTTTCCGATTGCGGAACTTCCTGCACCAAACCATACAACTCGGAAGTAGAAGCCTGATATATTTTCGTTTTTTCCACCATTCCCAGCAAGCGGACCGCTTCCAAAACGCGCAAGGTGCCCAAGGCATCCACGTTTGCTGTATATTCCGGACTATCAAAACTTACCTTCACGTGTGACATCGCCCCGAGATTGTAAATTTCGTCGGGTTGCACTTCCTGAATGATCCGGATGATGTTCGAGGAATCCGTCAGGTCGCCGTAATGGAGAATGAAATCCCGGTGGTCAATATGCGGATCTTGATAAAGGTGGTCAATTCGCTCCGTATTGAACGAAGAACTCCTTCGCTTGATGCCGTGGACGACATATCCATTCTTCAACAAAAAATCGGAAAGGTAGGCACCGTCTTGTCCGGTGATGCCGGTAATGAGGGCTGTTTTAGTCATTCTTGGTAAAATTGTTACGGCTTATTTTTTATCTTCATCCGATTTCCGGTCCACTGTTGGAATAGGGAAGTTTCGGATGCCTGAATTTTCAATAGCTTTCAGGGCAATGTCTTTAACCTGTTGCGTGGCACCATCCGTTTTGGAGGATAACTCGTGGATTAGTTCCTGCTGTTCCTTCACCTTGACCTTCAAGCTTTCAATTTCCTGTTTTCCCAATTTGAGGTTAGCTTCCAAATCTTTGGTCTCCAACTTTTGGAGGTACTCAAACTCCTTGGTTAGGCGCGCTGTCACCGATTTTTCGGTAGCTTCGACACTGTTTTGAAGTCGTTCTTCAAAGCCTGCAACCTCCTTCCGCAGGCGTTCCAATTCTTCCTCCTGTGCTCCCACTGCCTGCTCGCGTTCGTTGATTTCTTTTTCAAATGCCACCTTGCGTTCCGACAATTCCTTTTCCTGTTTTAGCTTCTTTTGCAGGTAGGCATCTTCCTCGTCGCGGCGCTTTATTTTGAGGTTGTATTCGTAGCCTTCCTGTTCCCGCTTCCACTGCATTTTGGTTCCCTCAATTTCTGCAAGCAACCCGGCTTTCCGTTCTTCCATTTCTTTTTCCAAATGCTCCTTAGCCTGTTTGTTCGTAATGACAAGGGCTTCGAGACTCTCCGCCTCGGCTTTCACTTTATAGAGGTCTTCCAAGGTCTTTTTTTCGATGACAATAGCCTTCTGCAATTCTTCGAATTTCTGCTGTTCCCCGGCGATGCCCTGCTCAATTTTGTCCAGTTGTGCATTAAGAGACTCCCGAATATGGCGAATGGTATGCGTGGCACCTCCGTCTTTGGTTTGTTCGACGGCTACTGCCACCATCTTTCGCTTCTTCTCCAGTTCTTGTTGCAGAGCGGTATTTTGCAGCCCCTGCTCTTTCAATTCGTTCTGAAGTTCCTGGTACGCTTTCAAGATTTCTGCTTTGGTGTTAGTAGTTGATATTTTTCTCATGGCTTGTGTTTTTTAAGATGGTTCGAATGCAACAAGGGTTTGCCAAATTTATTTGGCAATAAATTACCTTCAATTCTTCAATAATCCGTGAAATCTTTTAATCCATCAAATCCGCGATTCAGACAATTGACACCGTCGGTCAACTCTCACCACTCCTTCCAATTTTCCATCCGATCAATTCCTCAAAAGAAATAAATTTTACTTTGGTATTTTCTCTTTGAAATGCTGCTTTTAAAGACAGGTTGATTATCCATGCTTCCTCCGTGCTATATTTCTTTAAAAAACTTTGTAAACTTTTAGGGACGGTCAATTTTGATAATCTTTGAAACTTGACCTCAACCGGAAGCACACTGTAAAACTTGTCAACCACAAAGTCAACTTCAGCTTTATCTTTGGTTTGCCAAAATTTCACCTGGAAGGTGGTGTTTTTCACCATTTCTTTCAGGAGGTGTAAAATGAAATTTTCAAAAATAAAACCGGAGGAATATAGGCGTATGTTGCCGTTGAGATTCAAGATGTAATTCCGCAGACCGAGGTCTTTGAAGTAATACACCGGCGACTTTGATATTTCTTTCGTTTTATTTCGGACAAAGCCCGAAACTTTGTCAATGATAAACATTTTTTCCAGGTACCATAGATAGTTTTTTAAGGTAGCTACTGAGACTCCACACATGGACGCAATATTATTGTATTGTATCTTTTGGCCAATCCGGTCACTCAACACTTGTAATAATGTGAATATTGGCTCCGTCTTTTTTAGGTTTAAAACCACTGAAATATCTCGTACTAAAAAACTATTATGGATTTCCTGTAAAATTTTCACTTTTTCTTCCACATTGTCCTGTACGACTACATTGGGATAGCCGCCATAATTCAAATACTCCAGCAAATATCCAAATGCTTTATCTTTTTCCAAAGCAGCAAGCCTGGTGACTTTCCCAATATCATCGATTGCCCATTTGTATTTCAAAAATTCGTCGAAACTTATCGGGAGAATTTCAAAAACCCGCTTCCGGCCGGCAAGCGACTCGTGGATTTTTTCTTTTAATTCCAAGCTGCCTGACCCGGTAACCACCCATTTTACAGGCATTTTTAAGTCAAATATCCCTTTTAAAAATAAGCCGGCATTTTCTTTTCTTTGGACCTCATCGATGAAAACATACGTTTTTGTCTCATTCGATAATTGCGCCCGGATGTGTTCAATAAGGTTTTGTTGGTCTCGAAATAATGAAAAATCGGATTCCAAATCAAGGTTATAGGAAATAATTTTTGCTCCTTGCCCGCTCAATTTGCCCCGCAAAAAATCCAGGATAGTTGTTTTTCCAACCTGCCTCGGACCAACGAGCATGGTTATTTCCGCTGCCGGAAGATGGGCTTCTATTTCAGCCAGTTGGTCTCTTTTTATTAGCATGCGATCAATTTACCCGATTGAAACGAAGGTAAAGTTATTTTTTTATCGGGTAAAACACAAGTTCAAGTTCAAGTTCAAGTGCAAGTGCAAGTTCAATTTTGCACTTGCACTTGCACTTGAACTTGCACTTGTTCTTGAACTTGTTCTTGAACTTGTTCTTGCACTTGAACTTGAACTTGAACTTTAAAAAAGTTTTCGCTTGTTTCTTCTAATTGTAAAGCAAATAGCAGTCAGTTCTCCACATTCTTTGAGAAGATACGCCCGTTTAGTGGCATCTCCGTAATTTATATAATCCAAAATTTT
>Ga0114931_10007841_pt1 | contig 12996 bp, 8 predicted proteins | sample 2SBtaG_FD_89579 | JGI IMG/M metagenome (GOLD analysis project Ga0114931, IMG submission 89579) | Deep subsurface microbial communities from Kolumbo volcano to uncover new lineages of life (NeLLi) - 2SBTROV14_V59a metaG | ecosystem: Environmental > Aquatic > Marine > Volcanic | place: Kolumbo... | reverse complement strand
TTTCTTTCCCTGTTCAAACAGGTCGCGCACACGGGAGGCGCCGACTCCGACAAACACTTCCACGAAGTCCGACCCGCTGATGCTGAAGAAGGGGACATTGGCTTCACCGGCAATCGCCCGGGCCAATAAAGTTTTACCCGTTCCGGGAGGACCCACCAGCAGGACTCCTTTGGGAATTTTCCCTCCCAGTTTGCTGAACTTCTGAGGCTCCTTTAAAAACTCAATAATTTCCTGAAGCTCTTCCTTGGCTTCCTCGACTCCGGCCACATCTTTAAAGGTGGTGCGGTTTTTCGTGTCGCTCAATAAACGCGCCCGGCTCTTTCCAAAAGAAAGCGCTTTACCGCCGCCCGACTGCATCTGCCGCATGAAGAAAATCCAGATCCCCAGCAGGAGAAGCATCGGAAACCAGGATATCAGGATGTTCATATACCAACTGGTTTGCTCGGGAGGCACCACAACAATGCGCACCCCTTTCTCCCGGAGAATCTTGATAAAGTCCGGGTCCCTGGAAGGAGCGATCGATCGGAACGAACGACCATCCATATATTTTCCGCTTATATTGTCTCCCTGAATCACAACTTCCGTGATCTGTCCCTTGTTCACTTGTTCGAGAAAATCGCTGTAAATGATCTCGGATTGGTTGGTGATGGGTTTATTGAAAATATTGAACAGGCCAATCAGGATAAGCCCAATGACGAGCCAAAGCGCCAAATTTCTATAAAATTGATTCAAAGCCTTCTCCTTATAAGAAATACTGCCTTACCCTTATGTTACCACATTCTGGCAACAGGGGGAGTTGTTTATTCCCCGGAAAACGATTGAGAAACCTTGCTCCCGACAATATGAAGAATTTTCCTGGTTTTTTCGGTGACACGGAAATTCTCGGATATCCTTTTCCCATAAACCCATATAATATCGTCTGCCCGGGTTGTCAACACCGGCAACGACCTTCTCGATTCCCTGGGAATTTTTTCATCGATAAAAAAATCTTTCAGTTTTTTTCGCCCCTTCATCCCAAGGGGGATAAACCGGTCTCCAGGCCTGAAAAACCGCGCCTGAATTCCTGGACCGGCTCTATCGAAATCGATGAAAGCCTCACCCGGAATCTTCTCACGGTCAACCCATCCTTTAGGACTGACAAACTGTGTTCGCAGGCAAATACCGGCTTTTTCAATTCTCGTGGCTCCCGGAACCGCTAGGGGCTTAACGGAGGAAATGTTCCCGTCCTTAGGAGCCGCCTTCCCTTTTACCGTGAAATGAATCCCCCTTGGCCCGCTAACGGTTGTCAGCCCGGCTGGCAGATGGATGCTTTTGTCAAACTCACGATGCTTGAATAATTCAATGATTTGATGAATATGCCGGGTAGAGATGCGGCGCAGACTGCCTTGAACGCGAAAAACAGCCTGCCTCACCAGTCGTTTTTGATAGGCCGGGGACTGCTGGATGAATTGTTCCCGGTCGAGCAATACTCCGTGACCGTCCATCGGAGGAATGGAAATTTTCGAAAACAATCGACCGGTATGTTCTGCAAGACAATCGTCATCGTCGCGGATGATCTTCGCCATTTCCCGCAGATTCCCAGCCATATTCGCATTAAATTTGTTAAGAACCGGAATCAGTTCATGTCGAATCCGGTTTCTGATATATTTATTGCTGGCGTTCGAGCTATCGGTTCTGCTTTCAAGGCCCTTGAACGCAAGGTAGTCTTCAATCTCCGTGCGGGTGCATTCAATTAAAGGCCGAATGATTTCCCCTCTGCTTTCCGGCATTCCCGCCAAACCCTTCAAGCCGCTCCCGCGGATCAGATGGATCAAAATAGTTTCCACCTGATCGTCGGCATTATGACCCAACGCCAATTTGGTTCCACCGATACGGGTCAGTGTTTTTCGCAAAAACCGGTACCGGACAATCCGGGCGGCTTCCTGAAATGAGGTTTTCAGGGTTTTCGTTTCTCTGAAAACATCGGCAACCTCCATGTGAGTTTCCAAGCCGAATTTTTCTCCAAGCCTTTTCACAAAAAGGGCGTCGTCCCGGGATTCTTTTCCCCGTGCCATATGGTCCAAATGGGCGATAGAAAGCTCAAATCCAATCGCGCTTCGCATATCATCCAAAATGGATAATAGAGCGACCGAATCCGGGCCGCCGGACACAGCGGCCAGCACCCTGTCGCCAGGAGAAATCAGGCGTAAAACGGACTCACGATTTTTTTCCAGGAATTTATTCATAAGAACCTGCAACCATGCAAGGAAACATTAGGGGAAGCGGATCCCGGCAGAGAAAAATAAGGAAGACCTGAATTTATTCTATTTGAAAAGAATTGCGCTCATAACTGGTCAAGCAATTTACGCTTTCTTGCTTGATATTCACCTTCCGAAATTTTTTCATTTTTGCGCAATCGCTTGATGAAGGACAAACGGTTTTTTATTTCCTTAAAATGATTTTGTTTCAGGCCAATATTGGACCCCCGCTTTTTATTTTTAACATTCGCGGCTTCTTCCCATTGTCTTTTCTTTTCAGCCGAAAGCTCTTGTGAGGATCGTGCCTGATCTAAATAGAGGTTCTTTTCAGGCTCCTCAATAATTTCGTTATCCTGAAACAGGGTCACTTCAATCATGGCCCTACTTTTGAGTTCATCTATCCATTTCTTGTATTTTTTCTGTTTATTTTCAAATTTTAAAACCTGCTCAATCTGCCCTTTGACTTCCTCCAAGGATTTGGCCTTCCCGGGAATCACCCGGTCCACTTTGATGATATGAAATCCATAGCGGCTCTCGACGACATCGCTGATCTCACCCGCTTTCAACCGGAAAGCGACTTTCTCGAACTCCGGAACCAAATGGCCCTTTTTCAACAGACCGATTTCCCCACCGGAACCGGCGGAAACGTCTTCCGAATATTTTTTTGCCATCGCGAAAAAATCACTGCCATCGCGAATCTGGCGAAGAACTTCCCTGGCCTTGATTTTTTTTAATTGTTTCTTTTCCGGGCTGGCATTTTCATCGACTATGAACAAAATATGGCGCACAAACGGTTGCCTGCTCTGCCAGAAATCTTTTTGATGCTTATGGTAGTATCTTTTGATTTGCTTATCCGTCGCACCGGCCGATTTTCCCATATGAAACTGCACCACTTTTGTCACCAGGATCTGATCGCGGATCACTTCCTTGTATTGTTCCATGGAGCGGCCTTCGGCTTCCAGCATCTCTTTCATTTGCGATTCAGTGATGTTGTTTCTCTTCATGATATCATCAAGCGCCAGTTGAACGGAATCGTCATCGACTTCCAATCCCGACTTCTTGGCTTCCTGGAGCTGTAATTTTTCCTCTATGATGCCACCCAGGGTTTTAAGGGCAATTTCCCTTTCTGAGAACTTGGCAGGTTTTTCAGAGGCTTTCAATTGTTGCCTGGCAATTGAAGCTCTTTCCTCGACGGTACTCAAGGTGATGATTTCTCCATTGACCTTGGCCACCACCCGGTCCACCACCTTGGCCAAAGCAGTCTGCGTCGCCAACAAGGCAATTGCCAGGCCCAATCCGGAAACAACCGGTTTAACTAATTCTCGCCAACACTTCATACTCAATCTCAATATCCGATTTTTCCTTCAATTCAGAAATCCACTCATGAAACGCCTTGTCCTGTCGTTCCCGAAGGAGCTTTTCGTGGATGCTTTTTTTGGACTCTTCAAAGCTCATTTTTCGAGCTTTGTTTTTTTCGACCACTTTGAAAATGTGGCTCCCGTAAGGTGTCCTTATGATATTGCTAATTTCATTCACTTTTAACTTGAAAATTTCTTCAAGTTCCACCGGCATATGCCCTTCTTCCAGATAACCCAGATCCCCGCCTTCGGCTCCTTCCGGCCCAAGTGAAAATTCCCGGGCCAGGTCGGAAAAATCCCTGGCGTTGTTATCAAGCTGTTTTTTGATTTCCAGAGCTTCTTCTTCCGAATCAACCATTATGTGCAGAACCTTCACCTGCTTTCCTTTTTGGAACGCATCCTTATGCGCTTCAAAATATTCGCGCAGTTCCTCATCGCTCACAGATACTTTACTATTGACACTTTTAGCAATCAATTTTTTTATTAACAGATTATTTTTCAAATCGTTTTCCCATTCTTCCAGGGAAATATTTTCGACTTCCAGGTATTTTATGAAGTCATTTTCCGCATATCCATTTTTTGCCTCTATAATAACGTCGTCGATCTCTTCCGGGGTGAGGGATATGCCGGTATTCCCGGCTTTTTGCCGAAACAACGTACTTTGAATCACCTCATTCAACGCATTGGTCTTCAACCAAAGGTAGGAGTCTGAATCCACGGGCTCACTGCTGTCCACCCGGTATTTCCTTTTAAGTTTTTTAAGGCTTTTGCGGAATTCCCGGACGGTGATCCCCTCCCCATTGACTTTGGCGATGGTAACGTTCTCCTGGACACCATCTGAGGAATTCAGGTCCGAGGAACAGGCCGCGACGACCAGCATGACAAAAATCAAACTATCGAGAGAAAGAATACCGGAAATTGACCAACGAAAGCGTTCAATCACGATTTGAGAGTCCAAGTAATGCTTGCAGATAATATTTGACCTGTTCAAAATCGTCCTTCCATCCTTTACGGTCGATTTTGATGCTGATCTTATACTCGGATATAAATTTCATTCTTTTATCCGTGAGCGATGCAATGGTCGCGGGACTCATGGGAGTGTCGGGTTCAACCGTCAAATGAGCCTGATTTTCCTTGAGCTTGGCTTTTGAAATATGAAGTTTTTGGCAAAGAACCCTGACTTCCAATAGTTGCATCAGTTTTTCAACGGGTTGCGGAAAAACACCGTAGCGGTCCAGCAATTCACTCCTCAGGGATTTACAATCCTCAAGTTCCGTGATCATCTGAATACGCCGGTAAACCTCCAGGCGCTGGTTGAGGTTTTCGATATAATCATTGGGAATATAGCCTTTGACCATGAAATCGATTTCCGGATCGATTTTTGTAGCAACTTCCTCCCCGTTGAGTTCCTTCACTGTTTCTTCGATCAGCTTACAATACAAATCGAATCCGATGGTGGAAATCTGGCCGGATTGTTTGTGCCCCAGCATATCCCCCACGCCGCGAATCTCCATGTCCCTGGCCGCCAATTGAAATCCCGCCCCCAATTCACTCATCTCCTCGATGGCGCAGATTCTTTTTCGCGCTTCCGGGGTGATGGCCATGGCGCCGGGGATCAACAGATAGGCGTAAGCCTGATGTTTATAGCGCCCCACCCGGCCCCGCAATTGATACAATTGCGCCAATCCAAACTGGTCCGCCCGATTGATGATAATGGTATTGGCGGATGGGATGTCCAGACCGGATTCGATGATCGTCGTGCATAAGAGCAGGTCGATCTCGTGATCCATGAACTTTTTCATGACTCGCTCCAGCTGATGCTCCGGCAATTGGCCATGCGCAATGCCAATCCTTAACTCAGGAACAATATTGAGGAGCATTTCCTTTACGGATGCAATGCTGTGAATCTTGTTATGCAGAAAAAAGATTTGTCCCCCGCGGTCCAATTCCCGCTGAATCGCCTCGCGCACCACTTTCTCGTCAAATTTACGCACAAAGGTTTTGACCGCCAACCGGTCGATGGGCGGAGTTTCAATGACGCTCAGGTCGCGGACTCCCATCAGGGAAAAGTGCAGGGTCCGGGGAATGGGCGTGGCGGTCAACGTCAGGATATCAACGGAGGCGCGGAGTTTTTTCAACTTTTCCTTGTGCTTGACGCCGAATCTTTGCTCCTCATCGACAATAATGAGCCCAAGATCGGCGAACGTGACGTCCCTGGAAAGCAGACGATGGGTTCCGATGATGATATCCAGCTCGCCGCGGCTCAGTTTCGCAAGGGTTTCCTTTTGCTCTTTCGCACTGCGAAACCGGCTGATCTGTTCGATATTGACGGGGTAACTGCGAAACCGTTCCTGAAAGGTATTCAAATGTTGCTGGGCGAGAATCGTGGTGGGCACCAGGACGACCACCTGTTTCTTGGCCGAAACCGCTTTAAAAGCCGCCCGCATCGCCACTTCCGTCTTCCCGTAACCCACATCGCCGCAGACCAGGCGATCCATGGGTTTATCCTGTTCAAGGTCTTCCTCGATTTCATCGATGGCCTTTAGCTGATCATCCGTTTCCTCAAATTCAAACGAATCGGCAAACTCCTGCATGGCCACGGGGTTTCCGGAATAGGCGGCTCTCTCGGTAACTGACCGGGTCGCGTAAAGTTTCAGCAGATCCTTCGCCATTTCCTGAATGGCTTTCTTGGCTCTGGATTTTTGCCGTTGCCAGGTGACGGTCCCCATTTTGCTGAGCGGCTGGTTCTCATCGCCGGCTCCCATGTATTTTTGAATGTATCCGAGGCCATTCATTGGAATATAAAGTTTCTCATCATCTGCATACAAAATTTCCAAAAACTCTCCACCGCCGACTCCGGTTTTCAGTTCCCTGGTCCCCTGGTACTGACCGATGCCATATTCGACGTGCACCAGAAAGTCGTTGGGCTTGAGATCCTTGAATCCGCGTTGGAAACTTTGAGACTTGGGTTTTCGGCGATGGCGGTGCTTGTGGGAGCGGCCAAACACTTCGCTTTCGGCGACAAACACTTTCTTGAGATCACGAATTTGAAATCCGGAACTGATCACCCCTTTATCCACCGCCAGTTCGATTCCATATTCATCCAGCAACTGATGGACCCGCCGCACGTGACCCTTGGTGGGCGCCACCAGGATGGTTTCCATCCCTTCTTCCTGCCATTCGACGGCATGTTCCGCCAACGTATCGAATTTCCCCCGCAGTGAGGGAATCGGCTGAACATCGAAGTGGACCACGCCGGGAGAGTCTTCATCGGAGAGCTTGATCGAATTCAGGGACAATTTTCCGATGGACGCCAGCCGGGATTTTATATCCTCCGTGCTCAAATAAAAATCTTCGGGAGGCGCGGCAATGTCCCCATTTTCCAAAGCGCTTTCGTACTCGGTGTGTATGAGCTTCTCATACTGTTCGCACTTGTAAAAAACCAGGTCTTCATCATCCACAACCACGAGAGTTTCCGTCGGAAGATAATCGAACAGGTTTTCCTTTTCCGGGTAAAAGAAAGGCGCCAGACGTTCGACCCCGGAAAACCCACCCAGATGCTCGATTCGATCCACCACTTCCTTGAGCCGGGTCCTGTCAAAATTCGCGCCTTCAGCGAAGGAAAGAATTTTTTTCACGCCCCGGTCAACCTCTTCCGGCGTCAACAGGACCTCGCACACGGGAAGAATTTTTGTTTCGGAAACCTCCTGAATGGAAACCTGGGAATTGACGTCGAACTCCCGCAAGGATTCCACCTGATCGCCAAAAAACTCCACGCGTATGGGGTTGGCGGCCGCCGACTGAAAAAAATCCACGATATCCCCGCGAACGCTGAACTCGCCGCGATCCTCCACCATATGAACCCGTGAGTAGCCGTTGTCCGTCAAGCTGGCTTCCAACAGCTCACGCTCCAGACTGTCCGCTTTTTTGAGCGGAAACACCTGCTTCGCAAGGACGGATTTAGGCACCAGACCTTGCATGACCGCTTCCACGGGCACCACGAGAAAGGAGCAACCGTCATGCATCAACTGATCGAGGATCGACAACCGCTCGCCGGACACTTCTCTCAGAGGTGAGATATGTTCGTAGGGCAACGTTTCCCAGGTGGAAAAAAACTGCGGTTTCGCTTTAATTTTTTCGTGCTGGAAAAAGTATTTCAAATCGCCCAATAAGGCTTCTCCCGTATTCTGATCGGAAGTGAGCAGGACAATGGGCCGACGAAGATTTTTTTTGAGATACGTCAGAAACAAGGCCCGCGACGCTTCTGAAAAACCTTCCACCGTCACCTGAACTGCCGGGTCCTGCAATAGGCCGGTCACCGACTGGATTCGGCCGGCAAAGTCGAGAGGTTCTGACTGGGGTAAATTAAGGATTTGAGTCATCGGGGAAAATTCGATTTTCTATTAAAATACGATGAGGTAATTTTGTACGGTCAGGAAGATTTTCTCAAAGGTCTATCGACTCTATCGTTCTTACGAGATGCCCGATTTTTTGGGCAGAAGATGTTGCCACTTGGGCTCGCCTTCCGGCTTGAAATTAACGCATACGATGAAGGAAGGCCCTTCATAGAAATTCAGCTTATAGTTGCCGCCGCCAAATCGTTCCAATAAATATGCTTCCGTCCGGTCGCGAAACTGATTGAACTCTTCGAGAGTGAATTTGGCGATCTCATAAAAATAGATGCCCACCCCTTCCTTGATTCCGACCAATAACGTGCAATTGACCCGGCTATAGATTTCCTCGAAACGTCGATCCAACTCCTGCTGGCTCGGGTCGCGTTTCAGTTCCCGGCGAAGTTTCGGCTTGTAATAATCTCTGAACGCTTCTTTAACCCACATGGTATTTATGAATTTAGGGATTGCAGGTATGAGTATCAACCGCTTTCAGGGCCATGCAACGAGGAATTTTCATTAAAAATCTTGTTGTCAGTGCTTCTTTTGTAGCATATATGATTAAGCGAAACAATGGGTTTAAGAGCTCCTTCGGGGTTGAATTTCCCGATTGAGATTGCGGAAAACATCCCCTATACTCGGCTTTTTCAACGGCAAGCGAAGATTTCGTATAATAAAAAATGACGCATTCCGTTAACGGGACCGTTACTCTCGGCCTCATTCAGGCAACCTGCTCGGTCGATCCCGCAAAAAACCTGCAGGACACTGTACAGGCGATTACCGAAGCCGCTGAAAAGGGGGTGCAAATCGTCTGCCTGCAGGAGCTGTTTCGCTCCCGCTATTTCTGCCAGACGGAAGACGCAAAATTGTTTTCCCTGGCGGAAACCATTCCCGGCCCCAGCACGGAGGAACTCTCAAAGCTTGCGGCAAAACTCGAAATCGTCATCATCGTTCCTTTATTTGAGAAGCGTACCGAGGGCATTTATCACAATACCGCCGTGATCATCGACGCCGACGGGTCAATCGCCGGCAAATACCGCAAAATGCACATCCCGGACGACCCCTGTTTTTACGAAAAATTCTATTTCACACCTGGAGATTCCGGGTTCCAAAGTTTTGCCACCCGCTACGGACGAGTCGGAGTGCTCATCTGCTGGGATCAATGGTTTCCAGAGGCGGCGCGTTTGACCGCTCTTTCCGGCGCTCAGTTTTTGTTTTATCCTACGGCCATCGGCTTCCAGCAGGAAGACGCTCCGCAAATGAATCAGCAAATTGCCGCCTGGGAAACCGTACAGAAAGGGCACTCCATCGCAAATGGAATCTTTCTCGCCGCCGCCAACCGGGTGGGCACGGAGTCGGCCTTGAAATTCTGGGGGCGTTCTTTTATTTGTAATCCCTTCGGTGAAGTTCTGGCTCAGGCGGGGAGTGATTCTCCCGAGATTCTCATCGCTGAATGCAACCTGGCGCAAATAGAAACCATCCGCCAGAGCTGGCCCTTTCTTCGCGACCGCAGAATCGACGCCTACCGGGCATCACCCGGATCTATCACGACCCCAATGACTGACCTTAAATATCCCGCCGAATTGGGTTTTCGCATGCCCGCGGAATGGGAGCCGCACGCCGCCACCTGGCTCGCCTGGCCGCACAATCTGGAAACCTGGAGCGCGTCCGTTTTGCCAGAAGTGGAACAAACTTACCTGGCCATGATTCGCGCTCTCGTCTCAGGTGAAGGGGTCCACATTCTGGTGAACGACGAGGCATCCAAGAAAGCCGTTGAAGAAAAAGTTTACAATGCGGGAATCCCCCCGGACAGAGTGCAGTTACACCTCATACCCACGGACGACGCCTGGATCAGGGACTACGGTCCCAATTTTATTGTGACAGGTGAAGGGGGAAAAAGGCGAGCCGCCTGCAACAACTGGCGGTTCGATTCCTGGGGCGGCAAATACGATTGGAAATTCGACAACGAAGCTGGCGGAAAAATCGCCCAGCTCCTGAGAGTCTCCGCCTTTGAACCTGGGATTGTGCTCGAAGGCGGCGCCATCGATGTCAACGGCCGGGGAACTTGCCTGACAACGGAACCGTGCCTGCTCAACCCCAATCGCAACGGTGGAATGGAGCGGGAGGAAATGGAACGTTATTTAAAAAATTACCTTGGCATTCAAAAGGTCATCTGGCTGAATGGCGGAATAGAGGGAGACGACACCGATGGGCATATCGACAATTTAGCCCGTTTTATCAATCCGGCCACCATTGTCTGTGCTTGTGCGGACGACCCTGAAGATCCAAATTATGAGGGTTTGAAAGATAATTACGAGAGACTGGCATCCTCTCCGGTTGGAAATGCGATGCGCATCATTCGCCTGCCCATGCCGGAAAAATTCGAAACATCGTCAAATCCGCTCCCGGCAAGCTACGCCAACTTTTACATCGGCAACCGGGTCATTTTGCTTCCGGTTTACAGCACCGCTACTGACCGGAAAGCACGATCGATTCTACAGGAAGCGTTCCCCGACCGGGAAGTCGTTCCCATCCCCTGCCGGGAACTGGTACAAGGGCTGGGTTCCATCCATTGCGTCACGCAACAGCAACCAGGATGAGCTGTCGGGACACTTGCAATACAGGTTTAAATTTATTGTGAAATATCGTTGAGGCGCTGGGATCAATCTCCGGAAGAACTGCCAACCGGTTCGGAAATTTTGGAATGGGATTTGAGTTTATCCAGTTCTTCATTGAGGGATGCGATGGTGCGGTTTCTTTTATTGATCATCGTTTTGGATTTTACCCGGTTCAAAACCGTGAAAGACCAGGCCAGCACAAAGCCTAAAACGAAAGGGATCAGCGCAACAAGGATCAGGGGAACCTCCAGGGATTGCTTGGCCAATTGAAGGTCGTAAAAAAAGACGGGAACGGAATGACGGTTCACCACCGTGAAAGCGGCGATGAAAATAAGAAAAAGTATTGCAATGATGAATTTGATCGACGACATAAAGAAAGTTCAAAGTCCTTTAACTGGCAAAGCATAGGTGGAAAGTTTATATCTTAAAACAACCCCCGGAAAATCTGGACTTCACTCTTTCAGAAGCTCTTCGACCGTGGGCAACGCTTCCGTATTCTCCGCGGCTTGAGATTCGTCCTGGGCGTGTTCATCGGCGGCAGGCGTTTCAGCCGCGTCATGGGGCTCTTCAGAGGCGGCTTCTTGAGCGGGCTCTTCCGCCGACATTTCTTCTTCAGCGGCGGGTTCAGCAGTTTCTTCAGCGGATTCCTCTACCGTTTCCTCCTCAGCCGGAGCTTCCTCTTCCGCCGACATTTCTTCTTCAGCGGCGGGTTCAGCAGTTTCTTCAGCGGATTCCTCTACCGTTTCCTCCTCAGCCGGAGCTTCCTCTTCCGCGGACGTTTCTTCTTCAGCGGCGGGTTCAGCAGTTTCTTCAGCAGGCTCCTCTACCGTTTCTTCTTCAGCTGGAGCTTCCTCTTCCACTGCTGGAGCCGCGGAATCTTCGGAAGCTTCCTCTACCTGTATCTCGCCGGCGGGTTCCCCGGAAGACGCATCCCCTCCCCCAAGCTCATTTAAAAGGGTTTGGATGCTTGCCGCCACTTCGGAGGATTTCGACTGCACGCCTGAATTGGACCCCATCGAAATTCCCTGCACCATGACCAGAGCCCGTTTCAACTCCATGATGGCCATTGTCTTTTCATAATCGCCCAATTTGCCCTGCAACCCAGCAACCGTCTTGGTAACGGACTGAATGCTTTCTTCAACCGCCTTGATGTTGCTTTCAACGGACTTAATACTTCCTTCGACGGATTTGATGCTCCCTTCAACTTCCGTCTTTAAGGGACCGATCGTGCCTTCGAGCTTATTGACGGCTGACCCCACTCCGCCCACTCTTTCATCCAGATCCCGTATGAAAAACAAAATGAAAACGATCGCCAGGGCCGCCAATCCAAAGCCCAGAAAAGCCACCGTCCGCAACAGATTCATATCCTCCTTGTCCTTCTCTATTGGGGGCACCGGTTTTTCAAATTCTTCTTTAATATCAGGAGCTTCTTCTTTATCCTGGGTGTAATAGGAACTTGCGTCCTCTTGTTCTTCCTTTTTAATTTCCGCGAGCCGCTCTTCCCTCGGATCTTTATTTTCTTCGGTGGACTCGTTTTCTTTCTCGTTATCGCTCGTCGTCATAGTTCCTCCCAAAAACCCGGAAGCCGATTCCTGATTTTCGCTCTGAAATAACCGTTATAATAGAAAAATTTCCTTGTTCTGGTCCGTCGTTCAGGGTTTACTTATGATATATGAACACAGGCCAAGACAAACTGGCAAATACGTTAAAAATTCGAAGCCGGATAATTGTTTAAAACGCAATTATCGGAGGCCCCAAATTTATGATTTAAAGTTCGGACCGCAATAAATAGCGGATTTCTTTACGCTTATTTAGCTTGAAAGGCGTTAAAAATGAAGAATGATATTACTAATGATAAGCGGGATTTGTCAAGAAAAATTAAAGGGCTTTTTTGGACTCTCACCCTCCTCGTTTCCTTAGGTGGAAACGCGTCTCCGGTCTTTTCCAGCGCTCGCGAAACCTCTGTTTCCATTTCCGTTGATGAGTTGCGATCTCTTCCCGGAAATGAAACCGTCGTTATCGATACGCGGTCCCGGTGGAAGTATTTTTTAGGTCATATCCCCAATGCTGTGAATCTCCCCGATTGGCGTGACTTCACCCATAAGGTGAACGGCGTTCCGGGAATATTGATCGAGGACCCCGGATTTATCGTCGGCAAACTCAGGCCCCTGGGAATCGATGGGCAAAAAACCATCGTTATTTATGGAGACCCGGCCGACCGCTGGCGCACGGACGGACGGTTCCTGTGGATGTTCGAAAGATTTGGATTCCCATCGGTCCATATTTTAACCGGCGGACTGGATTTCTGGAAACAGTCCGGCGGCGATATTGAAAGAGGCAAGCAGAATCCGGCTTCTCCGTCCTCGTTAACCGCCCGGAACCTCCGTTTTAA
>Ga0114931_10007840_pt1 | contig 12996 bp, 8 predicted proteins | sample 2SBtaG_FD_89579 | JGI IMG/M metagenome (GOLD analysis project Ga0114931, IMG submission 89579) | Deep subsurface microbial communities from Kolumbo volcano to uncover new lineages of life (NeLLi) - 2SBTROV14_V59a metaG | ecosystem: Environmental > Aquatic > Marine > Volcanic | place: Kolumbo... | reverse complement strand
CTGCCCCCGCCAGCGCTGCCAGGTAGGCATCGAAGCGCGCGCGATCCACCACCCGAGTGGGCATACCCCAGCATGACACGCCCGATCTGCCTACCAAGAGGTTTATGACACAGTAGTACTAGGGGGGCCAGGACGGCGAACCCCACGACCCCCGCCGTGCCCAGGAGGCTGACGATCCCGACCGACACCGAGACGTCGTCGTCCGACGCGCGGATGATGGGTGCGGCCGCGGCGATCGCCGCGGCCCCGCAGATGCACGAGCCCAGCGCCAGACCGAGCCGGACACCGCGCCCGAGGCCGAGCAGCTTCCCGAGGCGCTCCATGGCGAGCGTTCCGATCACGACCACGAGCAGGTCGAGCACGAGCACGCGCGGTCCCGCGTGGAGCAGGAGGGCGAAATCCAGGCGCACCCCGAGCAGGACGACGCCCACGCGCAACAACGTGCGCGCGGCGAAGGTGGTTCCCGGCACCAGGGCGTGCCCGAGGCCGACGGTGCTGCGCCACGCCACGCCCAGCAGCATCGCGATGCCTAGCGGGCCCAGTGTGGCCAGCCCGGGGAGCCGGGCCGCCAGGGTCGCGACGAGGGCGAGCGCCCCGGTCAACAGGAGGCCGCGCGGGAGGGAACGAAGGGCGGCGGCGGCAGGTCGCGGCAGGGGCACGGGGAGGCGCATCGGGGGAGTGTAGGCGGCGGGTATGTATAAATCAAAGTCGATGTATTAGTAGGTCGCATAACGGACACTTATAATGGTGCGTGCGCATCGAACCCGAACCCCTCATCGTCTTCGCGCGGGTGGCCGAGGCCGGCAACGTGTCGGCGGCCGCGGTGCGGTTGCACCGTACGCAGCCCGCGCTCTCGGCGCAGCTCCGCAAACTCGCGCTGGCCGTGGGCGAGCCGCTCTACCTCAGGCACCGGCACGGCATCCGGCTCACCGATGCGGGCAGGGCGCTCCTGCCGTACGCCCTGGCGGTGACGAACGCGGTCGAGGGCGCCCAGCGCTGGGCCGACGAGCAAGGCGGGCTGCTGCGCGGCACGTTGCGTGTCGCGGCCAGCATGACCGTGGCCGTCTACCGCCTGCCGAGCGTGCTGGCGCGCTTCCGAGAGGCCTTCCCCCATCTGCACGTCGTCTTGCTGACACGCAACTCGGCCGACGCCGTGGCCCTGCTGGCCGCCGGCGAGGCCGACCTGGCGATCGTGGAGGGGCCGGTGGACGCGCCGCCGGCCCAGCTCGAGGTCGCGCGCTACGGCGTCGACCGGCTGGTGCTCGTGGTCCGCCCCGACCATCCCCTCGCCGCGGACACCGCCCTGCCGCTGCGGCGGCTGGAAGGGCTGGAGGTGGTGCGCCGCGAGAGTGGGTCCGGTACCCGCGAGGTCGTTGACCGGGCCCTCGCGGCCGCCGGCGTGCATGTCTCCACCGTGCTCGAGGCGACGGGTCTCGACACCGTCAAGCAGGCGGTGTTGGCGGGGCTCGGCGCCGGGTTCCTGTCGGAGTCGGCGGTCGTCCGCGAGCTCGAGGCGGGCACGCTGCGCGTCGTGCCGTTGCCGTCCGAGGCGCTGGTCCGCCCGCTCACGCTGCTCCACCGCCCTCCAGAGCTCTCCTCGCGCGCCGCCCGCGAGCTGGTGGCGCGGCTCCTGCTCGACGGGCAGGGATTCCCCGCGGACCGGAGGTCGGTTGCGCGCCCCCGGCCCAGCCCGTAGACTTCGGTGTGACCGGAGTGGAGCCCGGAAGGGCGTCGCTGTCGGCGTCGGTGGGCGATTACCTGAAGGCCATCTGGGTGATCGCGCGTGACGAGCCGGCCGCGACGGGCGACATCGCCCGAGCGTTGGGCGTCACGGCTTCGTCCGTGACGGGGATGCTCGGCAAGCTGAAGCGGATGGGGCTCATCCGGTACCGGCCGTACTACGGAGCGCAACTCAGCGTCGCCGGCAGGGCCGAGGCCCTGCGCCTCATCCGGCGGCACCGCCTCCTGGAGACCTTCCTCATCCGGGACCTCGGCTACACCTGGGACGAGGTCCACGCGGAGGCGGAGGCGATGGAGCACGTGATGTCGGGTCGGTTCACCGAGCGCCTCGCGGATCACCTCGGCCAGCCCACGCACGATCCGCACGGCGATCCCATCCCCCGCGACGACGGCAGCGTACCGTCCACGCCGAGCACGGGACTGTGCGACGTGGCGGTCGGCGAGACGTTCACCGTGTCGCGCATCCTCAGCCAGGACGCCGAGGTGCTCGCCTACGTCACCGAGCTGGGGGTCCACCCGGGCTCGCGGCTGCGCGTCGAGGCCAAGGGGCCCTTCGGCGAGCTGCTGACGGTCGTCCTGGGCGACGAGCGGATCACGATCTCGCGGGACCTGGCCCGGGTGATCCTCGGCGCCGTCGGCGCCGATTGACCGCGGCCCGGCCGCCGGCGCCCGCACACGCTCTCCATACGCCAGGAACGCCCTGTGCGTCGGAGATTTGTCACGGGACGGGGCGAAGGATGATGGTACGGTCGGGCTCGGAAGAGATGGGAGGGTACGGGAGTCGAGCGTTCGGCGGATGGGAGCCCCGACGCAGACGCTTTTCCCGTGGCCTCCGGGTTCGGTGGCCGCCGCCGGCGGCCATAGAACCGGTAGGAGGAGGCGACCGAGTTCGATGAAGGCCGACCGCGCGACGAACGATCGCGCCATGCTGCTCAAGCTGGCGTCGGGGTCCTCCGTGACGGAGGTCTCCGATCTGGTGGCGAGTGTGCACCGCCTGTTCGGCGAGGCCTGCTTCACGGTCTCCGATCTCACGCAGGTCGGTCACCCCGTGGTCCACGCCAGCGATGCGTTCGGGGAGCTCACCGGGTATCTGCCCGGCGAGGCGACCGGTCGCAACCTCGGGTTCTTGCAGCGCGCCGACAGCGACCAGGAGGCCAACGAGCGTCTCAAGGAGGCGCTCGACGAGGGCCGCCCCACGACCGTCACGGTGCGCAACTACCGCAAGGACGGTGCCCTGTTCTACAACGAGCAGCACCACGTGCCGATCCACGGGCCCGACGGCCGCCCGTGCCACCTCGTGGTGCTCCAGCGCGACGTCACGGCCTTCGAGCACGCGGCCGGGGCCGAGGCGGCACGTGGCGCGCTGGCCGGCCGGATGGAGGGCCAGGGGGCGTCGTACGCGTATGCGCTCCTCCTCGATCGCGACGGTCGGGCGCAGTGGGCGTGGTCGAGCCCGGGGTGTGCCGACGTGACCGGCTACCAGGTCGCGGAGATGATGGGGCTCGAGCCGGGAGCGCTCGTGTTGGACGACGATCGCGAAGCGTTCGCGGCGTCGCTCCAGAGCTTGAGCGCGCAGAGCGAACGGCACCACGCCTACCGCCTGCGCACCAAGGGGGGGCGCGTGCTGTGGGTCGAGGACTTCGCCATGGTGCGGTGGGAGGGGCGAGAGACCGGCACTCGTGGGATCTACGGCGTGGTGCGCGACGTCACGGCCAACCGGCAGGTGACCGCCGAGCTGTGGCGGGGCGCCCACTTCGACGCCCTCACCGGCCTGCCCAATCGCTATCTGCTCGAAGACCGCATCCAACAGGCGCTCTACCAGACCCGGCGTGAAGGCGGCGCTGCACTCCTGGCGCTCGTCGACCTCGACGACTTCCGGTTCCTCAACGAGACCCTCGGTGCGGAACGCGGCGACCGCGTCTTGCAGGAAATGGCGGGGCGCCTGGGGAGGCACCTACGGCGCAGCGACACCTTGGCCCGGCTCGACGCCGACACCTTCGCGGTGCTGCTGGGGCGCCTGCCCGGCCCGAGTGCGGCCCTGCCGGTGCTCGACAAGATCCGGGCGACCGTGACCGATCCGTTCCACGACCGTGGCGCCACGTTGCGCCTCAGCGCCAGCATCGGGGTCGAGATGTTCCCGGAGGGCGCGGCGAGTGCGCCCGAGCTGCTCGAGCACGCGCGGACGGCGCTCGAGGACGCCAAGGTCCATCAGCGAGGCACCTACCGGTTCTACCGACAAGGGTTCGACGCGGCCATGCGCGAACGCGCGGCGCTCGAGAAGGAGTTGCGGCGCGCATTGCTGGAGGACCAGCTCGTTCTGCACTACCAGCCGCGCGTCGTGCTGCAGACGGGGTCGATCACCAGCGTGGAGGCACTCGTGCGCTGGGCGCATCCGGAGCGCGGGTTGCTGAAGCCGGCCGCCTTCGTGCCTCTGGCCGAAGAGGCCCGGCTCGGTGGTGATCTGTTCGGGTGGGTCCTGGAGCGCGCCTGTGCCCAGGCCAAGCGCTGGCAGCAGCAGCGGACATCGCGCCGTGTGGCGGTGAACGTCAGCCCGCAGGCGCTGGAGGACGAGGACTTCACGCGGCGCGTGCAAGGTGCGCTCACGCGCTACGACCTGCATCCGGGGTTGCTCGAGATCGAGATCAACGAACAGACGGGCGCCAAGGCGCTCGAGGCGGCCGACCCCCACCTGCACGAGCTTCGCAGCATGGGTGTCCACGTGGCGCTCGACGACTTCGGCGTGGCGAACGCCTCGCTCTCGCTTCTGCGGGGGATGCCGCTCGACGGCCTCAAGATCGACCGCAGCTTCGTCGGGAGGCTCGGCACGCCCGACGTCGGCGAGGACGTCGAGCTGATCCGGGCGATCATCGCCCTGGGCAAGAGCCTTCGTCTCACCGTGACGGCCGAGGGGATCGAGACGCGCGCGCAGAACTCGCTGCTGCGGACCCTGTCCTGCGACGAGGGCCAGGGCTTCCTGTTCAGTCAAGCCGTGCCAGCCGAGTACGTCCCGGCCTTCGCCTGAGGGCGCGGACCCACCACCCGCGACGGCGATGGGTACACTGGGCGCGTTGTTGGAGGCTGAGGAGTGTCGATGAACGAGAACCCCTTCCTGTCCCGTGCCGTCCCTCCACCCTTCGAGGCCATGGCCGCGAAGGACGTCGTTCCCGCGGTCCGCGAGGCGGTCGGCGTCGCCGAGCACGCGCTCGAGCGGCTGGTACGGCTGGACGCCCCACGCACCTTCGAGAACACGCTCCTGGAGCTCGACGCCCTGGTCGAGCGGCCGTCGCGCGTGTTCGGGTTCGCCCGCCATCTGACGCAGGTGCAGAGTTCGCCGGCGTTGCGCGGCGCCTACAACGAGGCGCTCCCCGTCTACACCGGATTCATGGCGAGCATCCCCACGCATGCCGGCCTCTGGTCGGCGCTCAAGGCCTACGCTGCGACCGACGAGGCCGCGGCGCTCACCGGCGTGCGTCGTCGCCACCTGGAGAAGACGCTGCAGGAGTTCCGGCAGGCCGGAGCCGATCTGCCCGAGCAGGAGCGGGAACGGGTGCGCGCGCTGCGCGTGGAGCTGTCCAGGCTCTCGACGCGATTCAGCGAGAACGTCCTGGACGCGACGAATGCCTTCTCGATGGTGCTGAGCGACGAGGGGGAGCTGGCGGGACTGCCGGCCGGCGTCCGCCGGCGCGCACGCCTCGACGCCGAGGCCAACGGCGTGGAAGGCTACCGCTTCACGCTGCAGGCACCCTCGTACCGGTCGTTCATGAAGTTCTCCACGGTGCGCGAGCGCAGGCGGCAGCTGTACCGGGGCTTCATCGACCGTGCCGCCGGTGGAGCGCACGACAACCGCCCCGTCCTCGCTGCCATCCTCGACCGGCGCCGCAGCCTCGCACGGCTCCTGGGCTACCGCGACTTCGCCGACCTGCAGCTCGAGGACCGCATGCTCAAGACCGGCCTCGGGGCGCAGGCCTTCGTGCGGGAGCTGGCGCGCAGGACGCTGCCGCACTTCCGCGACGAGGCGGCGCTGCTGATCGCGTACGCGCGGGAGCATCTCGGCATCGAGCGGCTCGAGCCCTGGGATCTCGACTACGTGGCCGAGTCGCTCAGGCGAACGCGCTTCGACTTCGACGAGGAGGAGCTGCGGCCCTACTTCGCGCTCGACGGCGTGCTCGAGGGCCTGTTCGCGGTGGCCGAGCGCCTGTTCGGCGTCCGGGTGCGTGCCGTCGACGGCGTTGCCACCTGGCATCCCGACGTGCGCGTCTACGAGCTGGTTGATCGCGACGGGACGCACGTCGGCACGTTCTACGCGGACTGGCACCCGCGCGCCTCGAAGCGGGACGGGGCCTGGATGAACCCGATGATCACCGGAGGGCCTTTCGGGGCGACCTTCGCGCCGCACGTCGGGGCCATCGCCGCGAACCTGACGCCGCCCACCGACGGCCGGCCCGCGTTGCTGACGCACGACGAGGTCACCACGCTCTTCCACGAGTTCGGCCACCTGCTGCACCACGTGCTCGGCCGCGTGGAGGTGCCGGGGCGTGGCAGCCTGGGAAGCGTCGCCTGGGACTTCGTCGAGCTGCCGTCGCAGCTCCTGGAGAACTGGGCGTGGGAGCGCGAGGGGCTCGACCTCTTCGCCCGGCACGTGGAGAGCGGCGATCGCATCCCCGACGAGCTGTTCGAGCGTCTCTCGGGCAGCCGCACGTTCCTCGCGGCCGCCGCCCAGATGCGGCAGCTCGGCCTCGGCACCGTGGACCTGGCGCTCCACATCGACTACGACCCGTCGCTCGGGGGCGACCCCGTGTCCTTCGGCCAGCACGTGATGGAGCCCTTCATGCTGCGGCCGGAGTTCGTCCACAACCAGTTCCTCACCTCGTTCAGCCACATCTTCGCGTCGGGCTACGCCGCGGGCTACTACAGCTACAAGTGGAGCGAGGTCCTCGACGCCGACGCCTTCGGCCGGTTCCAGCGCGAGGGCATCTTCGACGCCGACACCGGTCGTGCCTTCGTCGAGGCGGTGCTGTCGAAGGCCGACAGCGAGGACCCGATGGTCCTGTTCGAGCGCTTCATGGGGCGCGGCCCCGACCTCGACGCGCTGATCCGGCGCAACCTCGGCGTCGACGCCGAGCCGGCGCCCGTGCCGACCTGACGGGCCGCGCTCACAGGATGCCGCGGGCCAGCGCCTGCACCACCAGCGTCGTCGCGCGGCCGTAATCGGCCATGCCCGCCTGAACGCCCCGGCTCTTCAGGTAGGTGCCGTAGGTGGCGGTGGCCGCGCGCTGCAACCACGGCACCCGGTAGCGCGCCGAGGCGGCCGAGGCGGCGCGCAGGTCCTGCAGCGCGCGTCGCGGCAGGCTGTCCACCAGTTCCTGGCGCGCTCCGTCCGGTAGCGACACGAGCAGGAGGTCGAGACCGTGCAGGGCGAGGGCGTAGCGTACCGCCGGGTCGTCGCAGCGGAGTCCGGCCAGTACCGCCAACGCGTCGGTGTCGGCTTCGCGTGCGAACCCCGCACTGTGGGTGAGCTCGTGGGTCGCGGTGGCGAGACGCTCGACCGGAGGCAGGCCGGCGTCGACGTGGGGCTCGAGCAACCACGGCGACGTGACGCCGGCGAAGCCCAGGCCGAGCAGGGTCCCCGGCGGGAGCGCCTTCACGCGGCGGCCGACGGCGACACTGCTGCCGGTCAGGCGCCGCACCTCGCTCGCCACGCAGCGTCCGGCCGCCACGACGTCGGCCGGACCCGGCGGCGCGGAGCCCGCCGAGCGCGTCAGCACCGCGAGCAGGCGGGCCTGCGCGGTCACGACTTCGGCGCTCGTGGGCGCCGCCGCAGGGACGCCGATCAGGGTGGCCAGCGGTGCGCGCCGGTAGGCGAGCCCCCATACCAGCATGAAGCCGAGCACGAGGAGCGCGGCCGTCCAGGGCAGCAGGTGCCGACCCACGAAGCGCCGGCCGGCCCGCGAGGGCAGGGCGCCCAGGATCGTCAGCAGCAGGGCGAGCGCCACCGTCCCCGTCACGCTCCAGGGAACGGCACCCACCCACGGGGCGAGGAGATGGCTGACCGCGGGGAAGAGCCCGCGCGCGAACCAGCGCTCTACCCAGGGCTCGGGCCAGGGGATCAGTGCCAGGGCCAGGCCGACCGCCAGCAGGGCCCATGCCGCACCGGCGGACCGTCGGCCCCCGTGGCGCGAGCGGCGGTCGTCGCGACTCACGGTCAACGTCCCCCGCCCGCGCGGCGACGGCGCCTCGGCACGTCCGCCGGGAGGCCCTCGCGCCGCGCGAATTCCGCCCTCGTCCAGGCCCACCAGCCCTCGCCCGCCGCCTGGAGGCAGGTCCCGGGGAGCGCCTCGCGGCTGAAGAGCTGCAGGGTGGAGACGTCCAGGAGCGTGAAGGCGAAGCGGGCGGCGGCGTCCGCGAGCGCGGCGCGCGCCCAGGGGAGCGTGCAGGCGGTCCGCGGCTCGTGCAGCGCGACGTGCGCCACGGGGCCTTCACCTCGGACACGCGCCCACGGCCAGGGCGCCGCCGCCGCCGCGGCGGCCGCAGCTTCGTCGCCGGCCTCGGCCCGCAGCAGGAGGTCCATCGCGCGGGGCGCCTCGGCGGTCGGGACCAGCATCGCCAGCAGATCGTCGTTCCAGCGGTCGGCGACCACCGGCAACCCGCGCTCCCGGACGCGGAATCGGGGCGCGGGCGGCTCGAGCCGCGCGTCGTACGCGCTCGCCAGGCGGTCCTCGAGGGCCCCCAGTCGCGCCATGAGGCGCTCCAGCTCCCGCGGCGCGAGCCGCGTGGGGTCCTCGAGCAGGCGCTCGAGGGTGCGTCGTTCGTCCTCGAGCGCTTCCAGCTCGGCCGTGCCGCGCTCCGGTGCCGGCGCACCGGCCCCGGCCGCCCCCCGCAGCGGCGTGGGGGCCGCATCGGCCACGCCCTGTGTGACCTCGGGCGTCAGCGCACCGCCCCCGGTGCCCGTCAGATAGGCGTTCACGTCGTCGAAACGCCGGAGAGTGCCCCCCTCGAGGACCCACACCTCGTCGGCGAGCGCCTCGGCGAGGCGCCGATCGTGGGTCGCCAGCAGCACGGCGGCGGAGCTCCGCTCGAGCGCTGCCTCCAGGGCTTCCACGGCCGCCAGGTCGAGGTCGTTGGTCGGTTCGTCGAGCAGCAGGAGGTCGGCCTCGCGGGCCTCGAGCCGGGCCAGGCCGGCGCGTGCCCGCTCGCCTCCGGACAGCTCGCACGGAGAAGCCTCCCAGCGGTGGGCGGGGACGCCCGCCTGCGCCAGGAGCTGCCGCGCACGACCCTCCCCGACGCCCCGGGCGATCTGGTCGAGGACGCTTTCGTCCGGCTCCAATCCCCGGTCGAGCTGTCCCGTGCGGACCAGCCGGAGGGCGCCGGCGTAGCGCAGCTCGCAGCGCGGGTCGTCGGAAGGAAGGTCGCCCGCCATCATCGCCAGGAGGGTGCTCTTGCCGGCGCCGTTGTGCCCCAGCAGGGCGATGCGCTGCCCCGCTTCCAGGCGGACGAAGGGGACCTCGAACAGCCCGTCGCAGCACAGCGACCGGCCCTCCAGCAGCACGCCCGCGGTGCCACGGGCGTGCAGCGCGAACGCGGCGTCCCGCGTCGCGGGCGCCGTGGCGGCGGCGCCGGCGAGGAGCGCGTGGCGTCGTTTGGCCACACGCCGGCGCCGGGCCGCGGAAGGGTCCCCCCGTTGGGCCAGTTGCGCGGCCATGCTCCGGAGCCGGTCGGCCTCACGGGCGCGCGCCGCGTCGCGCCGCTGCAACGCCACCAGCTCCCGATCCCGGGCGGCCCGGGCGCGTTCGAAGGAGCCGCGCCGGAGCTCCCAGCCGCCCCCGCCGAGGAAGAGGGTGGCGTTGGTGCCGGCCTCGAGCACGCTCCGGTCGTGGGAGACCAGCACCAGGGCGCCTCGCCAGGATGCGAGGCGCCGCGCCAGCCAGGCGCGCGTCGGGAGATCGAGGTGGTTCGTCGGCTCGTCGAGCAGCAGGACGTCGGGACCTCCCGCCAGCGCGGCGGCCAGGGCCAGGCGGCGCCGCTCGCCCCCCGAGAGCCGCGCTGCGGGGCGGTCGAGGTCGGCCCCGGGGAACCCGAGCGCCGCGAGGATCTCGCGTAGCTCGGCCTCCGCGGCGTAGCCGCCGAGGCGCTCGAAGGTCTCGAGCGCCTCGGCGAGCGCGGCCTCACGCGGCTCGCCCGCGGCCAGGCGGCGCTCCTCGCTGCGGAGGCGGGTCTCGGCGTCGCGTACGGCCGCCAGGCCGGCGCCGGCGACCTCCCCGACGGTGCCTCGCGGGGCGGGGTCGGAGGCCTGCGGAAGCCGCGCCACCCGCACCCCCGGCGCGCGCGAGATCCGGCCCTCGTCCGGCGGGAGGTCACCGGCCAGCAGGCGGAGCAGGGTGGACTTGCCCGCTCCGTTGGGGCCGACCAGGCCCAGACGCGTACCGTCGGCCAGGCGCAGGTCCAGGGGCGGGAAGAGCGGTGCTCCCCGCCGGAGAAGGGTCAGACGATGGGTCTCGAGAAGCTCCATGGCTCGGGCGCCAACCCGTTCGGGCGCCGGGTCTCATTGTAGGGCGGGCGTGCGCCGGGCCCGTGGCCGGCGCGGCGCTCCGGCCGTCGCCCTGGTACGCCGGCCGTGCGGCCGATCGCGTGCCGGTGCGTGCGCGTCGCGGCGCTGGCACGCGGTCTCGGGCGCGGTGGCGCACGCCAGCGCGCTCGCGGAGCTCCGTTCGCTCTCGCTCGACGACCCAGCGGCCTTCGAGGTCTGCCGCGCAGTCCGCGGGCCGGCCAACTCGCGCGGACGGACCCGGCCGGTCCGCGGCGGTCACCGGAGGCGGGAACGCCCGGGTAGACTGTCGGAACGTGCGACGCTTCATCGGCCGCGGGACGAACGTCGGGTTCACGTGCGCGGTGTGCGGGGCCGAGGTCCCGGCGCTGGCCAACGGCAGCTACCGCAATCACTGCCCGGTCTGCCTGCACTCGCTGCACGTCGACATCCACCCCGGCGACCGCGCCAGCGATTGCGGCGGCGTTCTCGAGCCGGTGGCGGCCGAGCACAGCGGCAAGAAGGGCTGGATCATCGTCCACCGTTGCCGGCGGTGCGGCGCCGTGCGCCGGAATCGGGCGGCCCTCGACGACCCGGCATGGCCCGACGACTACGAGCGCCTCGTGGCGCTCGCCAGCGGCCGCCCGCCCGCCGCTTCCTGAGGCGTCCGGCGGGCCGCGCGCGAGGAACGGGAGGTTCCATGGGCTTCGACCACCTGACGTTGGAACGTGCGGGGAGCGCGCTGCGCATCACGCTCGACCGGCCGCGCGTGCTCAACGCCCTGTCGCCGGCCCTGCTCGACGAGCTCCGGGAGGCGCTGGAGGGACCGGCCGCCCAGGACGACGTCCGCGCGGTGTTGCTCACCGGCGCGGGCCGCGGCTTCTGCGCCGGGGCCGATCTCGCCGAGACCTCGGTCGATGCCGACATCAGCGATCTGCTCGAGCGCCGCTACCACCCGATCGTACGGGCCCTGGCAACGCTCCCGAAGCCGGTCGTGGCCGGCGTCAACGGGGTGGCCGCCGGGGCGGGCATGAGCCTGGCGCTGGCCTGCGACATGCGGATCCTGTCGAGCCGGGCGAGCTTCGCGGTCGGGTTCACCGGCATCGGCCTGGTGATGGACGCTTCGTGCAGCTACGCGCTGCCCCGTCTGGTGGGCCTGGGCCGGGCCTTCGAGCTGGTCTACGGCGGGCGGCGCATCGACGCCGAGGAAGCGGTGTCCCTGGGGCTGGGCGAGCGGGTCCTGGACGCAGACGCATTCGAGGAGGAGGCCTGGAGCTTCGTGCGTGCGCTGGCCGAGGGCCCGACGTTCGCCTTCGCCCTGGCCAAGCGTGAGCTGCGGACGTCGCTGCACAACGACCTCGGGGGACAGCTCGCGTTGGAAGCCGAGCTGCAGGGCCGCGCGGCCGCCAGCGAGGACGTGCGTGAGGGCGTCGCCGCCTTCCAGGAGAAGCGCCAGCCGCGCTTCCGGGGACGCTGAGGTCGCGGTGAGGGTCGACTGGCTGTTCCGGGGCGACGTCCTGACCATGGACGGCGCCCGTCCGCGGGCCCACGCGGCCGCCGTCGCGGGGGGGCGCATCGTCGCCGTCGGGGAGGGGGCGGAGGCCGCCGCCGGGCCGCACACGCGGGTCGTGGAGCTCGGCGAGAGGGCGCTGCTCCCGGGCTTCCATGACGCGCACCTGCACCTCGCCGAGCACGCTCTGGAGTTGAGCCAGCTCGACCTCAAGGAGGTGCGCTCGCTCGAGGCCCTCCTGCAACGGATCGAGGCGCGCGCCCACGACCTGCCGGAGGACGGCTGGCTCCTCGGCAACGGCTTCGCGTTGGAGCGGCTGAGCCTCGCAGGGGTCGGCCCGGCCGAGCGCGACGCCCTCGATCGGGCATCGGCGGGGCGTCCCGTGGCGTTGCGCAGCCAGGACCACCACAGCCTCTGGGGGAACCGTCGCGCACTGCTCCTGGCGGGCATCGACCGGTCCACCGCCGACCCGCCGGAGGGCGTGATCCAACGCGACGATCGCGGCGAGCCGACGGGGCTCCTGCTGGAGCACGCCATGGCCCTGCTCGTGGGCCACCTCCCCGAGCCCGACGCCGACGAGCTGGCGCGCGCCCTGCAGCGTGCGGGCCGGCACCTGGCGGCCCGCGGCGTGACGACGGTGCACAGCATGGCGTACGAGCCGGCGTCGTACTGGAGGGCGACGGCCGACGCCGCGTCGACGGGGAGCTATCCGCTGCGGGTGTGGGCGTGCATCGGCCAGGAGCACATCGAGGAGGCCGCAGCCGTGGGGGTCGCGACCGGCCAGGGGGGCGGGTCGTTCACGATCGGCGGGGCCAAGTTCTTCGCCGACGGGGCGTTGGGCAGCCTGACGGCGTGGATGCTCGAGCCCTACGCCGGGGGCGGCGGGAACGTGGGGGTAGCCGTCGACGGGCCGGAGGTCCTGGCCCGCAGGCTGCCGTTGGCCGTGCGCGCGGGCCTCACGCCGGTCGTCCACGCGATCGGGGATGCGGCCAACCGGGCCGTGCTCGATGCGCTCGAGAGGACCGCGCCCGGGTGGCGGGCGGCCGGCCTGCGGCCGCGCATCGAGCACGCCCAGCACGTCCACCCCGACGATCTCCCGCGCTTCGCCGCGCTCGGGGTGACGGCGTCGGCACAGCCGTTGCACCTGACGTTCGACGTCCCCACCATCCGGCGCATGCTGCCCGACCGGACGGACCGCGCCTACGCCTTCGCTACGCTGCTGGCG
>Ga0114931_10007839_pt1 | contig 12998 bp, 10 predicted proteins | sample 2SBtaG_FD_89579 | JGI IMG/M metagenome (GOLD analysis project Ga0114931, IMG submission 89579) | Deep subsurface microbial communities from Kolumbo volcano to uncover new lineages of life (NeLLi) - 2SBTROV14_V59a metaG | ecosystem: Environmental > Aquatic > Marine > Volcanic | place: Kolumbo... | reverse complement strand
GTCCCACGGTAGCTTGACGTTCTTGCATTGCCTCCAGCAGCGCGGCTTGTGTCTTTGGCGGCGTGCGATTGATTTCGTCGGCCAGGATTAAGTTTGAAAACAGGGGCCCCTCGAGAAAGCGAAAATCACGCTGTCCGGTGGTTTTGTTTTCTTCGATAATCTCGGTCCCCGTGATGTCCGCCGGCATTAAATCGGGCGTGAATTGAATGCGGGCGAACGACAGATTGAGCGTTCGCGCGAGGGTGCTGATCATCAACGTCTTGGCGAGACCCGGCACGCCTTCAAGCAGACAGTGTCCTCTGCTGAATAGACAAATGAGCAGTTCTTCGATCACTTCGTTTTGACCGACGATGACGTGCGAGAGTTGTTCGACGACTTTTCCCCGCGCGGATTGCAGTTTCTTGACGGTTTCGGAATCCAAGGTATTCAGTTGTGTCGTTGTCATTCGTGTTCCCCCAAAAAGGCGTCGAGCATCACGGCACATTCCATGATGAACTCACCGTTGGTAGATGGGCAAGGTTGCATTTTCTAGTTGGAGAATCGTGAGATTGATGGCCGTGGTATAGACTTGACCGATATATCCCTGGCTCCACGAGCCATCGGGCCCCGCCTCGGAAACGAGCTTGGCTTCGACCTTGCGTCGATACTCTTCCCAGGCCTCGCCCCCCTCGCGGTAGAGGACCTGCGCGTAGTAATAATGTGCGTAGTGCCAGTGACCAAATCCCTGATTCGAGATGTTCGACAAATTCTTACGGCAGTATTCCAACAGTTTCGGGACATACTCATCGTCGTAGTCGCCGGCATTATAGAGACACGCAATCGCCGCCGCCGTGATCGCCGGGCGCGAGCCGCCGCCCTTGGAACTATACTGCACGCCACCATCGGGAGCGGTGCAATTGTGAATGTATGCAATGGCCCGATCGATGACTTCCTTGGGTACGGAAACACCGGCATTACGGCACCCTCGCAGGCCTTGCACTTGGGTGATCGTTGTCGATCCCTCATCGAACCCATGGCCATCGCGGGCACTGACATATCCCCAACCGCCCGCCTTTGTCTGTGCCTGACCGGTGAATTGCACGGCCCGACCGAGCACGTCGACCAACGTGCGGCGTCGGTCGATATCTTCTTCCTCGCCGAGAACCTGAGACAGGAACAACATCGAGAAGCCGTGACCATAGGTGTAACGATCATCGCCGGTGGGATCACCGATTAAGCCGTTGGTGCGACTGCGGCTAACCAGGTAGTCGACCGCGCGTCGGATGTTCTCCGCGAATTTCCCCTGTGTCGTGGTCGATCCCTCGGCCAGCAAAGCAACGCCCGACAACGCCGTCATGGCGGTCGGATAGCGCCCATCGGTGGCGCTCCAGTGACCAAGCCGTGACTGGGTATTAGCCACCCATTCCAACCCACGATCGACGACCCGTTTTACATTCGGATCGCGCGACGCCGCCGCGGCATGGCTGCAAGACATGCCATGAAGTGTCGCGGCAATCGCGGCATTCAAAAATAATCTACGATCGATCTTCATGGCATTCTGGTTACGGGTCGTGTCGTGCGGAAAATTTCGCTTGGTCGTCGGGCCATCGTTCGCTACTCGGCTCCTGGCTCTTTCTCTTTATCGGCTGCTGGTTCTTCTCGTGGCTTTTCGTCCTCGCCATCGGCTGCTCCGTTGATCACTTCCCGTGGCGGCGCGTCGTCTGGGTCAAATGCTTTGTCGGTGAAAGTCATCACCACCTTGGCGCGTTGCATGTTCAATGCGACCGACGCGCTGGCGGGGTTCGCCGTCAGGCTAACGGCGCTGACGGTATTGGCTTGCCGTTCCTGGTGCAGGACATGACCGTTTCGTTTGTCCAGGCAAACCACCGCCGTTTCATATCGCCGACCACCCCGATTGTTAATCTGTTGACGATGAATCTGGCTGGCAAACGCCAACACCGGCATTTCGCACGGCTGCGTGAGCACGAGCCCTTGGTTGCGGACCTCTTGCGACCACAGCTTTTCGCCCGTGTGTCGATCGAAGCCATAGACCATGCCGTTGACGACCACGCATCCGAAGCCACCTGGCAACGGATTGATGAACACGTTGGGGGCTTGCTGCCAGGGCCGATTGGCCACGATGATGTAGTAATCGCGAGAACGCAAAGCGAAGACTTCGTTCAGCTTTTTTTCTTTTTCGATCGGAGTATCGATCTTGATCACGCCATCGGACAGGGACAGCAATACAAAGCGTCCACTGGGATCGACAATCGCCAACTCTTCGTTGTTGATCAGTCGGGCACGTGACTTTGCCGCGAAGGTGTGGCTCCACGCCTCACTACCCGCGTACGGATCGACCATTCGCACGACGCTGCCATCGCGCGAGGTCTTCCAAACCACGACGCGGCGTCCCAGGGTACAAACGCGCTGTTCCATTGGAGCAACGGTACACTTCCCCAATTCCTCGCCGTCGCTGGCACGCAACACGATCGCTTCGGTTTCTTCTGGCGGGGCAACCAACAACACTTCGTCATCGCCCCAAACGAAACTTCCACTGGGAACGTCGCGACGCACCCACAGCGTTTCACCTGTTAGCGGATCGGCCACGACCAATTTGCGATTCTCCTCGAAACACACAAGTCCGTCGGAAAGCGTGGCCAACGTGCCCGAGGGTTGCCAACCGTTGGCGTTGATGACGATTCGATTACCCCATGCGGCTTGAAATTGACGAAACTGTGGAACAGCATTGCCCTGCCCCCCTAAAATCGATTCCGCAAGGCTGCGACGCCACAAGATTCGGGCGCCGTCGTCGCTGCCACCCTTGTCGCTGGCGTGCAACACGTCGATCGCCAAAAGTTCATGACCGAGAGTGAGCATGAGCAGGTGTCCCGCGACGCGACCGTGATTGACATGCTGATTGAAGTTCGGTCCGTTGTTGGTCCCCGGTTCGATCACGTTGACGTGCCAGGCGATCCGTCCCAATCCGTCGCGTCCAACCAAGGTGCGTCGACTTTGGTCGATTTCGATATGGACGTCGTCGAAAAAGGGGCCTTTGGGGCCCTGGATCTCGAATCCGAAATACCGAATTGGATTAACGTTTTTCACTTCGCGAGTCTTTTCGACCTGTCCTGCCGGCCAGGGACTCTGCCCTTGGAGAAGATTTCGCACGGGGCTTGCATCCGGCACTTCGGCAAACAGTTCGCTCCCAGTTTTGCCATTAAGACAGACGATTTCGGCCAACGGTCCGTTCAAACGTCGGTAGTATGGAGCCGCGTCTTCTGGACGACGCGAGCTAGCCAATAGAAGTGCCAAGCGTGCCGTTGCCAAATGACTCACTTCCGCGGTGGACGAATTCTGGAGCCGTCGCAACTAAAACTCGGCAGCGAGATTGTCGCCTCTTTCGAGTAGCCGATCGACCAGTTCAGCGCGCGCGCGCTCGGCCAACGCTTGGTTGTCGAAATACGCCAGAAACTCTCTCAAACCAGCAATGCCGTCGGATCGCATCGCCAGCGACAAGCGATCGGCCAGTTCGTCGTTCATGGCCTGTCGTTGATCGTCGTTGGCCATCTCCCATAGTTCGCCAATTCGCGTTCGCACCCAACGGTCGCGTCGCACGGAGAGAACGCCGTCGATCGGTTCCAATTTGAGTCGTCCAAGCGACGGATCGGTGAACCTCAGATAGGCTTGAAACGCCTCCTCGACCTCGCCCGTGGAGTGCAACCCCGTGGCCAACAGTCGCAGGTAGCGACCGCGACGCTCTGGCTGTTCGATGAGCGATTCCAATTCGTCGATCGTGGCACGATAGGTCGCGAAGTCGATCCGCAGCCCTTCCAGCAAGGCATCGACCAGCAGTTGTTGGGTGTGAGGATCTTGCACAAGCTCAAACGATCGCCGGAGGTCGTCGACGGCTTCGTCAACCGCGCCGCCGTGCAACCTTATTTCACCACGTAACGCCAGCGCCGCGGCGTCTTGGGGATTTTCGGACAAGGTTTGCTTGACCTGATCTTCCAAGTGCTCCAACTGAAAGAAACTCTCGAGATTCTGGACGCCTTGCGCCAGAACCGAACCACCGTGGCAAATCAAGTTGCCCGGCACGCTACCGTCTCTCGATCGTGATCGTGCGACGAGCTTTCCATCGTTCAAGTCGAACGTCGCTACTTCGGCCGTCGACAGCGGAACGAAAAGATGCTTTCCGTTAATGAATCCACGGCCACTGGGGACAGCGGAGTCGGGAAATTCCGCGGCGTGCTCCCATGCCGATTCGCCGTTTTCAAGACTTAGCGCCCTGAGGCCGCCGTGGCCGACAACGATCACGTCTTTATCGTGGATACTGGCAACGTAGAGACCGTCTTGACGATCTCCTTTCCAAATCAGCGAACCATCGAGTAGATCGAGACAGAACATCTCGTCAGACTCGGCGGGAGTGAGAATCACGCGACCCTCGGTAATCGTAACGCTCGAGTCTGACCAGCCGTCAACGTTCGCCGACTGCGCGCCAGCTTGAAAAACCGCCCCACCCCGGCGAACGAACATCATCCGGGTGTTGTTCTCATAGGTTTCGGTAACGGGATAACGGTAGCCCCACAGCAGCGAGCGCGTTGTCAGGTTCACGGCGATCACGGCCCCCGCCGAAGTCGGACAGACCATGACCCCGTCGGCATAGGAAGGCGAAGCGCCGCAGCTTGCACGAAGCGGGTCTTGGAGGATGTTGCGTTCGAGCATGGCCAACTGTTGGCTCCACTCAAGCTCTCCGGTGCGCGCGGAAAGCACCAGAAGCTGGATCTCGCCCGCCGCTTCGGCCAGGCAGTACAGTTGGCCCGCCATGGGCAACGGCGGACCGAGAAAGTAGGTGTCGGCCAACTTCAAGGCTGCTTCCCCCGAGGGGCCCCCAAGCTCCCAGACCAACTTACCGGTGCGGATGTCGTGCGCGGCAAGACGGTTGTATGCACGCATCGCCTGCTGGTTCGCGAGCATCGGCTGGCCACGCGTCACGGAGATCAATCCACTAAACGGGTTGAGATCCTCGATGCTGAACACAAAGCGGCCATCGCTGCTAAGGGTGCCATAGGTCGCATCATTCCAAATCCGCTTTTGCAACCCTGTTTCCAATTGCGGCGAGTTGGCCGCCGCGCCGCCACGCACGTCGAGCAAGGCCTCGATCGAGTCGTCGGCGGGCACATTCCATAGTCGCTTTCCCGTCACCAGATCGACCGCGAGGAGATTACTCGTCGTCCGCATCAGCACGACCTCGTCAACCACCAACGGATGAACGCTCGGCAGCGATGTCCGGTGCTGATCCGCGAGGCGATCCTGTAACTCCACGATGATCTTCTCAATGGTTGGATCATCCGTCGTCGGCACCCTCCAGCGAGGATTTAACAACGGGCTACCGCCAGGGCTCATCGCCGTACGCGAGGCATTGCCCCGAAACATCAACCACTCGGCCAGGTCGCCGACCGCGGCCTGAAGCTGTGGACCCAGTCGCTCGGAAAACCACTTCACGGCATCATCGTCATCGGTGAACCACTCGATCGATTCGCCGCCGATGGAGATCGGTTTGCCGCCGGTCCGCTCTCGAAGCCGCAGCAATGTTTCGGCCGACTTCTCCACAAGCCCCGCTCGTAACCAACAGGTGGCCAACTGCAGGGACAACATCGGTTCCCACTTCGCGGCGACCTGATCGGTCGATCTCAAACGTTCCAGACACAACGCGGCGGCCAACGCCCGAGAATGGTCGAGATGGTCGGCGGCCAACAACAAGGTCGCTTCGTACCCAGCCGGGGTGTGAAAATACTTTCGCGAGACTTCCGCCACGATCTCGGGATTGCCCGTCTGAACCCCCTCGGTAAGCATCCGGCGCGCCCGGGCTCCGTATTGAAGGCGATAGGCTTCGCGGCCCTCTGGGGGAAGTTCGCCGATCAGCTTCATCGCCTCAGCCTTCAGACTGCGATGAAACGGCTGCCGAGGATCGGGTTGAAAGAAATAATCTTGATCCGCGTCCAAGATGTGTCCCAAATGCCGCACCGCCTCGCTATATCGCTGGTCATCAAGCAATACGCGGGCCATCGACAACTGTCGGACGGTTGTACGATCGGTTGGAAAGAGGATGTCCGCATAGGCGTCATCTTCATCCCCTTCAGGTTGAAGATTGGCCACGCGCGGTGCTGCTTGCGCATTGATGATGCCTTTTTTTTTGGCATTGGCCTTGTTTGCATTGGCCCCCTTAGCGGTCTTTTGGGCTTGGTCCTTGTGATCATCGGCCCAAGCCGGTGCGAGCATCAACGTGTTGGACAAGGCGTAGGAGGCCGTGACCACGACCGCAAGAAGAAAGAACATCCGCGTCGATGGGGCCTTGGTCGGCATTCGCTCTACCTCCTGCACCACGATCCGCGACGACGTCGCTTTCGGCGTCCCAGGCAAACCCAACAGGGCGCGAGCGACACCGTGCCGCACAAACTTAGTCGTTCCGAAACCGTTAAAAGTTCCCCGTTGCGTTGTGTGCCGCTTCGCCGAGGTTCTAATCCACCCCCGACCAGTTCCGGCAACGTTCGCCTTCGGGCAACAAGGGGCACCACCACGATCGCGATAACCACTTACAATAACTTATCTTACGAATCCTGCCCTTTCACGGCAACCTTCCAAACGAACTTCGGCTCGGTCCTGGCTTTGGAGTCAATGCCGAATTGGCTCACCGCCTTCGAGACTACTTGAAGCGGTTTTTTGGCGGTATTTTGGATAAAACCTTCAAAAAAATCTGCTTGAACCGTTCGTCGCCAAATCAACCACCCGATCACCGATTTTAGGCGCCCCCAAATAACCGCCGTAACCCGGCGTTTAGAATCCCCAGGGGAGAGCCGGTAAAACCGGTAAAAAAGCCCCGAATTATGCCCTGAACAGGCCAAGATGGACTTCAGAATCCAAAGCCGTTTTGCGACTGCAATGCCTGCTAGAAAACACAGAACTCGAGCCCCACAAAACAACCATAAGTTCATGTTATTTATGATCTTAAAACATTTCCATGTCCTCGTAATCGCCACCATGAGGAAAGGGCGACATCAGAATTCGTGGGCATTTGAAGCTTTCTCCACTGTAGTAAAACGTCGGAACGATGGTGCCACCAAAGCAGCTCCGTGAAGGCGCGTTTTTCGGGCCCCAAATGGCCCGTGTCCCAGGGTGTCATGGGGGCTGAAAATTGGTCTGGCGAGACGACAACTTCGAGGGCACCTTGAGGAGCAAAACTACCGTTTATGCGGGGAATCAAGCCTATTTCGGGTTGCATTTTTATCTGTCTTGAGTCTAATCATCGCGGTTCGCACAGCGGACAACGGACAATTCATTTCACTATTAGTTCTCAGGGAGGATGGAGACACGATGGCCAAAACAGCCGCGAAGAAACCCCCCACAAAGTCGCAAATCTTGACGCACATTGCCGAAACAACCGATTTATCCAAGAAGGACGTTGCTGCCGTATTCGACGCCCTGTCCGATCTGATTGCCAAGAATGTGGGCAGCCGAGGACCGGGCATGTTCACGATCCCTGGTTTGATCAAGATCACCAAGAAAAAGGTTCCCGCACGAGCCGCACAAAAGAACGTACCCAACCCCTTCAAGCCGGGTGAGTTCATGGACCGCGCCGCGCGCCCCGCCTTCAACAAGGTCACGGTGAGAGCATTGAAAAACCTCAAAGACATGGTGTAGACGCGGATTCCGAGCATTTCGAAAAGAAGCCGGCCATTCCTCGCTTGGGGGTGGCCGGTTTTTTTCGCGTTCCGTCGAATCATCACGCGTCGGCACGCTCGTTCGGCGGTGAACCATTTGAGGAGCGCTGCCGGTGCGTGCCAAGGCTTGACGATACGTGCGTGACGGGAAGTCCGCTTCGCGACTCGAAGCTATTTTATGTTGGCAAGTTTCTCTAGTTTGAGCCGCTTCCATTCGTCACGGGTGCGTTTATTGTTGCGCTTAATCAACTCGTTGATGAACTTTACCGATTTCGACTGACCGCGAGCCACCGAATCCAGCAACGTCGGCTCTTGATCACCCTCGACCGCCAACACGATATCGAACAAGCTAATTTCGCGAGGCTTCTTGGCGAGCGAATATCCGCCGCCGGGTCCGGAGATCCCGTTTAATAGCCCGGCGTCAACGAGTCGCCGCAGTACGCGATATAAGAAGCGTGGTGGGAACTTGGCGCCCTTCGCGATTTTTGCCGCGGTCATCGAGCTACCGTCGGAGATCTTCTGAACTTTCAAGAGAATGGCGACGGCATAACTAACGGATCGCGTCAGCTTCATATTCCACGCTCCCTGTATACGATCGTACGGATGCACCGCATCGTGCAACCGCGATTAGCGGTGGCGGGCGCTGTCTTTGGGGCCGACTGGGGATATCATCATCATGACGATAGCGACTGATTCTTGCCGATTTAAGCGCGCGATTGCAAGGCAAATCAGTTGCTTTTGGAAAAACAGGCGGAAGGAATCGCGACGCCCGTGGATTCTCCGCCTCCAGAGGTGCATGATTCGACGTGCATCGCCCCCCAAAATATCGAATCAAGAGTTCTCGTAGGCTTCGCGTTCAAACGGATTGTCGCGATAGGGATCGTGCCCTCGCAGCCAAGTCCATCCAGCAGCAAACAAGTAGGCCGGCACGAACAGAATTCCCCACCGCTCGTATTGCCGAACGTGAATCAATTCGTGTTCATGTGCCATGTCCAGCGCGGCCCTTGAGCGGCCCAAGATACAATGACCGAGCGTCATCGCGATCGGTCGATAGGGCATTCGCCTAAGAAGCCATGCGACGAGTCCGTCATGGAATTCGACCACTCCCGAACGCGCGGCGTACTGCCCCCCGAAGAGCATCCCCGACAAGCCGATGGCGAGACCGACGGCGGTCCACGGCCCGGCCCACGCTACCGCGAGAACGGATCGCCGCATGCGACTTCCCATCAGTGAACTGAAGTGCCATCGCCGATCATGTACACGATGCCCAAGGCACCAAGCACCAGCAGAATCAACAACGCCGAATCAGGCTCGATCAACCAGAATTTTTTCTCGACTCGGTACAGCAACCCAAGCATCGCGACGCCGGTCACTAACAACACCATCGTCGCGGTGACGGCATGGACGGGAGAGACCGAAGCGAACAACGACCCATTATAAAACAAATCGACGGCCGGAATGATGGCCATGTTGAACGTATTGCTGCCGAAGATATTGCCCACGGCCATGTCATAAGCCCCCATTCTCAGGGCAGCCCACGTCGTCACGGCCTCTGGAAGCGAAGTACACAAGGCGAGCAACGTGGTCCCGATGAAGGTTCCTCCCAATCCCGTCTCGTCGGCAAGAACACCGGCGGTGGAAGCCAAGAACGGTGCCGCGCCGAAAATCGCCGCCGTGCAAACGAGATAGCCGAGCGTCGCGTGACGCAGTGATATCCCCGGGAGATCCAACGCTTCGTCACCCTTGCTTTCGTTCATGCGCTGAGCATGTTTTTCGTCGAAATAGATCAACCGCATCAAGAGAACATACGTCAGGAGCAAGGCGATGCTGCCGGCGGAGATTCGCAATCCAGGGATCAGCGGCGCATGTAACATCAGACACAACAACACGATCGTCGTCAGAATGAGACTCATCGTGGCCGAAAAGGCATGCGCGGCTCCCAACCGATTGAGCATCCGTCCGCGCGGGTGAAAAACCATATCCAACAGCCCCAGGATCAGCAGGTTCATCAGTGAGCTTCCCAGTAGATCGCCAACTCCCTGGTCAAGGAGCCCGATATAGGCCGAACTACAGTCAACGGCGAACTCCGGCATACTTGTCGCGGCGGCCAAAAGAACAACCCCGACCAGGGTCCGTCCCAGCCCCGTCCAGTGGCCAATGACGTCGCCGAAATGGGCCAACTTGGTGCCAGCCACGACGATCACGGCGGCCAAGAGAACGAACTGGATTAGCGACCCGACGATTTCCACGTGGCATCCTTTCAGCAAACCGCGACGTCTCGACCGTCTTGCGTAACAGCCTGAAAAAGATCACTTCCGTGGCAAGATTGTCGGCAATGCCCGCCGAAGGGCAAGGGGTAACGGCGGCGGCGGACGCCAAGGCACCGATCGCCATCCGTTCCGAGTGCCGCGTCACTCGCATTGAGATCGACCGGCGACAAAGACGTGCTATCGCGTCGAGGATTCCGACCGCTTCGCAAGGTCATGGCGACGAATCTTTCGGTCGAGGGTCGAGCGCTCGATTCCTAGAATCTGCGCGGCTTGGCTCTTGTTCCAATGCGTCGCGCTCAGAGTCGCCAAGATGTGCCGTCGCTCAACTTCCGAGAGGGATTCCGGCTTGTAACCACCTCCAATTTCCATTTCCGAGGTATCCCCCGTGGTAGCCAGCTTCGTGAGCATCAGATCGTGCGCGTCGATGTAATCGCTGTCGGCGAGCGCGCAGGCCCGTTCGATGACGTTTTTTAGTTCTCGCACGTTCCCCGGCCAGCGATAGCGGTGCATCTGCTCCATGGCATCGGGAGTGAGACCGAGAATTTTTCGGACGCCGCCTACGTTGAATTTCTTCAAGAAATACAACGCGAGTTCCGGGATATCGTCGGGCCGCTTTCGCAAGGGTGGCACGATAATTTCCAGCACGTGCAAGCGAAAGAACAAGTCGCGCCGAAAACGTCCCGTCGTGACATCCTTTTCCAGATTGCGGTTAGTCGCCGCGATCACCCGCACATCGACTTGCACGGCCTTGCTCCCCCCCACGCGTTCGAAGGGGTGCCCCTCGAGCACGCGAAGAAATTTGGCCTGGACCGCGGGGCTCATCTCGCCAATTTCGTCGAGCATGAGGGTACCTTGATCGGCCGCTTCAAACTTTCCCATCTTGCGTTCGGTTGCCCCGGTAAAGGCCCCCTTTTCGTGACCGAACAATTCGCTCTCGAGCAAACTTTCCGAAAGCGCGGCGCAATTCAGGCAGATGAACGTTTGGTCCTTGCGACGGCTCGAAAAATGAACCGCCCGAGCAACCAATTCCTTCCCCACGCCACTTTCGCCCCGAATCAAAACGGTGGCGTTGCTGGGGGCGATGCGGGCAATTTGTTCGTCCAAACGTCGCGCGACGGCGCTGCTGCCGACAATCTCGCTCTGCACCTGTAGCTGTTCGCGGAGTTGGAGATTTTCATCGCGAAATTTGACGAGACTTTCGCTGAGTTTTTCTCGACCGCGGAGGTTCGACAAAGCCACGCCCAACGTGTCGGCAACCGCGAGAGTGAATTCCAAATCGTCGGGTTCGATCACCCGATCCTCGATACTGGAATAGAGGTGCAACACGCCGACGGGGTTCCCGTCGCAACGAATCGGGGCACAGATGACGCTCGTGGCATGAATCTTACCCTGGCTGTCGCGACGGGCTAACGTACTGTCTCCCATCACATTGCGAGCCAGCACGGCTTCGCCATCGCGCAGCGCGGTGGAAACCAAGAAAGGCGAGACACGGTAATACTGTTTTTTGCCGTCCGACCTCGAGGCAACAACCTGGAGGTCCGTCGCGATTGTTTCCTTGTCGGAGTCATCCGGCGACAAAAGAATCGCGCCTCCGTCAACGGGAGTGCCGGCGAACAACCCCTCCAACGCGATCTTGGCAACCGCCTCGATGTCCGAAGCCTGCGCCAACTCGAACGCCAAACGCGCGAGCCTCGCTGCCGCGGGACCAAGACGAGACGACGAACCGGTATCCGACTCGTCCAAAGATGGGCGAAGCAGTCGGGTCTGACCGCGACGATGCGTGATCGTAGCGGCTTCTTGCTCGCCAAAGACATGCGAGTCATCGCCGGTTGGATCGACGTTCTCCTCGGTCACGGTCCGTGTCGAGACATCGCCCCCGCCACTTGCGCCATCGCGCGTGACGTGGCTGAGATCATGAACGAAGTCGATCCGCGAGCGCCCAATACGAATGACATCGCCCGGCTTGAGATGATAGTCCTCGGAATCGGAAATCAACCGATTGCCAACGGCGGTCCCATTGCGGCTGTCCAAATCACGCAGAGTCCATTGCCCGTCAGCCATGAAAATTTCGGCATGAGCCCGGCTACATCGCTCGTCTTTCACAACAACTTGGTTGGTCGGCGCGCGACCGATCGTGACCGTCTGCCCGGGGATGAGCCGAAAGACATCGGACCAGTTCGCCTCTTCGCGAATGACCAAATATGCAAACATACCGTTAGTGTGGCTGTGACAAACGACTTCCGACGACCGCGAGGTTGCTAGAGTTGGCCCTTCACGAGGATCGTCGCGAGAAGCATGACGTTGAAGCAGATGCAAAGACAAGTCGTTTCTTTGACGAAGCAACTGGCCAACTTAGGGTTTCGTGGTAGATCTTCATGAATCATCCAGCTTAGGAGGTCAGAACGACCTTGGGGTAGATCCTACCCCTAATTTTACCTTATCCGTGGCCTTCGCAAGGCTGCAAGTCGTTTCCCGCAAAGGAACACCGTGTCTGAAGATTTTTCTGGCACCGCGACGGAAAAACCCCACCTTCTTCTGCCGCCGCGGGGATGTGGCCCATCAGATCGGCACAACCTGTTACAGTTTCCCGACTTGTCGTGCAAACTTTCCTTGCAAGCAGCGGAAGAACAGACTAGCCTGGAGATGCTTGGTGGCTTGGCAAGACGTCGAGAACGTTCCGCGGCAAAGCATACAAATCTCAATGCAACGTGGTCGTCTCAATGGTGGCAGGCTCACGACGTGTCGGCCTTGCGTCTTGCCGTACGACCTTTTGACGTGCGGCTCCGTCGCGCGGCCCGGCACTTGGAACAGTGATTCGGAGATACCTTCAATGTCGACAACACACCGTATCTTGTGGCGTCTGGTCGAGCGAATATTTTTAGTCCTCCTGGTGTCCGCCCTTCCCGCGGTGCCCGCCGTGCTACTAACCCTAGCCTCGTCACCCGTGTTGGCGCAAGGCGGCGGTGGAGGTGGCGATAACGGCGGCGACAACGGGGGCGATAACGGCGGCGACAACGGGGGCGATAACGGC
>Ga0114931_10007838_pt1 | contig 12999 bp, 16 predicted proteins | sample 2SBtaG_FD_89579 | JGI IMG/M metagenome (GOLD analysis project Ga0114931, IMG submission 89579) | Deep subsurface microbial communities from Kolumbo volcano to uncover new lineages of life (NeLLi) - 2SBTROV14_V59a metaG | ecosystem: Environmental > Aquatic > Marine > Volcanic | place: Kolumbo... | reverse complement strand
CGGGCAGTTTCCGGGAGGATGCGTTTGAGATTAACCGTCTCGCGGCACCCCTGTTGGAGATTGGCAAACCATAGCCCAGCTTCCACGTCGGGGCGCTTATCCGCGGCGCAGGAATCGAGTGTCGATTGTTGGATGAAGAGACGTGGGCCGATGGGTACGCGGAGGGGTTGACCGTCCGGCGTCAAGACCGGGCGTCCGTCGTTGTCGCTGACCACGGCGGAAAGGACTTCCTGAAACTCAACCGAGGAGCTGGTCGTTATTGTCCAATCGTTTTCGGGGAACTCGATCGGCGGACCATAGAGAACATCGACTTCCCATTCTTTGGGACCGAGTCTTTCACGGACTACATATCCGATCGCGACCACACCAAAGCTGCCCCAGGGATAAGCCTCGCCGAGCACCACACCGCCATTACCGGGCGTACTGAGCACCGCCGCCGGATCATCGTCGACGGCGTCCGTGGCCACATACCACGTCGTGACGACGCCCTGCGCCCCGAAGATGCCGACGCCGCCGCCCAGTCGCGTCTTGGCTGCTAGTTCGGTAAGCGTAGGCATCAGGGATTCACCAGAAGCGGCACGCCGCCGACGTTGATGAAGGAGCCTTGCGCGAGCAGGCGCTTAATATCTTCGAGCAATTGTGTTTGTTTCTTATCCTCCGGCGTGATGCGTTGATTGCCACGGGCAAACGCTGAGGCAATGCCTACGTCCGAACCTGCAAGTTGTGCCGTGCTGATCTGACCGGAGATATCCTTACCGAGCTGCCGTGCTTGCAGTGCGCTCGTTCTTGCCGTGGCCGCTTTCGCGCCGGCCAATGTCGGCGCGAAGATCGACAGGCCCTTACCTTGCTGTGGCTGCAATATCCCCTTCGGCGTCTTGGCCTGTTCGATACGTTGAAAGAAGCGGAATACCTTGTCGGCCAATCCTTCCCCCGCGGCGATCCTCTCTTCTTTTTTGCGTATGACTGCGACGCGCTTGTTGCGTCGCTCGACCGCGCTGCTCAGTTTTTTCTGGATGTCCTCGGTCTTGCCGAAGATCGCCTCTGCAATATCTGATGCGGTCTGCAACAAGCCGATCTTTACGTCGCTGAAGAGACCGCCCTTTTTCACCGCCCTGGTGATGCTCTCGTTGATCGAGGTGCCGATGTCCGCGAATGTCTGCAAGACGCCGATCCGAAGGTCGGTGAAGAAGTTGAGCAGCTTGAGCAGCTTGATGTGTAGGACATCGACCGCGCCAGCCGCCGCGATGATCGCTGTTTTCATAAACTGAAATGCTTTGTTGACAATGCGATCCAATCGCTTGCCTTGTGTGAGGAACTTAAACAGCGCGTTCGCTCCCTTTTCCAAAAACGGCGCCAGCTTGATGACAAACTTGCGCAGCAATCCCGTGCCGACGGCCTTGAGCTTGGTGAGCGCATCGTTGGCTCGCTCGACAGCCGCCCCGGATAAACGGTCGAAGGTAAGGCCAGCCAGATCGGCCGCCTTGAGTAATTGCTCGATACTCTTACGCCCGCCCTTGGCGAGATTGATAAAGCTAAGACCCGCACGCCCAAAAGCGTCTTGTGCAATACGCGCTTTGTCAGATTGCAATTGCACCTTGGAGAGCGCGTCGAGGAAAATCAAGAGTTGTTCATCGGCTTTCTTCAGCGCGAATGTCGTCGTATCGATCTTCAGAGCATCAAAGATACGCGCCGATGTAGTCAGTTGCCCCGCTTCGGAAATGCGTTTCTGAAACGTCTTGATTCCTTTTTCGAGCGTGCTCAATTCTGTGCCGCTCAATTCCGCCGCCAGTTCGAAACGGGAAAGAGCCTTGGTTGATATGCCGAGCCGGTCAGACATCTTGGCAATGTTGTCGATCGCCTTGGAAGTTTTGCGGATAAGAAATCCCATACCCGCCGCGCCACCGACCAGCAGGAGCTTGGAGCCCAGGCCGCCGAGTAAGCCTTTGACCCGGCCTACGCTCTTGCTGAAAAGCCCCATGCTCTTCGATGCGCCGCGCATGCCGCGATTGAAGCGGGCCGTCTTGGCGTTTAGCAATACGCTGATCTTAGCCACGTTTCGTCCTCGTCAGCTTTTCCCATTCCTTCTTGATGGACTCGTCCGCCTTTTTGCGCATAGCCGCATTGATCGCCTCGATTTGTCCTTCGACGGCGGGACGGATCATGGGATGGGCGGGCATAACGCCGCGAGACGCGCCGGTCTTTCCATCCTTTCGCGGTCCCGTTCCAAACTCGACAAGATGAGCGTATGGTGCGGCGTTCAATACTTCGGCCGTGATGTTTGGATCGAACGATTTGCTAAATCGACGCCGCCACGAGCGCTTAAGCCTGCCCGTGCGGACCGGTGTAAGTTGTCGCGCCCGCTTGATTATCACCGTGGAACCGGCACGGAGTGCCTTGCGCATGACACGTCGCGCGGGCTTCTCCGGCAACTTGCGTATGGCCTTGCGGACTTCGTCAAGCCCTTCAAGTTTTATGCTGACCGAGTCTGCCATCAATCACATCTCCGCCCATCAAGAGCGTAAGGTTCTTGCAATAATCCCGCATTTCGATCGTCGACATGCGCCGCCGCGGCTTGAGCTTGTCAACGACATAGAAGTCCGATTCCTTATAAGCCTTATGGCCTTTCTTGAGCTTCGAGTTCGCATAGACCGCGATCCCCGTGGCCAGTTGCATGCAAACAACTTCATCACCGCAAGGATGACGCTCATACCAATGCATCCATTCGGATAGTTCCGCGCTACTCGTACGGCTCAATAGCCCCCGTACCGTCATGCCCAGGTCGCGCGCCAGGCGGAAGTAGAAATCACGAGACGGACGGGAGGCTATTTTCCCGGCGACTCATCGTCCATCAAACCGCTGAGCCTGAGCGCCACGTCAACAATACGATCGAGAATCGCCGCGTTCTTGTGAGACAAAGCCTGCACGTCTGCGGGACCGAATACATCGTTACCATCGTCGTCGATGACCGTCGCCGCCACGAGCCGGGCACGCCAATGGCGGGTAGCGTTCTTGTCGCCCGCCTTGTTGGCCGCGGCCATGTTCTCATACTCTTCGCGCTCTTCCCCGGTGAGGCCGCGCACGATCACGTCACCGCCCCATTCGGGTATAGACAGCGTTTCCTTGCCGAGGTCGTCCGCCGATAGAATGCGTTTCTTGTCTAGTGCCATACTATGCCGCCGCCGTGAATGTGGGTTTGCCGCTAACCTTGATCGTCACGGACGCATCAAGCGACGTGTCGAGGTCGGCCGTTGGCGTTAGATCGGTAACAATGCCGTCGAATGAGAAATTACTGTTACTGGTCGCGCCGTTATCCGGGAAGGTCAATACAAAGGTGGTCGTGGACGTGGCGCCGAACAGACCGACAAGACCGGTATTCGCCGTCTCGTCATGCGTCGCATCCGTGGGGATGTATCGAATGTCAAACGATACTTCTCCGCCGTCAGAGAATCCCGGAACGAACGTGCGGAATCGCGACGTGGACGTATGATGCGTCGTATCAACGGCGGTCTGAGAAAAACTCGGACCGGAGACGTTGAACACTTCGGCCACGTTGGTGCCCGCTACCGATAAAGTAGTGCCAACGGTTGACATCCCCGTGGTAAACGTTGCCATATCAAAACTCCTAAATCGGTTCGTCTTGCCAAAAGACGATGAAATCCATAGATACCCGGCGGACCATGCGTTCGCCGCCATCAAACGGTCTTTCGCTCGTATCCCGATAAGCGTCCAGCTGTGACGACTGGACGACGAGCCCCGCCTGCTGCCAGTTGTTGCGATCGCCGATCGCCACGCGGACCGCATCCTTGAGTGCCACGACGGTGGCCTTGTCGTCCGCGAAACAATCCACTTGCAGCATGGTTTTCGTGACGCCCGAATAACCGGACAAAGAACGGATCGGACTGCTGGTTACGTTAAGAAACGTGATGTAGGGGAACGCCGATCCCTGCGGCACCTGTTCGGGATAGACGCGCGTGCCAACGAGCGCCGAGACGTCCACGTCCGTCACCAGAACCGTATAGATGGCCGATGCCAGTTCCATCAGGTGGTCACGATCTCCTTGACAAGCACGTCAACAAGCGTGTTCCGCTCCGCGCCCATGTAGATCGGGTCCGCGTTTTTCACAAACATGATCTCGAATATCCGGCTATTCCACGACAGCCGCGCCTTCGGCGTAATGAGCGAGGAATAGCGAAACTTAAATACGTAATCCACGCCCGCTTGTACTGCCTGAGCAGCCCACGACTCACCACCGCGCACCGGACGCACCGAGGCATTGAGCGTAGCCGCCGTAGCCCAGGCATCCGACTCGTCGCCAAACGCATCGCGGGTCGGCGTGTTGGTCTGCACGTCGACGTATTCGCGCAATGGTCCGGCAACTGGCATCAGAAACTAATCATCCTTTCCGTTGCCATGAGCATGTCGCCCGCAAAAGGCAGGTCATGGACCTGAGCGCCCATGCCATGCGCCTCACGCAGTTCGTCATACATTGATCCGACTAATTGCTTGAGCGCCGTCTTGATCTGCTCCGGGACGGCGGACGCCGCGCCATAACCCGCGATATAGCGCACGGTCACATCACCGATGACGCCGCGAGTGGGCGGATAGACTTCGCCCCATGCGGGCGTAATGCGGCCGGGCAAAGACGTAGCATCAAGTCGATACTTGCTCGCATCCCAGGTCTGTGATGCGCCCGTATTATCGAGATAAATGATAGAGGTAACACTGACCGCTGGCGGCCGCGGGAGGAAGATCATCCAACCATCCGACCACAAGCGGTCAGTGAAACCATCCATCGTCAAGTCGTAGGTAGTCGTCACGAGCGTCCGGTTAAGTGTTTCCTCTGCATATCGGCGCGCGGTAATTATGTAGAGGGCGATCAACGCATCGTCGCTACTCGTGGCTATGCGACTGTGCGTCTTACACTCCGTAACCGTAACCGGCTCTTCAGTCGGGGCTGTTTGGACTACCAAACCCATGCTAAGGCTCCGTCACCGTGCGCTGTTTGCCTACAGTCCTAACCGTCACGGATTCCGCGCCGAGCGTTTCGCTCTTGGGCACTCTCTTTTTCCGTTGCGGTTTTTCCTCCGCAGACTCAGCGTTGACGTATTCGCCTTCATTCCTGCTCAGCAAAAGCTGACAGATGGCGGGCGACATGTCGGCGACTTCCCCTTTGCAGTGCTTCTCACCGTTAACCCAAAAATCCACCTTGAGTTTCATCAAAGCCATGATGATCCCCTAATCAATGATCGCCGACGGCGGAGTAGTCTTGGCATATCGGGAGTTCCACATGATGAAACACACCGACATGACAGACGACACTGCCGTGCCGAGGTCAACCTGAAAGCAATCGAACGAGTTGGACACATCCAAGTCGGACGCGCTCACCTCGATGACATACATTAGGTTTTTGTTAGCTGTCGCATCGGTCGTAAAGGTATCCGACGTAACCGCCGTTTCGACCAGCGCGTCCGAAGCGCCGGTATCCGTATTCGCCCACACGGTCGAAAACGAAAGCGTCTTGCTTGACGTGCCGGACACGTCGGTCGCCTGATCCATGCTGATCGCCGAGCCGGTCACGGCTGTACCGTTATCCGCCAGGATGATGACCGTGCAGCGATCATAGTTTTTCATGGACACCCAATCCGTCGAAGATGTACTGGGTGTGGTCGGCGCCAACCCCGTGACAATCTTCATGTTCTCGACAAGCAAACCTTGAGGTACAGACATCATTCACCGCCTTTCTGTTATGCCGCGACTGTGACTGCGGACGAATACGTCGTCGAGCCGTTGAGCGGAGAAATGGGAGCCGAAAGCCAAGGCATACCCGCGATCCGGAAGATGAAGCGGAATGCCACCTGGTCATAATCGAAGAAGATGTGTGTCGACACGTCGGCGCGAATGCCGCCGCCCTTCATCACCGTGAGGTACTGTCCGAGGGCCGCGAAATAAACATCGCCCTTGCTGCCGAGCGTCTCGCATGCTTGGGTATAGATGATGCGATGGCCGAGCAAGAACGTGCCCGGTGTCGGCTGTACGCCGAAGTTGGGCGCACCGAAAAAGACGTTGTTGTTCGTGCCGCTATTCAGCGCCAGAATCTGCGGCTCCACGTCCTGATTCATCAACCACACCGTGCCCGGCTGTCCGCGGTATTGCGCAAACATCCGGCTATAGGCATTCTCGATATCGGCGAGGTTGATCTGGCCGCTCGTAGCGCGTGAAACGGAAACCAACGCGGGAGAATTGAGGATACCGAGCGGCTGGCCTGCGCCGGTACCTTTTACAATGGTCCGGGTGATCTCAAAGTTGATCTTCTCCGTCGCCTTGCGCCGGAGATAACGGTCCATCGCCGGAGCGTCACTAATCAGCTCGTCCGTAACCGGCACAAGGATCATCACCTTGTGGACCTGGATGTTACGCTGCTGGAGCACCGGTTTGGACTGCGTGCCTTGTGCACCCTCCCCCATCCAGACGGCTTGAATCCCACCAGCATTTTGCCAGGCCGTGGATTCATCAACGGGGATCGTGATCGAATTGGAGGACGTAACCAGCTGATCGGTCATGCCGAGCAGCGTATCCTCACCCGCGATCCGATCGTTGATCTCGGCCTGAAAGTCAGGCGGGACGGCGAAGCCGCCGTCGGCGCCCACGCCCTCGCTGCCATAGGTGGTCGGAGCGAGCATCTGGCGAAGTCGGAGGTCATGTTCACCGCCCGGACGCGAATAGTTCGCCACGGCAAGCGCAAACTCGCCCATGCTATTGAACCCGCGTCGACCACGATCGATGGGCCGGGCATATTCCGGAACGGCGGATCGGGGAGAACGTGCCAGCGGTTCGATCTTCTCTCCTGCCGCTTCGGCGTTGGTCACGATGCCTTTGATCGCAGGCGTCTTGGGGGCGCTCAATTCCTCAGAGATGCTGTCCGCTTTTTCACGGATTTCGATTTGATGCTTTCGTTCCTCATATTCGGTCTGAAGAGCGTCGAGTTCGTCCTGCTCTTCTTTCGATAGGTCTCGCTTCTCTTGATCGGCAACCGCGATGATCTGCAATTGCTTCTCATGATTGGCGAGCTGGAGGTCTTTCAGTTCTGCAAGTGTCGCCATAATTACAAGCTCCAAAAAAAGACGACAATCAACCCTGCGCACGTTGTGCGCCCGATTGGCTGCCGTCCAGATACCTGTATTCGTATGGCGACCGTTGCCGACGCGCTCTGGCGGTGCCTGCACCTACATTACGCATCGACCGTTCGATTTATCCCAAGTATATCACATGGTGTGGCACTTTTCAAGCTCGCGACCCTGCGTCATGCACCGCTCGATAAGCGCAGTGCTCCGTGGCGACTTATGGCCGAAATGCCGTTCGACCACCGATTCGATCCACGATTCGAGCGATTTGCGATCCGTGAGTCCGGCCATGAGCCGAAAGACAGATTCCATCATATCTTCGGCGTAAGTCTCCCGCAGCCCCTTAGGCAAGGCGGCGAGCATGCCATTGTGCACCGCATCGCCCACGTCCACGATGTCGGATTGGAACACTTCAAGCGGGCGCCAGAGCGGTGGAAGCGGATCGCCGTTGGCATCTTCTTTGAGCGTGCCATTCTTGTTGAGCCTCAGTTCTTGCTCCGTAGTAAGCACAAGCGAAGTTGATAGCCCCTCTTGCGGGTCAGATTGGGCTAGCTCCATTACATAAGATGCGAGGTCGCCCCTAGGCGCCTTGAACGCAGAAGGGTTGAATTGCAAATCGCCGCGCACGCGATCCCCGTCGAGCCGGGGATTCGACACGCGACCGAGAAAATTGCCCGGCCCATTGTCGAGAGGTGTTGCATGGCCAAACCGTGAGCGCACGCTGCCCTTTTGTTTGATGAGCGAGACGATCGCCGTCAAAGATTTGCCATCGAACTCGCCGCGGAAAGGCGTCTTGAACGGACCCTTTTCCGCGAGAACCAAACCATTGATCCTGGCATTCTCGCGATCAACGCCGATCGGATTGGCCCGCGCTAATCCGCTTAGCTTTTCTGTTTCAGACATCGCAATACTCCAATTTGTTCGTAGATTTCGCCGCCACGAGCGTCGCTTTGACGAGCATGCGCGCCGCGTCATGGGCCATGCCGATCTCACGTTGTTCGAGATAACCGGACACATCGCCGGATTCAAACGCCAGACGAAACATCTGTTGCATGGAATCGCCCAAGGTCTTGAGAAACGCGACAACCGTGTAGTTACTCCACCATCCGCCCGCCTGATTACAGGCCGTCTTGCCGACCGTTTCAACCACGCTCTTGATGTCCGCCGCTGCCTTGTGCTTATCCGACGCGATGCGCGAGAGCATGAGACACTCAAAGTCGTCGACTGTATCGACCGTCTTGGCCGCCCGTTCAGCAATGCGTCTGCGCCGCCGATAGATGCGGAGTATCCCATCCGAGGCGATCGGCAGCCACGCGGATAGATCATCTTCCTTCGAGGGAGGCGGTTCGTTTGATGATCCGTCGTTGACCGGCTGAGCTGGCGCATCCGCAGCCGCCATAGCCGCTTCGAGGGTCTGCATGTTCATCGGGACAAAATGTTCGTCGCCGTTCGGTATCGGATTGTCTCCCTCGCGCCTGCGCCATTCGTTGGGCGATAAGACCCCGCGATCGAACATAGCAGAATACATCACCGATCTGGTCTGCGTGTCGCCGCGTAATAATTGTCTAAAGTCGAAATCGGTGAAGAGAGATTCCTGTCCGAGCAGTTTATCATCGGCTTACTGCTCCATGCGCGACGCCCAGGGTGATAACGTGTCATTGTGGAAGTCACGATTGACATGTTCCGTGTTGGAGTATTTCATCCCATCAAGATCATATGCCTTGTAAGGATGTACCCCGACCCAGCGACAAATTTCAATGACCGAGAACTTGCGAGACTCAAGGAACTGCGCGTCCTGACTGGACATGGAGAGCAGACTGTATTTCATGCCCTCTTGCAAGACCGCAGTGCCCCACGCTTTGCCCGCGCCTTGGAACCTGCGATTCCAGTCGTCACGCAAAGCATCTTTTGCTTCCGGGGACAATTTCCCAGGATGATCCAAGACGCCCGCGGGACGGGCCGCGTTGGCAAACAGACTCTCACCGTGCTGTTCCGTCGCGATGGAAACGCCAATACTTCGACGGTCGAGCGTAACGACTGAATACGCCTCAATGCCGTCCTCACCAAGGTTCTTGAGGTGATAGACATCGCGGGCATCAAGGACTGTCGGCTCACCACCCGGCTCGTTCCTGATCTCATAAGTCAAACGCCAACCGGGCTGCATTTTGATCGTTACCCGCCACGGGGGAATCGGCCATAGTCCAGATACTTGTCTGCGATCATCACGATCAATGAGCGCGATTGCATTACCCCAGGTCAATGCCCAGGAAACCATTAGTTCCTTGAACGCGAATGCAGTCATAAAGGGGTTTGTCTTGCGGGCGAGGATTCTATCCACCGGGTGGTTTGCGGCAATGTCACACCCGCCGTCTGATCGCAGTCGCTTAACCCGCCAGTCAATAGACGCCAATGAGTCGGCAATTACACGCACGCAGCGGTAATAAGCGCCAATGGTCAAAGCGGTTTCGTGTGAGACCCAAACACCGGCGCGTCTCCCGCCCTCGATAACCGGTATGCGTTCTTGCGTTCGCGATGCGCTAAAGAAGGGCGCTAATCGCTTAAGCAGACTCATAAGCATTCTGCACCTGCCGTTTCGTAAACTGAGGGGCCGGACTGCTCCGAAGCCTGCGCGACACGTAGCGCGATGATCGATGCTACAATACCGTCAATGCGTCCGCGTGCCTTGGACTTATCCGGCATGATATTACCGTTCGGATCGCTCCTGGTCGCCACGTTGTTCGCGTGCTCTCGTAAGATCGGATGTCCGCCGTGCATCAGCCGGCCCGATGTTATCAGAGAGTGGAACGCCTTGGAAGCATCGGACATGGAGCCATATCCTTGTCGGACTTCCACCATGTTTAGACCGTCCTCTTTTTCGAGGCGCTCGACGAGATAACGTGCTTGCCACGGATCATACCCGACGATGCCGATATGATGCTGCTCTTCCAAATCTAGCAAGTGTTTGCGGATAAACTCATAGTCCGTCGTGATGCCGGGCGTCAGCGTGAGATACCCAGCGGCCGACCATTCCTGATAGGGCAATTGATCTTCTTTTTCGCGGCGCCTGATGTTGTGATCCGGCATGTAGAAGTGTGGCAAAAGGTAGATCGGACTGTCCAGATCGGCCATGAAGAGCAGGACCAACGCAGACATATCCTCCGTGCTGGCAAGATCAAGACCGGCGTAGCATTTGTAATGATCCGGCACATCATCAAGCGACCATTCGGATTCGCAGGCGTTCCACGCCTCCATGTCGATCCAGCGCGTTTCTTGGCTCACCCATTGATTGAGCCGATACCGTCTGAAGTTATTCTGCGTGGAAAGATCATACTTCGCTGATTCGTAAGACTTCTGCATTTCTTCTATGCGGGTGATCCAGCCAAGTGCTGGATTCGAGCGCCACCATTGTGTCTCATCTTCCCAATCTTCGTCCATCGGAACGCCATAGATGATCGGCAAGACCGTCGTGTCAATGAGCGCACCGTCTCTGATCTTGCAGGCGTAGTCATAGCGCTTGTAGCCAATGCATTCGGGGTCATAGAGACCAGCAGTCGAAGTTACGATGATGAGTGGCTGTGATCTGGCGATACCTGCATAGCAAAGCGTATTCCACAATTCCCTGCCCGCCGTTCCATGCCATGCATGTATCTCATCGCAGATCACTGCGGTGGCATCGTGACCATGCTGCCTATGATGATCGGAAGAAATGGCACGACAGATGGAGCCGGACTCCGGCTGAATGATGCGCTGCGTGGAATCTATGACATTGCACAATCCCTCCAGCTCCGGCGATGCGCGACAGAGCGCGGCCGCTTCACCCCAAGCAATCTTTGCTTGTTCCTTGTCCGTGGCAGCGATGAATACCATGTTGCGTGATTCACCGTTGGCCAATGTGAGGTAAAGCGCCAATCCCCCGTCAAACGTCGACTTTCCTTGCTTCTTGGGTGTCCAGATTTCAAACTCTGAAAAGCGCATCGCCCCGCTTTTTCTGCGCCAGGAGAATCCTCGATTCAGAACGTCGGCTTCCCATAAGAGAAGATCGAAGTATTCACCCGCGAAGCGGTCTTTGGATAGAACAAGTATGGACTTGAAGAAGTCGCAAGCATGCTCACCGTAGGCAAGGTCAACATAGCAGCCCTCTTCCAGTGCCTGAATGTCAGACTTGTTTCGTATCCAGTAAGGCCAGTCGTCGACAATGTTGGCGTGGCGCTTATCGGACAGCAGCGCGCGCAGTCGTTTGTCTTTGGGTAGTTGAGCGAGCGAGGAATATCTATCGCTTTCAGTCAAGTCACGTTCTTAATCGGCTTCGGACCTTTGAAGAGATCGCCCTGTTTCCTCTTGGGTTTCGGCGCATCGAGCAGCATACGGGTGCGAGAGTAAGCGGACATGCCGAGATCCTCCTGATAACGCCGCAAAATGGTGAGCAGCTTGGATGCCTCCCTGGATGCGGGATGGACCACTCTCCCCATCTTTGTTTCTATGAGCAGGCCCTCTTTATCGACCGCTTCATTGAGCTTGCGCCACGTCGACAGTGTATGGCAATAACAGGTCAAGGTGTGCGAATCGATCCGATCGACCATCTCGATCCTCTTGAGCTCTGAAACGACAAAGCTCCAAGCCTCTTTAGCATAATCGTCGAGCCAATCGGGGCATACCGGGGGCTTGAACGGTGTCTGTGCTGGTGTTTGGCGCAGAGCCTGATGTCCCCGATTGCCGTCGGCTAAACGAAGTAATCTAGGTTTCGGTTTTCGTCCTACCATGATGGGTCCATTTCTAGAGCTCGCGAGTGTGGGTATATTCTACGGTTTACCTTCAACCCCTCTTTTTTTTTAGCCTACCCCTCCCGTCTGGTCTTGCGGGAGTGGCAAGCCTTGCATAATCCCTGGAGATTCTGGTCCGAGTCGTCACCGCCTTGCGCCTTGGACTTGATGTGATCGACTTCCGTGGCCGGAGCGGTCTGGCACAGCCTACAGATCGGATCACGAGCCAGGATCATGCTACGCAGCCGCTTCCAGCGTGCTGAGCAATAGCCTCTCGCTGCTGCCGATGGCCGTTCAGCTTCGCGCGCGCGCGGATAGCTTCTTTTAGAGCGATGAAGAATACACCTCTTCTTCCCATCCAAGATGATAGTCGAGCAGCCAGGCCATTCGCAGAGACACTTCACACCCCAAGTCTACTACCTATTCGGTAGGCTATCAAGGTTCAACGTCCGAATAACGTGCGCATCATGTGGAGTTCTACGGCCTTAAGGTCACACAGGACGGTCGAGGATCACGTCTTGAGCGATCAAAAAAGGGAGCTGTTGCTGGTGAGAATCTGAAGGCTTTTTGTCGCTCAGATGGCCATTGTTACATTCCAAAGTCTTATACCTTTTTGGTAAGAGATAAGTCGAATGAAGGGGATATCTTACCCGTTTTTAAAGTGGAGGTCCGGGATCATAACGTACTACTATGCGTTTTTAGGGATTGTAACAGCAAACTTTTTTTTACGAGGGGCGCGCGAGAGGGGCGCAGATGCCCTCCGAGCATGCACTCAAATGATCGTTGAGAGCGCCTCGCCAGCGTCATCCGCGGGCGCTGATGGGCCTTGGACAGTGCCCGGCAGTGTCCACTGCTGGCCCTAACCTGAGCCCGCTCCCAATCGTCCCTGGTTGTCCCTATCGTTGGGACGTATGCCCCCGCCGATCCCCAATCAGCTTGGACCAGTTAGATCACATGAATCACGCGAACCCCGTCGTCACTCTCCCGTCAGTGACGACGGACCGAAGCGGACCGAAAGCGGACCGCCGGATCGGTCCGGTTTCCAAAATCCAAAATGTCGCCAAAAACGGCGAATAGTTGGGACAAGTTTGTCCCAATTATTATCGGACGTGGCGTTT
>Ga0114931_10007837_pt1 | contig 13002 bp, 8 predicted proteins | sample 2SBtaG_FD_89579 | JGI IMG/M metagenome (GOLD analysis project Ga0114931, IMG submission 89579) | Deep subsurface microbial communities from Kolumbo volcano to uncover new lineages of life (NeLLi) - 2SBTROV14_V59a metaG | ecosystem: Environmental > Aquatic > Marine > Volcanic | place: Kolumbo... | reverse complement strand
GGATCAACCGCGGTCGCTGTCGTCGTGAGAACATTTGGATCAACAATGGGCGGCGTTTTCGGAACAAGGGCGCCTGAATGCAAGAATCGCAATGGCTGGCCGCTCATGGCGAGAATGCCAAGATTGGCGCCATGCCCCAGCAGAAACAGACCCATCGCGATTTCCTTGAGCTCGCGCCCGAGCACAAGGTAAATCCCCACTGCAAAGATCACCGCGACGCAGATAGACAGTAAGAGCGTCATTCAAGTTCCTCCGTCAATCGGTTGAGCATGCCCACGCTGACTGCGACAACTACGAAAAAGACGCCAAGATCGAAGAGCATCACGCTGGCGACATGGAAGTCCTCGCCGCCCGCAAGTGGAATGTGTGCGTGGACTGAACGCATGAACGAAACGGGCGCTCCTGTCGCCCATCCGAACAGGACCGCGCCAAGCCCCGTGGCCAGCGCCATCGCCAGTCCCGTCGCAGCAAGCACCGCTGGCTTGATGGGAAGCAGGCTCTTGAGGGCTCCACGTCCCTTTGCCATGCGGAACACCGCAATCGCCACCGAAGCCACCAGACCCGCAATGAATCCACCGCCCGGCGCGTTATGGCCGCGGAAGTACATATACGCAGCGAAAATAAGCCCGAGAGGCAGAATCAGTCGCATCGACGTTTCAAAGAGCGACGAAGTAAGCGATGGCTGTGGACCCGGATACACGCACGAGACATCTTCAACTGCATCAGATGAGCCTTCGCCTTCGACTGGACTGTGCCTGCGGGCGCGCCTTCGCAGCATGATCGCGGGCGTCGTGCCGATCATCGCGAACACGCCCATCGCAGCGATCGAGAGGACGGTGATTTCGCCAAGCGTGTCAAACCCTCTGAAATCGACAAGAATGACATTGACAGAGTTCTCGCCGCCGCCGCCTCTCGTGTGATTGGGACCCGCGTAAGAGCGCGCCAGGAACCAATTCCCAAGTGTCGGCGTCTGGGATGGCGATGCGCCGTCGTCGCTGATGACGCCATCCTGCTGGTTGACTGCGACAACTTCGCTTGAATTCGTCTGTTGCGCCGCGTAGGCGGTTTCGTCAACGCGCGCAGCGATCTGCAGCACCAGCCACCCCACCGTCAATCCTGCGACGCTCGCAGTCACAACCCGTGGCGGCGTCCAGCCTCGCGGCCTGGCTTTGGGCTCTTCGGGCAGCATCCGCAGCACGAGCAGGAATAAAATAACCGAGATAAGCTCAAACATCAGCTGCGTCAGCGCAAGGTCAGGCGCCTGGTAGAGCAGGTACATCACAGTGACGCTGAATCCTGTCGTGCCAAGCACAAGCACGCGAACAATCCTGCTTTGCACTATTGGCAGCGCAAGCGACGTCACGCAGATCAGCGTGGCGGTGGCGACCGTCGCAAGGATAAACCCAAGCTCAGCCCCGATCAGCGGTCCGCCAACATGCAACGTGAGCAGCGCCGGATCTTTCGTTGCAGCGACCACGAGACCTGCAATGAGCCCAAACGTCACAACGTATGCATAGGTGCTGAAATTACCGTTCTGCACGCGGTCGTACAGCCATGTGCCCCGGCGTTCGAGCAGCCGAACAGTTCCTGGGAACAACTTGTTGTGTGCGTCCTCGACGGGCTTGCGCAGTAATGGCGAGAACCCAACGAAGAGTCCAAGGCCAATCGCAATGGCGGACATCAGCAGTGGCGGCTCGGGATTGCCAAGCGCGTGCCACAGCGATGGAAGGTGCGCCCAGTGCAGTGGATACGCTTCGATAGGCGCAATCGCGCTGTCGAAGAGCGACGGCGCGATGCCGCCAAGAAACTGCAACCCGACCAGCAGCGCCGCGGGCCACCAGATGCACGCGCCCCAGAACCCAGCCTCGTGGTGATGTTCGTGCGCGTGCGTCTTGTCGGCTTCTTCAGCGGACGCGCCAGCGCCAAAGGCAAAGAATGTTGTGAGGAATCGAACGAAAATAGCCACGTTGCACGCAGCGGTCGCCACAGCCATCACAACAACCGCATTGATCCAGGGCGTCACTTGTCCAGCGTCAAACGCTTGCGTGAAGAACGCTTCTTTGGCTGTGAAAGAAAACGTCAGCGGTCCGCCAGCCAGCGCATAACACCCAAGAAGACAAATCCATGCGAGCAGCGGGCGTTCACGTATCAAGCCGCGAAGCTGCGAAAGCTGCGACCTGCCCGCGATATGAATAATGGCGCCCGCAATAATAAAGAGCGGCGCCTTGTAGAGCGCGTGGTTGAGGATTTGCGCCACCGGCCAGATCAGGTTCGCCGACGCGCCGCCATCCGTCGCGATCGAACCCAAGCCGTACATGCACGTGAACAAACCCAGTTGGCTGACAGTTGTATAGGCGAATATACGCTTCAGTTCATCCGAGCGCAGCGCGAGATACCCGCCCAGCAGCATCGTGACAGCGCCAACAATAATCAATGTGGGCGCCCAGAACTGCAGTCCTCCAAACGCTGGGAACAGCCTGCCAAACAGGTACACGCCAGCCTTCACCATTGTCGCTGCATGGAGGTAGGCGCTGACCGGTGTCGGGGCCGCCATCGCGCCGGGAAGCCAGTAATGGAAGGGCCACTGGGCGGATTTCGTCGCACAACCCACAAAGATAAGGGCGAATGCCCACGGCGCCGCTGCGGACCAGCTCGAACCAGCGGCGCCTGTGCTGATGACCTTGACAGCGCCCGCAAGCGACCAGTCGTTTGTCGAAAGCCCGAGGATAAGCAGTCCGCCAAAGAGCGCCACGCCGCCAAGGGCTGTTGTGATGAACGCCTGCAGCGCAAGTCGAACTGCGCGCGGGCTTTCGCGGTCCCACCCGATGAGCAGGAACGACGACACGCTGGTGAGCTCCCAGAAGAGGAGCAGCGCAATCATGTTGTCCGCAAGCACAACGCCCATCATCGCGGAAGCGAAAAACCCCAGTGTGGGATAGAACCTTCGCAGGCTCGCTGCGTCGCGTCCAAAATATCCACGCGCATACAGCACAATCAGCGCTCCGACCCCGGAGACGAGCAGCGCGAAAAACATACCCAGACCATCTGCGTTGAAGGTCAGCGCCAAGTTGACGCTTGGCGCCAGATCAACGCCCATCGGCCCCGCAAAAAGGCCCGGGCCTCGCCAGAAGAACAAGAGCGACGCCACGCTCGCCACCGGTCCAAGCAGCGCGATCAATGCTCGACCGCTGGTGCTCTCGCGCGAGGACGCAAGCGACGCTACACCTGCTGCAAACGGTGCGAACACTGCGATGAAAAGCAGCGCGATGGGTGAGAGTTCCATTTGCTCGTGTCTCCGGCTGTTCCACGGGTCGTCCGCACACGCGCTCGCGCGGTCACGGGCGAACACCCTGCACTGCGGCGTTCTATCGGCCCACTGCGCGCGTCGTATGAGCAGAACGCATCACGGAACACGCGCAGTCATTATCGCGGACGAGTGAAAACGCCCTCCTGACAATAAGAATCACACTGTGTCAGGCTGCGCAGTCGCCTCTAACTCTTCCGCGCGGGCTAGCGCCACGCGGAACAGAACTGGGACGAAGAGCTGTTCAAGCGTAATCGCTCCCAGGATGGTGGCGATGAGTGGTGTCACATCAACATGAACACCGACATCTTCCTCCACAATAGCCAACAGCGCCAGCGACACGCCTGCCTGTGGCACGAACGCGCTCCACAACCCACGATATGCCTCTTTTTTCAGGCCGCTCGCTTTACACGCGAATTCTGTCGCGATCCAGGTGAGCGTGACACGGGCGAGTATGAAGACCGTCGCTGCTGGTGCAAATCCGACCAGGCTTCGCATGTCCACCTTGGCGCCTGCTGTGGCAAAGAAGACGCAATACACGGGGAGGCTCAGGTCTTCAATCGCGTCAAAGAGCGCTTCACTGATTTCCCCCCACACATTTTCCATCAACATTCCAGCGACGAGCGCCACAATGAGCGGCTCAAGACCAAGGGACTCGGCGCCAAGAGCGATTCCAAACCCAGCAAGCACCACAAACACGGGGAGATTTGCGCTGAGCGTCCGCATGTACCACGCCAACAATACGCCGAGAACTGCGCCCGCCGCGAACGATCCGAATATGAGTCGCATCACATCGCCAAGCGCGCCAGTATGTCCAGCGTCACCTGTCGCCTTTTCACCATCCACGCTGTGTGGCGCCGGGCTGAGTGACGCATCGCCATGCGCTCCTGCGTTTGTCAACTGCGCAGGCAGCGCGGACGCAGCGGGCGCATTGAGCGATTGCTGCTTCGCAGCGATGGGCGCTGATGTCGCAATTGAAATCGCCACTGCAAAAAGCACAACAAGCGCAAGATCTTTACACACAGCCACAGATATCGCCCACCGGGCGAACGCGCTGCGCGCATGCATCTCGGCAGTAATCGCGACGACGACTGCAGGAGACGACGCGACAGCGATCACGCCAACCAGGAGCGCGATTCGCACCAGTCCCCCCGGCGCCAACTCGCCAAGAACGAGGTGGAACCGAGGCACAATCACTATTGCCAAAAGTGTGACGCCTCCTGCGATGAGCGCTGCCTGCGCGATTGTTATGAGCGCGATCAGCCGTGACTCGGCGCGTAGTAAACGCCAGCGAATCTCGCCTCCCGCTGTGAGCGCGATCATTGCGATGGCAAGCTCATTTGCGAGCGTCAACATTCCCAGATGCGTCTTGGAAATAAGCCCGATCGCGCCCGGACCCACAAGCAAGCCGAAGACAAGAAACCCGGTCACGCTGGGCAACTTGAAACTGCGGCAGATGAGCCCCAGAAGCCACGCGCCCAGCAGCAGAAGTCCAAGCGACGCTGCGCCTGCGACGCGCTCTGCGCCCGGTTTGCGGAGCTCCGTTGCAGAAACCGTGTTCACGAGCCACGCCAAAGCGCACAGTCCGACAATGGCTATGAGAATGCGTGTGCGTCTGGTCCACGTTGCAGTCACGCTTCAGTCTCCCCGACGTTTCGCAGCAATGCATCTCGTCGCCAGTCGTGATTGACAAGGAACGATGCGAACTCAGCCCCGAGTCCAACAAGCACGACAACACCGAGCAGCAGTCGCGCCGTGTCTGAGGGATCCGCGACGACGAGCGCAACGCCAAGGACGATCGCGATGGGGCTTTGTCGAATTAGACAAAATCCTTCGCGATACCTCAGCCTCGTTCGTCCCGCTGGTTGAGGCGTCGCCTGCTGGGCGTCCATCTCACTCCTGGGCGCGAGCCAAGCGAGCATCGGCTTGGCGCCCACGCGCCAAACCAGCACAGCTCCCGCAAGCGCATATCCGTTCAAACCGGCGGGCGTCAGCAGCAGCGCTCCCGCCAGCGTCGCAAAGATGGCAGCGACGACGTGCTCCGCCTCAAGAATGACGCGCTCAAACGCCCGCAAGCGCACGCCGACGAGGTTCGCTGACGCTGCTCCAAGCGCAAAGGGTGCGAGCATGGGCGACACGCCCACACTTGCGCCGAGCCCCGCTGTCAACGACACGACGCCCAGCAGCACCACGAGAAAGTCCGCCCTACTGTCCGCTGCGAGTCGCAGCAGCCATCGTGTGAACACACCCGCCGCCACGCCAAACAGCGCCATTGCGATTGTCGTCAGGGCGAGCGTTGCGAACCCGCCCGCTGCGGGGGTGGTGGCGCCATTTGGGCTCAGGCTTTGCGACACAGCAAAGAGCGCAATGGCGGCAAGCGAGACCGCGCCACCCGCGCCGCGAAGGAGCATCACCAGCGCATGGGCGCCTGTCGGAGACTTGGCCATCGCCCAGCGTGTCTCCATCGACCAGCCAATTGCGCTTGCAACGATCATGACAACGCCAACCGACGCAGCGAGCGGCGACTGCGCACCGGGCCAGCGCCGTAGCGCAATCCATGTTGCCCCGCCGACAAGGATTGATGTCGCCAGCACGTCGATCGCCGCAACTCGCCACACCCACGAGGGCAACGTGACAAGTACGCTGCGCTGAGCCTGCATGCCCACCATCAGGCTGATCCATCCCAGGCCGATCACCAGAATCGGAGTCAACGAAGCGATCGTGTCGGTCGAAACAACACCAAGCGACTGCGGCCCGAGCAAGTACCCAGCCGCCACCCACAACCATCCGCCGCTCATCAGCGCAGACACGCTTCGAAAGCGCCGCAACCGCTGCAGACGAACGCTGGTGGCAAGCATTCCGAGCATTGCGACCAAGAGGATTTCAAGGAATGTCGCCATAGCGCACAAACGATGTGGAAGCGTTCGACACGTTGCCCCGATCGCGCCGAGTCTACCGACGAGTCATCGCTGAATCCCCGTCCAGCGCGACACCGGCACGGTGAACGTGATCGGGCGTTCGTTCGCCTTTCGTTCCTTTTCAATGTAGGTAAACACCTTCTCCGCTGTCTCCACCTTCGTCATGGACAGGACGACATGGCTGCCCGTTCGTTCCGGGATAAGCGAAGCAAGCCCAGCAAAAATTGGCATTTCCCGGCGAAGAATCGCGCCCAGCCCCTGGCTGTCGAGCACCGTCGCGCCCGTCGCGCCAACGTCAAGCAAAACCGTCACCACTTCGTCAAGCCAGGCGCGGTCAGAGAGTATGAGCACGAGTAACACACGCGCATCGGTGGCTTCCTTTAGCGGGGCAGGCGCCGACTCCTCTTGACGCTGCGCCGCCGAGCGCTCCCCAGCGTCAGACATGCGATCTGTCCTCCTGCACCAACGCTTCGTACAGCGCTTCTGGCGTATCGGCTTTTCGCAGGCGCTCCAGGGCGCCGGAGCCCCGTGCGATGCGGGCGATGCGAGCGAGCAGCCGAACATGTCGCCAAGGCTCCTCTGCTCCGCCAACCATGCAAAACACAAGATCGACTGGCGGATGCTTCGCTGCGCTGGTTGGCACGCCAGCGGGCGCTCGAGCAACGACAACCACAGTGTGATCCACCTGAGGCAGCAGCGCATGCGGGAACCCGACACCCTCTGGCGTCGATGTCGGCGCCTGCTGCTCCCGCTCTTGCAGCGCCGCTTCAATCCGCGCAGCGTCGAGATCCCTGAACTGCGTCGCAGCAACTTCAGCAAGTCGATGCACCAGTGCTTCGATTGTCGCGACGTCGTCGAGAATCAGGACCAGATCGGGGCTCAAATAGGTTTCCAGCTGCATGGGGCTCTTTCTGTGAATCCTGTGGTCTTCGCAGTCAGAGCCTACAGCATCCTGCTGATACACGTTTCGCTCATCCCGCTGCTGACAGAACTGGCGCGTGGAGTCTTCCCCCGGTTCTTTTCTCCTGTCACCATGAGCGCTTCTATGCAACGTGCGCGTTGAAGGCGGCTGCGCGGGCGTCTCGGATGAGCAATTTGTCAGTGGCGTCGCGTTGTCACAATCGTGTGCAAACGGATGCGCTGATCAAGTCGATCCGCGCTGAGCTCGTTTCATACGTTTCCTCCGTATGAAAGGGAATCCACCGAAATAGGTGTTCAGCCAATGCAGGCGCCTGCAGCGCTTACTGGCTCGCTGCGCTACGGACGCGAGCATAGGTCAATGTACGGCGGTTTCGGCGGACACCGTTTCGCCGCCCCACCTTGCACAGGTGTTGAGGAGCACCCCTCTGTCGATCGGCTTTGTCACGTAGTCGTCGCAGCCAGCGTCGAGGCAGCGTTGGCGGTCAGCGTCCATGGCGTGTGCGGTCAGCGCGATGACAGGCAGGCGCAGTCCTTCCTTGCGTAATTTGCGCGTTGCGCCATACCCGTCAAGTTCGGGCATCTGCATATCCATGAGCACGACATCAAACGGCTCGTCCAAAGGAGCGATCATCACCGCCTGGAAGGCAAGTCGCCCATTTTCGACGACTGTGACATCAGCGCCAGCCTTTCGCAAGAGCAACGCGATCAACCGCTGATTGTCTGGTCCATCTTCAGCGAGCAGGATTCTCAAACCAGAAAGGGGAGCAGCTTCATCATGTGACATCTTCTTTTCTGTGCGGTTCTCATGATCAATCTTCGCAAGGCGGAGCGCCTGGTCGGGGCTTCGCATCTTAACATCCGAAAGATCTCCCGTTGAAACCGTGACCGTGATTGCGCTTCCCGCACCGAGCTCAGATTCAACGTTGATCTCACCACCCAGCATTTGCGCGAGTGAATTGGAAATCCGCAGCCCCAGGCCAGTCCCGCCAAACTTGCGCGTTGTGGAGCCGTCGGCCTGATTGAAAGCGTCGAAGAGCGCGATTGCATCGCGCTGCTCAGGCGTCATGCCTATGCCAGTGTCGCGCACGCAGAACTGCATGGTCTGCGCCAGTCGGTCACACGATGCGTGGATTGTGACATCGCCACGCTCGGTGAACTTCACAGCATTGCCAACAAGATTGAGGAGGATCTGCCGCAGTCTCGTCGGGTCGGATTCGATGTGTTCTGGAATGGAAGTGTCGTATCGCAGGAGCACGTTGACGCCCTTGCCTCTGGCTCGCGGTTGCATAAGCGATGCGACTTCCTCAACTATTTGCTCCGGTCTTGTCGAAATCTTTTCGACAGCCATCTTTCCTGCTTCGATCTTGGACATGTCGAGAATGTCATTGATGATCGTCAGCAAGTGGTTTGCGTTGTTGCGGATGGTTCGAATTGCGCTTGCGGTCTGCACGGGGTCGTCATCAAGCAAGTCTGCGAAACCGAGAATAGCAGTCAGCGGCGTACGGATTTCATGGCTCATGTTGGCGAGGAAACCGCTCTTGGCCTGGTCGGCGCGGCGGGCCTCGTCTCTTGACTCTGCCAGCGCGGCCATCTGTTCCCGGATTGTTGCCGCCCACAACGCTAGTGTTCTTCCGAGGACGACTATCTCATCAGCCCCTCGATGAGGCACAGCAATGACCGCGTCGCCGGGGTCTTTAGAGTCCGTAAGACTGCGCGCGAGACGCCGAATCGGGCGAACCTCTCGGTCGATCATCCGAACGCCCAACACGACTACACCGATAATGACAAAGATTGCGCCCGCAGCGAACTGCGCGGTCGCTGCGTCACGTGTGCGCTCCAGATTGGTGACTTCGAAACCAATGACGAGCCGGGTCTCGGGCGACGGCGTAATAGCGGCGCAGCGGAATGTGCGGGCTTCAATCCTGAGGACGCAACTCGAAGACGTCTTCAGCTTCTTCGCCAGCAACTTGTCGAGCTGCGCCGCATGCAGACCCGCATGCACAATCGAACCAGTCGCTTGTTTGAAGACGATGGGGTTCTTCACCAGCCGCTCCAGCTCGTTTATGAGCATCTGCGGTGATGGTCTGAGCCGAAACCACCCAATCATATCCATATTCATGCCATACAGCGGTATAACCAGCACGGGTATCCCATTCTCAGAGACACGCTCGATCTGGCTGAACGTCTTGATGGGCCGACCAGCGACGACCGCGCTGCGCGGCTCAAAGGGGCGTTTGGGATCCGTGAACGAGGCGTAGGCCCGCCCCTCTGAATCCAGGACATCCCAATCATGAAGCATGGCGCCTTTCTTCGAGTAGTTGAAGAACGTGCCCAACGCTGCAAAGACTCCGTCACGATCGGCCCGGCGAAGCGCATCGAGCGCATCCGGACGCTGAATGGCCAGTTGTGCGAGCGTGATCGCTCGGCGCTCCCACTGATCACGCGTGTAGGACCACGAATCTGAAGCAATCTGGCGCAGCCTTGCAACTTGGGTGGTCGTCTCAAGACGACTCTGCCAGACGCCCCCGAGAAAGACAACGCCAGCGACCACCACCGCCAGCGTGGTCGCGAGGACAGCGACCGTGAAGGTCAGGCTGCGGAGCCGACGCCGTCCGGATCGTGCGGGCTTCGAGGTCATCGGGTCAACCCTCCCCCGATGATGGATTGACCGACAGGAGGAGCGTCCGCTTCCATGACGGCGCACCACCTCGCAACCAGCGAATGCGCTGTGGATCAATCCCCCAACTCTGAACCAGCGCGACACAGGCGTCGAAGCTTCGTGGGCACGTGGGTCCGTTGCAATATACGACAACACCGCGCGCATTGCGAAGAAGATCCTTCGCGACCTGACGTGTCAGCGGATTGCTGTGCTTGTAATGAGCGCCTTCGTACTTGTACTCAAAAAGGCGTGCGCCTGGAATAACGCCTTTTTCTACAAGGTCTCGTCGCTTTCTGACATCAAGGAACACCCATCCTTCCTCAAAACCCAGAACTCCGGCTTCTTCCGCAGTAACCACACGCACGCCAAGCGGCGCGATATGGGCATTTGGGATAACGCCTTCGGGAAAATTCTTAATGTAGTACAATTCGGGATGGGCGTCGATATCCTTAGGGTATTTCCCGACCTGACGCAATTGCCTCGTTGGGGCAAGGACTGGCCAGCCCCACCACTCGTTCGGAGCAGCCTCGGCCGGTGACGCCGATGACGCCGCCTCCGCGATGTTTGTGCTAAATACCGTCCTGATAATCAGCCCGCCACCGAGGACAATCAGCGCTGCAGCCAGTACGACCAACCAGAAGGGCGACCGGACGGTGTCCCGCGAGTTGCTGGCGATGGGCGTATCTCGAGCAGCAGTCATATCCTGCATATTCGGGATGATCGGTCAGAATCGCTCCTTCATTTACTCCCGCCGAGAATCGAGCCTTTTCAATTCTGCGCCATGCCAGGAAGACGCGGGCTGGACCACTCGCTGACCGCCCAATCACGGCAACCTCTTTGGAGAAAGGCTACGTGGACTCACACAAACGCAGTGTCGGACCGTGTCAGACCGTGCTGCTTGTTCGCTGCACGGACAGCTCGGAATACTGATCTGCCTGAAGTGCAGCGATGTCTCTCGGGCGAACCCAAGTCTGACGCGCGCTGTAGAATCTGTTGAGCGGATTGACGCAGATACGAAACATCACGCTTGGCACCGCTGGCCACATCGACCACGGCAAGACCGCGCTTGTTCGCGCGCTGACAGGCGTCGATTGCGACCGCTTGCCTGAAGAGCAGGCTCGCGGCGTGACGATCGACCTGGGTTTTGCCCATTTCGAGGCGCGAGGCGTGCAGATCGGCATTGTCGATGTGCCCGGCCATGAGCGGTTCATCAGGAACATGCTCGCAGGCGCGACGGGGATCGACATGGCGCTGCTCGTTGTCGCTGCGGACGACGGCGTCATGCCCCAGACTCGTGAACACCTGGATATTCTCGATCTTCTGGGTGTCTCTGGCGGCGTTGTGGCGATCACCAAGTGCGATATCGCCAAACCTGATCGTCTTGACGCGCTCGAGCGGGAGCTGCGAGACTTCACCGCCCACTCATGCCTGGCGCAGGCGCCCATTGTGCGTACCTCAGCACAATCAGGCATGGGCGTCGAAACCCTCAGGGACACAATCATTGAACAAGCGTCCACACTTGGCTGTAGGCGCAACGGCGCGCTGCCCTTTCGATTGCCCATCGACCGTGTATTCACCGTGCAGGGATATGGCGTCGTGGTCACAGGGACCGTGGCGTCGGGCTCGGTTCGCGTGGGTGATGCGCTTGCCCTGTCGCCTTCGGGCGCGGCGCTGCGCGTGCGCGGCGTGCAGACACATGGGGAGTCAACCGAAGTCGCGTCAGCGGGACAGCGCACAGCGATCAATGTCAAGGGCGCCGACATCAGCGCCATTGCGCGGGGCGACGTGCTCAGCGCGCCTGGCGCCATGGTCAGCACGCAGCGCATTGCGGTCGGCTTGCGCATGCTTGGACGCAGCGACATCACACTCAAGCATGACGCGCGCGTTCGCTTCCACATCGGCACGAGCGAAACCATTGCGACCGTAAGCCTGCTCGAGAGCAAGACGCTTGACCCTGGGCAATCAGGCTTGGCGCTGTTGCGACTGCAGCGACCGGTCGCATGTGTGGGCGCAGAGCGCTTCATCCTTCGCAGCGAATCACCCGTCACGACGTTCGCTGGCGGCGAGATACTTCTGCCACTTGCGCCTGCGCTGCGTCGCACGGACGCGCAGGCGCTCTCGCACCTCTCGACTCTGTACGGATCTTCGGGCATGGCGCGGGCCGCTAGCGCGATCTACTTCCTAAGCGCGACGCTGTGGACGCTTGATGATCTCGTGCAGTTAACTGGCGAACCTGCGGAGGCGCTCGCGCCTTGCGTGCAGGCGCTGCTGGATGAACAAACAGTCGAAGCGCTTGACAATGGTTTGCGCATGCACGCGCAGCAGCTGGACCGGTTGGTGGGCGTTGTCCGGGCGCACCTGCAATCACTGCACACCCAGTCGCCTCATGACGCATTTGTGCCTGTCGATCGCGTGCGTCATCGGCTGCCATACCTGGAGGCGAGCGTCGTCGAAGCTCTGCTCAAGCACATGGTGGAAATGGGGTCAATAAAGACAACAGGCGCGGGCGTCGCGCTCGCGTCGCACACGCCGCCACGGGAAGACAAACTGTCGCGCCTTCGCAGCCGAATCGTGGACACGCTCAGGTCAGCGCCATTTTCTCCGCCCACGCTGGATGCGCTGTGCGCCGCTTGCAACGCAAGTGAGAAGGAGGTTCGCACAGCGCTCACAGCTGTTGAATCAAGTGGCGAGATCATCCATATTGGCGGCGTCATGTGGATCGAAGCGCAGGCGGAGACTTCACTGCGCGAAAAGATCGAGACAATGCTCGATGGTTCAGCGGGGTTGACACTGGGAGAAATCAAGACAGCGCTTGGAACATCGCGCAAATACGCTGTGCCACTTTGCGAGTATCTTGATCGCATCGGCGTGACGAAGCGCGTTGGCGACAAGCGTGTGCTGGGTCGCCATGCGAAGGTTGTGCGCGTCGAGCGGAGCCCGTGACGAAACATAACGAACCATGACGACAGACGCTGCTGACATTCTGCGGTCGCTGCCCTCGGTTGACGCGCTCGCCAGCGCCCTCGAAAGCGCAGACGCTGGGGACACTTCCCATGCGCTGCGTGTACTCGCTGCGCGGCGGACGATCGAAGGATTGCGTCGATCAATTCTCGCAGGGCGCGGCCCTGCGTCAGTCGACATCGCGTCGTGCACAAGTCTCGCGTTGCAGTGGATGGACGCGCTTGGGCAAGACCCGCTCC
>Ga0114931_10007836_pt1 | contig 13003 bp, 10 predicted proteins | sample 2SBtaG_FD_89579 | JGI IMG/M metagenome (GOLD analysis project Ga0114931, IMG submission 89579) | Deep subsurface microbial communities from Kolumbo volcano to uncover new lineages of life (NeLLi) - 2SBTROV14_V59a metaG | ecosystem: Environmental > Aquatic > Marine > Volcanic | place: Kolumbo... | reverse complement strand
CGCCATTGTCTTCGACACGCACCCGGAGCACGCCCTGTTCCTTGTCATACGAGGTGCTAACACGGACATTTCCTCGCACTTCGTGATTTTCGCCGGCGGCATCGATCGCGTTGGTCACGAGATTCAACACCGCGCGGTGAAGTCCCTCGGGGTCGAACGTGAGCGTGGGGATGTCCGTCGCGGGGGTCCATGTTAAATCGACGTCAAGCCCCGATGCGTGAAGCGAGATTAAATCAATCACTTCGCCGACAACTTTGTTGATCTCCGAGGGTTCCAATTCGGGATCACGATTCTTGCTGAACGTGAGCATGTCCATGACCAGTGTCGAGATCTTGTTTTGGTTACGATCGACGATGTTCCAGCCTTTGCGAATAACACCTTGGTCGTGGTTTTCAAGTCCTTGCTCAATCAAGTAGCTGCCACCGCGAACCCCTTGTAAGACATTCTTGATATGATGCGAGAGCGTGGCGATGGTTTGTCCGACGGCGGCCAGGCGTTCGGCCTGAACCATGGCTGAATAGTATTGCGTATCTTCGACGGCCAAGGCGGCTTGTTGGGCAATGACGATCATCAGCTTGAGATGTTCCTCGCTGAACTGATTGTGTGCTCCTTGTTGGATTATTTTTTTCGCCGAAGTCGCCGTGTCGATGTAGATCGCGCCCACGTTGCCGTAGCGCCCTTGCATGGGAACGCATATGGCCTCGCGAATGCCCATTTGTAAAATGCTGGCCGCGGGATTCCACCGTCGATCGTCCTTGGCGTCGCTGGTCACCACGCCTTCGTTATGTTCCAGCACGTAGTCCAGAATGGTCTGGCTGATGTTCATGGTTTGATCGGTCGCGAGCCCCTTGCGCGAACGCTGGGCGCGTGGGGTGTGCCGCTTGGTGTCGGCGTCGTAGAGCAGAATGCAGCCGCGATCGGCCTCGACCCAGTCGAAGATCAGTTCGAGAATGCGTCCCAAGAGCTCGTCGATGTCCAGCGTATGGCTTACTGCCAGCGACATACGGTACATCACTTGCAGGTTGCGGCTGGCTCGGGCAAGAAACGGGGCTTCCGTGGAGGCGGTCCGCGTGTCGAAGATACGGCTGCTTTCTTCTTGGCCGATAGAACTGACGATTTGAGAGCTTTCCAAGCTAGAGCCCTCGGGCTCGTGCAGCACGACCTTCACCCGGCTGTGTTCGGTGTCTTCCTCGGTCGCGCCGGTGAACAACAACAGCGTCCGTCCGAACTGTACATGGTCGCCGCTGCGAAGCTGATGTGATTCAACGCGTTTGCCGTTGACGAACGTGCCGTTTGAGCTTTCCAGGTCGGTCAGCACGCATGACGAGCCATTGAGACGAACCTCGGCGTGGCGTCGCGAAACTTCGGTGTCGTGCAACTGAATCGTGTTGCCGGCTTCACGCCCCAACGTGGTGATCTGGTCATACAGCTCGAAGCAATGGCCTTGGTCATTGCCGCGAATGGCGAACAAAGATGGCAAGACCACGACTCCTCGACAAACCAATAACCTTGTCCGTTCGGGTCGGTGGGTTCTGGTGATCTCGCCCGGCGAAGAACAGCACCCCATGCGCGTCTTCGGCAATGCGCTACTACAAAACGCACCGACCTTACATGCCGCAAGCTTGGGGCTTTGAAAGCCACCCATGAGGCGATTAGGCCGCCGATCGTCGCGAGCATGCAAGCAACTCTTCGATTTTACGGATCAGCGGGGCGTAGTGATAGGGTTTTCGTAGCACCGATCCAGAGCCCTCCAGGGGAGCGCCACGGCGAACATTGCCCAGCATCACGAGGGGGGTTGCATATTGCTGGGATGCTTCAACGACCGGGTCGCAATCGTGGCTGTTGCCAACCGCATCGGTTTCAAGGTCTAAAACGATCAAATCGGGATGGTACGTCCGAACCATTTCGGCGCCCTGATTTGGGGCATAGGCCTCGATTATATGCCAGCCACGACACTCCAGCACGGTTCGCAGGACTTCGCGCGTTTCCGGCAAACGGTCGACAATTAGCACGCTTCGTCTGGGAGACAAGGACGTACCTCCATGTACGTATGAAACAGGACGTGGGATGTGTGACGCAGGCGATGCCACCCCCGACGTTGTCTCGGGACCCGTGGCTCGTCCCCCCCAGACGTTTTGTCGCACATTCTCACGAAAGCAGGCTGATGGTTACACCGGAGGACAAAAAGGGTTGAGCCCGTTGGGTGCGTGGGACGCAGAGAATATCGACAGGCCGCTTGCGTGTCAAAACCGATTTGTAGCTTGACGCTACCATGGCTGACACCGAGAATTTCAACTGGTAAGGGATGTTCTGTTTCAAGGCTCCAACGGGTGTTTTGCCGATTCGCGGCCAAGTGCTCGGCGTCTATCTCCTTCTGTACGAGTATTTGAATTGATGCACATAACGATAGGAAAAAGTCGAAATCTGGGCCGACGACGAAATTTCGCCGTGGCCGCGATCAGTGTTCTGGCATTGCTGGCAGGGGGGCCCTGGTGGGCGCCCACATGGCTGTCGTCGAGTGTCAGGGCAGGTGAGGCGGGCGTCGTAGCCGCCGATGCCAACTCCTCCGAAGCGATTGAACTGCGGTTGAAGACAGCGGTCGAATATCTCGCGGCTGACGAACGAGATGGGCGTGGTGTTGGAACCAAGGGCCTAAACGAAGCGGCCGATTACATCGCCGAAGCGTTTCAGTCCTTGGGCTTGCGCACCGACGTGTTCGAAGGGAAACCGTTTCAATTCTTTACGATATCCACCGGGGCTACGCTCGGGGAGCCCAACACGCTCTCGTTTGTGCAGCAGGGCACCGGTGATGAAAAACAAGAGCGGATCGAGCTTGAACTCGACGACGATTTCACGCCCATGGCGCTTGGCGGGGCAGGCATGGTCGATCTACCCGTCGCCTTTGTGGGGTACGGCATTACAGCCACGGACGAGGGCTACGATGATTACGCCGATATCGATGTGCAGGGAAAGGCGGTCATCGTCATGCGGCACGAACCACAACAAGACAATCCACATAGTGCGTTCGATGGCACTCGAGATTCGAGCTATGCCCCGCTGACACGAAAAATCTCCAACGCCTACGAGCATGGCGCGGCGGCGGTAATCTTCTGCACCGATGAGCATGCGTTGATCAAAGGCGCGAGACGGCGGCGGAAACCTTGGTTGGCTGCGATCGAGAAACTTGCCGACAACTATGCGGAGATCTCGGAGATGGAGGATCTGACACTCCCCCAATATCGCAAGCAAGCGCGAGAGGTGCGGCGTCTGACCGACCGAATCGAAAAGTTTGGCGATAGAATAGAACAAAATCTGGACCCGCTGATGAAATTCGATTACGGCGGATCGGCCGATTCTTCTCGAGATATTGCGGTGTTCCACGTCCGTCGAGCGTCCTTGGATCGCCTGCTCGAGACCACGCTGCAAACCGATCTGTCGACGCTAGAGCATCGCATCGACGAGGGCCCCACGCCGCAAAGCCAAGAAATACCCGATTGGCGAATTCAAGGTGAAGTTTCCATAGATCGCAAGGATGTGGAAGTGAAGAATGTGGCGGCGATTCTCGACGGCCAAGGGCCACATGCAAACGAAACGATTGTCATTGGCGCGCACTACGACCATGTTGGCTATGGCGGTCCAAACTCGCTCGCCCCGGGTTCGACCGAAGTCCACAACGGGGCCGACGACAATGCCTCGGGCACCGTGGTGTTGTTGGAAGTTGCCAGGGCTTTGGCGTCGCGTCCGGAGAAACTCCACAGACGTATCATGTTCATCGCGTTCACCGGTGAAGAGCGGGGACTGCTCGGCAGTGCTCATTATGTCCGCGACCCGGCGATTCCGTTGGAGGATACGGTTGCCATGCTGAATATGGATATGGTTGGTCGTCTGGACGAGGACAGTACGTTGCTGTTGCAGGGGTTCGATACGGCCACGGAGTTTGAGCCGCTGCTGGAAAAGTTGAACGAAACGTATGACTTTGATATCCACAAGACGTCCGGAGGTTTTGGCCCCAGCGATCACTCATCGTTTTACGCGAAGGAAATCCCCGTGATACATTTTTTCACGGGACTTCATAGCGACTATCATCGTCCTAGCGATGATGTCGAGAAGCTGAACGTTCCAGGAATGCGACGGGTTGGACAGTTGCTCGCCGATGTGGCCGTGGCCTTGGCCGAAGCGGAAAATCGACCGACATATGTCTCCATGGGCGGAAAATCGACCGGCACCGCGCGGGGAGGTGACCGACCGTACTTTGGGAGCATCCCAGACTTCGGCCAAGACGCGCCTGGCTATGCAATGAGCGGAGTTGCCAAAGACAGCCCCGCGGCCAAGGGGGGACTCAAAGGGGGCGATGTTATTGTCAAGTTCGGCTCCAGTCGCATCGGCAATCTCGACGACTTCGACAGCGCGCTGCGGAAATACGAGGGCGGCGATACGGTCGAGGTGGTTGTCAAACGCGGCGACAAAGAAGTTACCCTGAAGGTGACGCTTGATCCGCCACGGTAGCTGGTTTATGTGGTTTCGTGCTTTGTTAGCCCTGTTTTGTGGGTGCCACGGTTGGCTTTTGCAACCGTGTGTTCCGCACCGCTCGGCAAGTCAGCAGTGCCACTCAATCCTTCGGTTCACGGCTGAAAGAGCACGCAAGTCTTGGTTGCTGTTCGGACTCCGGACAGCGAACACCGGGGGCCGTGGTTGTTCCGGGATGATGATCTATTGTTGGTTTCTTGCATGGCGATGTGGCCCAAGCCATTTGCTGAAGGTCACTTGCGACTGTTTTCTTCTCGATAAAACTGGTCTTTACGCAAGTGGGGGTTCGCGACAGAATACCGCCCGCAATTTCACAGTTTTCCCGTAAATGAAACGGATTTCAGCCGACCGTGGGATGTGCCTGAGACGTCTTTAGGCCGCCGATCGAAACCGATCAAGATCCTCGCCGGCGCCAGCAAGGAGTGCCCTCTCGTGAAGAAGCCGATCTCTCGTGTCGCAATCGCGGCTGTGCTGCTTCAGTCTTTTGCTTGTGTTTCGATGTCTCTCGCGCAGGCGCCGGTACACAGCACCATCGCGGTCATCGACCTTAAACAAGTGTTCGAAGGTCACACGCGTTTTCAGGCGATGCGGGATCAGTTGATGCGCGACGTCGAAGGTGCTGAAAACACGGTTAAGGCCCAGCAAGAAGAGTTGCGGGGGATGGTCGAGCAATTTCGGGAATATCGGCAAGGAACTCCTGAGTACAAGAAGATGGAGGCCGACATCGCCAATCGTCAGGCCGACTTGAAAGTCGATATCTCGATTCGCAAGAAAGACTTCATGGAGCGCGAGGCGAAGATTCACTATCACGTCTATCAAGAAGTGTTGCAGGAGATTCAGCATTTTGCCACGCAACGCGGTTTGAATCTTGTGATGCGGGTCAATACCGAAGAAGTGAAAGACGGAAATCCTCAGCAAATTCTTCAGGAGCTCAATAAGCCGGTTGTCTATTTCAATAAGGCAATCGATATTACCTATCCGATTCTGAATACGCTCAATCAGCGAGCAGGGGGGCGCGTGCCCGCCGGCGCCGCGGCGCGTGCGCCGCGACAAGGTGTTCCCGGGACGGCTACCCGCCCACAAGGAGTGCGGCCGCCACGTCGCCAATAAGTATTGGGTCGGTTGTCTCGCGGGGCAATGCAATGCGGACACGGAAGTGCGTCTTGCGTCGCTCGTTGGCGAGGGGCCGATTGACAAGAGGTTCTGAGATCTCGTGGGCTATTTCGGAGACAACTCTTGAAATTCACGCAGTCGTCTCGTCGTCAACGTACGTTGGCTGGAAACGCGGTTGTGACGGGGTTCGGTTATTGGCGTGGACGGGACGTCCGTGTCGAATTTCGCCCCGCCGAGGTTGATGCCGGCGTTGTTTTTGTGCGTGGCGATCTTGGTCCACATGCTCGTATTAAGGTCGATGTTCGCAATCGGCTCGACATCCCACGTCGTACGGTGTTGGCTGTCGGCGACGCGCGTGTCGAAATGGTCGAGCATATTCTGGCCGCGCTGTCGGGTTTGAGAATCGATAACTGCGAGGTATGGGTCGACGCGGCTGAAATGCCCGGCTGCGATGGTTCGTGTCAGCCGTTTGTCGAAGCTCTTGATGCGGCTGGCGTGGTTGAGCAATCGAAATTGCGAGCGCGGTTGGTCGTCGACGAAACGATTCGTGTCGAGGAAGACGGGTGTTGGGTTGAGGCTCGACCTTTTGCGGGTAAGTTGCTTCGTGTCGAATATCGTCTCGATTATGGTCGTCAAAGTGCCATTCCGCGGCAAACCTTTGGAACGGAAACAACACCGGGCGCGTTTCGCCAGGAGTTGGCGGCGTGTCGAACTTTCTTGCTGAAGGAAGAGGCCGATGTTCTGTTGGCTCGCGGTTTGGGACGACGGGCGAGCGTCAAGGATTTGTTGGTTTACGGCCCGGATGGTCCGATTGACAACGCATTGCGGTTTTCCGATGAATGTGCCCGACACAAGTCGCTTGACATGATGGGCGACTTGGCGTTGGCGCAATGCGATATCGTGGCCAACGTGATTGCGTATCGCAGCGGTCATCAGTTGAATGCGCGCTTGGTTGCCGGTTTGCTTGGCGTCGAGGCGGGCACGTCGGTCATGTTGCGGCGAAGGATCGCGTGAGGTGGCCGAGAAGGTTGTTGTGCAAGCGTCGGTCGCTGCTTGGTGGGGCTAGGCAAGGGAATAATGTGGTTCACGGCCCTAGGGCCAGTGTAGCGGAGTGCCATGGATGGCTACGATTGTCGCTGACAATGTTTCGATTGATCCTCGTGCCGAGATTGCCGACGACGTCGAAATTGGCCCTTTTTGTGTCATCGGGCCGCACGTCAAAATTGGGCAAGGAACCGTACTGCAAAACAGCGTTACCGTGATGGGGCACGTCGTTATTGGTCGGCGGAACCGGATTTCTCCGGGGGTCGTCATCGGCGGAGAACCGCAAGATGTCAGCTATCGAGGCGCGGAGACACGTGTCGCTATTGGTAATGACAATGTCATCCGCGAATGCGTGACGATCAACCGCGCTTCGGAGAAGGAAGATGGCATTACGTCGATCGGTGACCACAATTTCTTCATGGCGTGCAGCCACGTGGCCCACGATTGCCGTCTTGGAAATCACATCGTCATGGCCAATGCCGCCTTGCTTGGTGGTCACGTGCATGTCCAAGACTACGCATCGCTCTCCGGAGTGGTTGGGGTACATCATTACGCCACGATTGGTTGCTATAGTTTCACGTCGGGGCTGAGTCGGGTGTTGCACGACGTGCCTCCGTTCATGTTGGTTGAAGGTCATCCGACGCGACCTCGCTGCATTAACGTCGTGGCGCTGAAACGCAATAACTTTTCGTCGGAGTCGATCCATGCTTTGGCCGAAGCACACCGCTTGCTGTATCGCGCGAAAGTCGGTCTCGATCACGCGCGTGAAATCCTTAGAACCAATGACTTGTTGGATCCCCATGTCGAAACGCTGTTGAGCTTCGTGCAGGAACAGCAGGACGGAAAACATGGGCGTGCCAGGGAAGCTAGGAGAGCCGCGTGAGACCTTTACGGACGGCCGTTGTTGGCACCGGGCATTTGGGACAGGCACATGCCCGACTCCTCTGCCAATCCGATCATTCTGAGTTAGTGGCGGTCGTCGATTCCGACGCGGCACGCCGTGACGAAGTCGCGCGGCTTTACGGTGCCCGGGCGTGCGGTTCAATTGCCGAATTGCCTGAAATGATTGAAGCCGTTGTGGTGGCGACCCCCACGGTGACCCATCACGCAATTGGTTTGGAGTTGCTCGACCGGGGAATTCACGTGCTGGTCGAGAAACCCCTGACGCCCAGTTCCACCGAAGCGCGAGAGCTTGTCGAAGCGGCGACATCTGCTGGCGTGGTGCTACAGGTTGGTCATGTCGAGCGTTTCAATCCAGCGCTTTCCGCCGCGCGGGCGTGGACACGCGAACCGAAATTCATCGAAGCGACACGTGCCAGCGGCTTCACGTTTCGCTCCACGGATATCGGTGTCGTCTTGGACCTCATGATTCACGATATCGACATCGTATTGTCACTCACCCGGAGTAAGGTCGTGCGCGTGGAAGCCATCGGGTTGGCAGTGCTTGGCAGGCACGAAGACGTCGCCAATGCGAGGCTTGAACTTGCGGACGGCTGCGTGGCGACGTTGAGCGCTTCGCGCGTGAGCTACGCCGCTCAGCGACACCTTCGCGTGTGGTCGTCGCATAGCTTTGCGTCGCTTGATTTGGGTTCCCGCGAAGCACGTATCGTCTCTCCTTCCGAAGCGATTCAGCAGCGACAGCTCGATGTGGAACAGTTTGATGCCGCCGCGAAAGAAGCGTTTCGCGATGATATGTACCAGCGGCACCTGGCCATTGAGGATCTACGGGTCGAAGCGTATGATCAGTTGACCGCGGAGCTTGACGATTTTGCCGATGCCGTGCGCCGTGGTCGTCCGCCACGGGTTACCGGAGCTCAAGGCGCGGAGGCGGTTTCCGTAGCGGAACAGATCTTGGCGTCGATCGAATCTCACGCTTGGGATACTTCGGATTCACCCCGGCAGGGCCCGTTGGCAATGCCTCGCCCGAAGGTTATCCCCGGACCTCACTGGTCGACCAAACCATCGCCGGTCGTTCCCCGTCGTCAGGCAGGCTAAGGGCGAGAGAGCTTCTTTCGCAGCCCGTTTGTTACCCGTTGCCGGCGGGGTCTGTAACAAAACCGACACGGAATACGTCATGTTCTACTTCCGCATTAACAAGTTAAAAATTGTTGACAATCGCGAGAATCGACAGTTCTTGCGAGTGTTCGGCACGGATCGCGCGGAAGTGAAGCTCAACAGCTTCGTCACGACCGAAGAGACGCGATTGCCGGATATGGACGAATTGTTGGTTACCAACGATCCCCGTCGCAAGAAAGAATTACTCAGTGCCGCGGTCGCCACCGTGGTTGGCTCGCGCGTTCTGACGACGATACAGAACGTTACCGATAACCACGTAATGACTTTCGGTGATACGGGCTATGTGCTCTACGAATCGGAGGAGATCCCAGATCACTTCAACTGGATTTTCCTGGCGATTGAGTCGGACCGCGATGTTCGTGAAATCGGTCAAGACATGACGTCGATTGTGCATGACCAGGGATTTGATCGCTTCATTACGAACACGTTGACGTTGGCGGCTACCGCGGTCAATCCATCGTTCATTGCGGCGGTGGGAATTGCCAAGTTTCTTGCCAAGGTGGTCGCCGACGGGCGCGGCAAGAACAAAGACGACCTGATTGGCGTTTTGTACACATCGCTCAACCGGCGAGAACATTACCAGCATGGTGAGCGAAAAAGAGACAATATCCCTGATTTGACCAATAACATGTTCATCGATTACTCGATGTTCGGAATCGACGCACGGCCAGATCCTGGGCTCATCAGAAGGCTGCCCCCGATTACCGCCATGGCACGACCGGCGCGAATTCCGACCCGTCGCAGTGCTTGAGGTGGAGTGATCTTTCCGATCGAGCGTGGTTATAGCCCGTTGCCGTAGGTGTTGAATTTTAGATACAGCAGATGACGGTAAAGATCGCTGCGGTGCAAGAGTTTGGCATGGGTTCCTTGAGCGACGAGTCGGGTTTCATGTAGCAGAACCACTTGATCGGCATCGCGCAAGGTCGCTAATCTCGTGGGTAGCAAGATCGCGGTTCGTCCTTCGAGCAACATGCCCAGGCAGTGCTCCATGCGTTCCGCGGTGGCCGCATCGGGGGTCGCCGAAGGTTCTTCGATCACGAAGACCGACGGGTTGCGGAGCACCGCGCGTGCAAGCCCGATCCGAAAGGCATCCCACGGGGCAAGCGCGGCGCCGTGCTGCCCGACGACAGTCTCGAAACCATTGGGCAGGTGTTGGATTAGGTGATAAATCTGCGTTTGTCGGGCCGCTTCCGCTGCTTGTGATAAACCAAATCGTGGATCGCCACAGGTAATGTTTTCGTGAACGGTTCCGGTGAAGAGCAAGCCACGCTGTACGACCAACGCGACTTGTTGGCGGACGGAATCGAGCGAGAAATCGCGAAGATCGACGTCGTCGATTAGAACACGCCCCACGGATGGATCACGAAACCGAGGGAACAAACACGAAATGGCTGCCCCCAGTCGATCGTCCGTCGACAACAGTGCCACGTGGCATCCCGAACAAATCTTGAGAGTGAGATCAGCGATCAGAACGAGTCCCGCCCGATCGCGAATCGTGACCTCCTCGAAGTGTATCCCCTGTTGAATCGTTGATAGCGTTTTCGTATGCGATGCTTCGACGACATCGGGCTTGCGGTCCAAATACCGATAAACTTCGCGTGAAGCACGCTGGGCGTTGAAGCGTAAATCGAGAGCCCGTGAAATGCGAGGCAGAGGCCACAGTCCGATGGTTAAGGAGGAACCAAGAAAAACCGCCGTAGCCAAAGAGAGCGATGGCGATTGGCGGAGCACGTTGATTCCAGCCAGCACCACGACAAGGCAGACACCGACTAGAAACACGATGGCCACTAGGGGAAACAATTGGATGCGGCTGGTATCTCGGGCCAAGGCGTTTCGCTCGTGGATGGCCAATCGGTGCTGGAAGGTGTCCGCCGTGCTATCTTGCAAGCCGTATCCCAGCACAAGCGGTGTGCGATCAAGATCTCCCAGCAACGTACTCATGGCTTGCGCCGTCCGGTCGTTGTGCAGCGACCTTCGGCGACCCACGACGCGCAGGTCCAGTACGTGGAGCAACCACCACGACAGCCCGGCGGTCAACAGCCCGGCCAAGGTGATCCAGAGGTTTGTGAACAAGGCGGCAACGATCAGGACGCTAGAGACCGTTAGCAGGCGGACAACGATGGTGCCCCTTCGCCGCAAGGCCGCGACAATCGTGTCGACTTTTTCCGTGAACAACTCCCGGGGTGCCGGTTCCAGCGCCCCAGGCAAGTCGCAAGACCCCAAGACCATCACCTGATGATAGAGTGCCTCTCGCAGTTGGCTGCCGGTCGATAAGGCAGCGGCCGAAACAGACCACTGCACGATGCTGCTCACAAAAAAATAGGCACCGATAGTCGCCGCGACCAACACAACTAACGTGAGCAAAGCCGTGTGGTTGTGTTGTAACGGGCCGATCTCGCGGTAGATACGAGCCAGCGACAAACCCACCGGCGATGATCTCGTCCGCCATGCCAAAGGCAACAGCCCGGAATTGCTGTATCGAACCCAATTCGATCCAACCACGTTGGGTTGTCGATCGAGCAACGCCGCGATTGCGTTTTGTTCCGCCGTCGGGACGACGAGCGTGCCTTGCGAAACCAAGAGGTCGATGGTTGCCGTGGCAAGAAGCAGCGCCAGCAGCAGAAGGCCTCCGGCAAGCAATCCCACGAAGAGTATGCCCAGCGAGAATCGGCGATTGGCAAGTGCCAGTGACCAAGCTCGATCAAACGCGGAGTTTGCCATCGCCGGCCATCTCGTTGTTGCCAGGAGTTCGTGTTGATTGCGAGCGGTGGCCTCCGGTGCGCTACCTCGCGTGATCATGTTCCCGCTTTGCCAGCCACGCGCCCAAGCTGGCTCCTAGTATCGTGCCGTTCTTAAGACGGCCTGTTTGCTCGCGTTGCAATTTCCGGGTTAGGCGAGGTCACGATCTTCAAACAGCAACAACGCCAGCAACAACGAGACCGAACTCAGCAGCAGACAGTAGACGGCGGCCAAACCCAAATAGGATAGCGAGACGGCATGGCCAGTCGCGATCGCCGTTTCGACATCGAAATTTTCCAGCACTGGTAAAAGCGTGGCGATCAACTGGCTAACGAACAGCAATATCTCAAATCTACCCGTGGCTGAGTTCACAAGCGTGGGAACGAGATGCCCCAGGGCGTAGATTGACGAACAGATGATCAGGTTGGCCAACATCGGCAGCCGGGTCGAGATGGCAATGCTGATGGATGCCAGGACAACCGTTTCGAGAAACGCCAATGTCAACGGGGCCAATACAAGCAGCATCTCTCCCCGACATTCGGCGACGGTCGGATCAGGACTGGCGGTCTCTCGTGCATCGTAGACCACTTTGTACGAAATCGTGGCCAAGAACAGCGAGGAGAGAATAATGAATAAGAACGCCACCGGGCCAAGCACGCCGAGAAATTTTCCGATGATGAATTGGCGACGCCCAACGGGTTTGGAAAGCAAGGTGAGGGCCGTGCGCCCTTCAATTTCATCGGCCAACGAGACACTCGCGGTCCACAGGGCTAGCAAGATTCCCAAGACCATGATGAGCTTCGTGCCGGAGTCTTTGACGACTTTTATGTCCTCGCCAAACGTGTTGTATGGGAGGAATGGGAAAGCCAGGAGCAGCATGGCTCCGAGCAAAAGCAACACATAAAATAGCGACTGCGAGGTTCCTTCTCGACAGGTCGTTAGAGCGATGGCGGCAATTTTTGGTTGTATGAGTCGTATCGTATAATACGCAACAGAAAGCGCCGCCAGCGCCCCGGCGGCTATCACCACGATGACCCACAACGGCGCGACCCAAGTGGGAACACCGACCGCGAGTAACACGTCGCCTGTAGTGCTTGTCTCCGCCGACGGATCAATGATTGCTGCAACTCCCATCAGGTACTCCGAAGCATTGGCTGCCCAAGGTCGCGGGGTGCTTCCCAACACCTACGGTAATCTAGCTGGTCGGGGGGTGTCAATCGATTGGAAGCCGTCACGGTTGGTCGAAGCGCTGCCGAGTGAAGTGGACCCGAGAACCATTCCGCCGGATTTAGGAAGGCTATCGCTGGCGAATCCAAAGGTTTCCAAGGTATCGTGACGCGGAGCCCCAGCCAAACTGGTGGCCATCCATGGTACCTTAATAGACGACTGGATTGTCCCGTGGCACACGCTTGACGCTTGGCGACGTCATGACGTTGACACGGCCCTTGATAATTTATAATTCACGGGAAACAGAAGAAAACAGGAGCCCACGATGCGTTCGCTT
>Ga0114931_10007835_pt1 | contig 13005 bp, 12 predicted proteins | sample 2SBtaG_FD_89579 | JGI IMG/M metagenome (GOLD analysis project Ga0114931, IMG submission 89579) | Deep subsurface microbial communities from Kolumbo volcano to uncover new lineages of life (NeLLi) - 2SBTROV14_V59a metaG | ecosystem: Environmental > Aquatic > Marine > Volcanic | place: Kolumbo... | reverse complement strand
GTTTCCTGCCAGTCCGCCAGGTCCATCTCTCGAAGCGCCTTGACGGGTTGCAGGGCTGCGTTGTTGATCAGCACATTACAGCCAATGCCCTTGGAATCAAGGGACTGGAAGAGTGCCTCAACGGCCTGGGGGCGCGCCAGATCCGCCTGAATGGGTTCTACAAAGGGCAATTGAAAAGGCTCCAGAGCCTCGAGCAGAGTCTCTACAGCCGATCGATTCTCATGATAATGCAGCACCAGGCTTGCACCAGCTTGTGCGAAGCGTCTGGCAATGGCAGTGCCAATGCCGCTACTGGCACCGGTGATCAATGCGACCCGGGAAGAGAGATCGACCAGATGCGCAAGGTCCGGTGGGATTATGTCGCTTGAAGGCACGCTGTTCTCCTTTGAGTCCTCGAATGCTAACGTGTGTGGATAGCGTCTGCATAGGTGGAGATAAGATGGGCGAAGAAATACCGCCGGGCGTTGCTGGAAAGAGCCCTGTATGCTCCGAGACCGTTGATCTGGATACCCTCGCCGGATCGGTCCCCGAGGTGTGGACGTCTGAGCGCTGTTTCATCACCGAAGTGCTGAACCAGGAAAACACCCCGGGTGTCTCTCTGGCCCTCTGCCGGGTACCTGCGGGCATCACTACCCAGTGGCACCGATTGTCTGTCTCGGAGTGGTATCTGATCAGGCAGGGCGAGGGATTGCTGGAGCTCGCTCAGGATCCCGGTCGAAGGGTGGGCCCGGGTGACAATATCCTGATTGCCCCGGGCACACCGCAGCGCATCACCAACACCGGTTCTGAGGATCTGAGATTCTATTGCTTGTGCCAGCCCAGATTCCGGCCAGAGTGCTATGAGGCACTGGAAGTTTCAGGCGCGTAGAGGAGCCGGGGTTTTTGTTTGGAACCCGCGGATGGCATTTGCTATTCTGCGCGCCACTCGATGAAAACTAAATCAATATCACTCTTGTTGGGGACCACCACTATGTCGGACAAAATTCGAGCTCCCATTGCAACGCCTTTGTGCGCCACCTTATGCGTCACCTTCCTGCTGGGGTGTCTGCTGGCTGGCGTGCCGGAAATCGCCGCTGAGGAAGCGGCCACACTGGAAGAAATCATCGTCACGGCACAGCGTCGGGAGGAAAATCTTCAGGAAGTGCCTATTTCTGTCACCAGCCTGTCTGGTGATCGTCTGGATGCGCTGTTCGAAGGTGGAGAAGACATCCGCGCTCTGGCTACCCGGGTGCCAAGTCTGTATGCCGAGTCATCAAACGGCCGTCTGGCACCGCGTTTCTACATCAGAGGGCTGGGCAACACCGACTTCGATCTGGCCGCTTCCCAGTCGGTTTCCGTGATCGTAGACGAAGTGGTGCAGGAAAATGTGGTGCTGAAGAGTTTCCCCCTGTTCGATGTGGAGAGGGTAGAGGTTCTGCGGGGCCCTCAGGGAACGCTGTTCGGTCGTAATACGCCTGCGGGCATCGTCAAGTTCGACACCCGCAAACCGAGTCAGGAATTCGATGCCGATGTTTCCGCTACCCTGGGTTCCCTGGGTACCAAGATCGTCGAAGGCGCAGTGGGTGGTGGCATGACAGACACCCTCTCGGGTCGGCTTTCCATCCTCTACCAGGATGTAGACGACTGGATCAGTAATGATTTCACCGGCGAGAGCGATGCCATGGGTGGGTTCTCGGAATTTGCCTGGCGTGCCCAGGGCTTGTGGGAGCCTACGGAAGATTTCAGCGCTCTGTTGAACCTGCATGGTCGGCATATGTACGACGGTACGGCTTCCATTTTCCGGGCCAATATCATTGGCCCGGGAGACAATGATCTGAATGCCAATTTCGACCGAGATACGGTTTACTTCGATGAGGGCGACAACAATCCTCAGAGCGCCGACGGTTTCGGCACCTCTCTCAAGATCGAATACGACTTTGGCGATGAGATGACCCTGACCTCGATCACTGCCTATGAAGGCACGGAAAATTCCAGCCTGGGTGACATCGACGGGGGCTTTGGAGCGTCCTTTCTGCCGATCATGGGCCCCGGTTTCATTCCGTTCCCGTCTAACCCGGGACGGGATCGATGATCTTGATCAGTTCACTCAGGAGCTGCGTTTGAGCTCCAGTGCGAATGAACGCCTGTTCTGGCAGGCCGGCATCTTCTATTTCGATTCTGAGTTCACGATTACCACGGAACCCTTCTTTGTGGCAGCCACCACGTTAACCCATGAAAATACCGCCTGGGCAGTATTCGGCCAGGCCAGCTATGACGTGTCCGATGCCTTGACCCTGACTGCAGGCATTCGCTACACAGATGATGACAAGCATCTGTCGGTGGCGGTGTCGCCGATTCCCACACCAGACGTGTCTGTAAATGACCAGCAGGTGAGTTGGGACGTCAGTGCGCTGTACACGGTCAGTGATACATTCAACATCTATGGCCGCATCGCCAGCGGTTTTCGGGCTCCCACCATTCAAGGCCGGGATATCGCATTCTTCGGGGCCCCATCCACGGCAGATTCGGAAACCATCACCTCTTATGAAATCGGCTTCAAATCGGAATTGGCGGAAAGTCGGATACGCCTGAATGGGTCCGTGTTTTATTACCAGATTGACGATCAGCAACTCTCGGCTATTGGAGGCGCGGGTAACTTCGTGCAACTGGTGAACGCCGATAAGGGGATAGGTAAGGGTTTCGATCTCGATAGCGAATTTCTGCTGGGGGAGCATTTTGTGTTCACCGCAGGTATCAGCTACAACGACACGGAACTGGAAGACAACAATCTGCGGGTAGCACCTTGCGGCTCAGGGCAATGCACGGTGCTGGATCCACTGGACAGCAATGGAAATGCCATAGTGGATGGCAACCCCTTTCCCCAGGCACCGGACTGGATCTACTACCTCACGGCCCGATATTCCACACCAGCCGGTGAAAATGGTGAGTTCTTCATCTTCACCGATTGGGCATTCCAGGGAGAAACCCATTTCTTTCTGTATGAATCCAAAGAATTTCACAGTGATAACAATTTTGAAGGGGGGTTGCGAATCGGTTATTCCCACAACAATGGGCAATACGAATTTGCTGCCTTTGCGCGTAATCTGACTGACGAAGAAAACCTCAAAGGGGGTATCGATTTCAATAACAACACGGGCTTTGTGAATGATCCCAGGGTGGTAGGGTTTACCTTCAAAGCCCGGCGCTGATTCGGGGTGAAGATTCGATGCCCCCAGATTCACCCAGGCATTATGTGCCATGCAGCGTGACTTCGACACGCCATGAACGTGAATAAGGTGATGTATCGCATAGCCCTGTTCGTTGGCCTGTCGGTTCTGGCTCTGACGACGCCTGCCCAGGCCCGTGAAAAGGTCGATCTGATCGTGCAGGGAGACTATGTCGTGCCCATGGACGATGTGACCGACATCATTCGCGATGGCGCGGTGGCAGTCCGGGGTAATCGCATACTGGCGGTGGGATCCCGTGAATCGGTAGAGAAGAAGTACCGGGCGCGTAAGACCCTGCCGGGAAAGAGCAGGTTAGTGATGCCGGGTTTGATCAATGGCCATACCCATGCCGCGATGAGTCTGCTGCGCGGTATTGCAGACGACCTGGAACTGATGGACTGGCTGAATGAGTTCATATTTCCCATCGAATCCCGCTTCGTTGATCCTGAGTTCGTTCGCATAGGCACAGAGCTCGCCTGTTGGGAAATGATTCGTGGCGGCACCACCATGATCGTCGACATGTACTATTTCGCTGACAGTACGGCTGAGGCGCTGGAAGGGTGCGGGTTGCGTGGCATGGTTGCTACGACTGCAGTGGGACAGAAGAGCCCCGATGCGGAAAGCGTTGCAGAGTCGTTGAACCTTGCCTCTGATTTTGTCGCCCGCTGGCGCAAACGAAGTGATCGTATCTACCCTATTTTAGCGCCCCATTCGGTATATACCCTGAATCCCGACCAGCTCACAGCCGTAAAAGATCGAGCGCTGGAACTGGGTGTTCCGATCAGTATTCATCTTTCGGAATCGCCTTTTGAGATCGAAGTTACGCGTAAGAATTATGGCACTACGCCGATCAAACTGTTAGATAAACTGGGTGTCTTCGAAGTGCCGACCATTGCAGCACATGTGATCTGGCCGATGGATGATGAAATACCCATTCTGGTCAAGCGTCACGTGGGAGTGATTCATAATCCGTCCTCCAATATGAAAATTGCCTCGGGTATTGCACCGGTACAGAAGATGCTGGAAGCCGGTGTTGCCGTTGGGCTCGGAACCGATGGTGCCGCCAGCAACAACGATCTCGATATGTGGGAAGAGATGCGTCTGGCGGCCTTTCTGGCGAAGGTCAGCAGTATGAATCCGGAAGTGCTCCCCGCCCGTACTGTATTGCGCATGGCCACCCGGGGTGGGGCAGAAGCGCTCGGGCTGCAGGATGAGATCGGATCACTGGTGCCGGGAATGAAAGCGGACCTGATTCAGGTGTCCCTGGAGGACGTGCATTTCATTCCGACCTATGATGTTCTGTCCCATCTCGTATATGTTGCAGACGAACAGGACGTTGCCACAGTCATCGTAGATGGACACATTCTGATGCAGGATGGGCGGATCCGATCACTGGATACCCGTCGTGTGCGCAGAGAAGCAGAAGCGATCGCGGAACGTATTCGCCGTTCGGTAACCCGTTCGGTAACCCGTTCGGTAACCGCTCGGTGACCCCGGCACATGCCAGCCGATCAGTACCGGGTGGCTCAGTTAGAGAGAAAACTGGCTCCTGCTTCCATAGGAGTCAGGTCGAAGTAGCTCGCCAGGCTTTGTCCGATGTCGGCGAAGGTCTTTCGTTCTCCGAGCGGGCCTGCTGCCACCGCGTTTCCCTTAACCAGAACCGGAATGTGCTCCCGGGTATGATCGCTGCCTGGCCAGGTGGGATCGCAGCCGTGGTCTGCACACAGTATCAGAAGATCTTCCTCCTGCAGCCGTTGTTCCAGCTCCGGTAAACGGGCATCGAACTGTTCCAGTGCGCTCGCATAACCGAACACGTCCCGGCGGTGGCCGAACAGCATGTCAAAATCGACAAAATTGGTGAATACAAGACTGCGATCGGGCGCGCCTGTCAAGGCGTTGAGGGTGCTGTTGAAGAGCGCATCGTTGCTTGCGGCTTTAATGCTTCGGGTGATTCCCTGATGTGCGAATATATCGGCAATTTTGCCGATGCTGATCACCTCACCACCGCTGTCTGCGAGTTTATCGAGCAGGGTCGGCGCAGGTGGCGGGGTGGTGAAGTCTTTGCGATTCGCTGTTCGGGCGAAGGTTTCGGGAGCATCTCCCAGAAACGGCCGGGCGATTACGCGGCCCACGTCGTACTCATCGACCAGCTCTCGAGCGATTTCACACACCCGTAGCAGACGCTCGAGCCCGAAGCTTGTTTCGTGGGCAGCAATCTGAAACACACTGTCGCTGGAGGTGTAGACTATCGGACACCCGGTTTCCATATGCTGTTGTCCGAGCCGGGCAATAATTTCAGTACCGGATGCATGACAGTTTCCCAGCAGCCCGGGCAGGTCGGCATGACGCACCAGGGCCTTGAGAAGTTCGTCGGGAAAGGAATTCTGCTTTTCGGGGAAGTACCCCCAATCGAACATCACCGGCACCCCGGCAATTTCCCAATGGCCGCTGGGTGTGTCCTTGCCACTGCTTATTTCCGCAGCATAACCCCAGGCTGTCTCTGGTGATATTTCGGTCGCGCAACCTTCCGGGAAGTGGCCGGTACTGGCTCGGGCTGCATGGAACAGACCGAGCCTTGCCAGATTGGGTAATTTCAGAGCCCCCTCGGGACGCGCTCGCGCGCAGGCGCGCGCGATGTGTCCAAGAGTATCTGCTCCCTGGTCACCAAAATCGCCCGCATCTCCCGATGCACCGATACCGAATGAATCCAGCACTAGAATTATCGATCGTTTCATGAGAGTTATTGATTCCTGTTTCCATACCGTTGCCCGGAGAGAGCAATTTTCGTTCGAGCATGTTACTGATAACAAAGAAAAAATACCAAGGTAACAAAAAAATTACGTTCCCGGTGCAAAAACAGCACACCTCAAAACGCGGCAGGGGTCACAATGCCACAGTACCTTTTAGTGTATCCATGGAACTGGAAACTTCTGTCGTTGGAGCCGACCTATGATTGAACCCCGAAAAGGCGAGAAACCCACCTCGAACTGTATTCGCACGGCGCGCTTTTTTGAAACCGATGAGGGATGGTTTCTGCAGACTCGCGAGGGCATACAAGTGGGTCCTTATCCCTCGAGTTTCGACGCGGAACTGGCTTCGTCCCTGCTGATCTCCCGCCTGGCCCAGCTTGATCCGGATGAAGCACCTGCTCAGGCGATTCATTCCTTTTTGAGAGATCCGGCCTACGGACCCCGGCCCAAGCGGGTAACCTGTGTGCCCGCCGACAGCAATGAGACCCACTCAGACGACAGATCTTCGGTGCCGGTTGCCACACAAGGGTCCCGGCCAGGCCTGGCGAATGGAAAAGCCGTGGCGGGAAAAATTATTCAAAGCATACGTGCACTATCGGGAAGTCTGGCTGCCCGGCGCTGAGGCTATCCTCTGACCGGGCGCGGTGCGGCACTGTCTGGTGACGTCTACCGCAGGTGAGCGATTGAGTGAGTTCTGCCTCTGGTGAGTGTCTAATTCAGTTCCAGTATCTCTATCCTGTCGCTGTTCAGCGGCAATCTCAGATGCAGACCATCATGGGCCAGCAGCATGGCGTCGGGATCGCGTAATTCTTCGAGGCTCCGCATGAAGATTTTTTCCATCAGTGTGTTGGGCAGCGGTGGAATGATATGGCTGAAGACCAGCAGTCGAGCACCAGCTTCATTTGCGGTGCGGGCAGCCTCGGATGGCAGGGTATGGATTGCGGGCACTTCACGCAGGATGGTTGCCCGGTGTGGGTCGCCGGCTGCATCCATCACCTCAGCCATGATTTCCGTGATATCTGTATTCAAGGCTTCGTGCACCATCACATCCACCCCCTTGCCGTAGCGCACCATATTCGGTGTGTTGACGGTGTCACCGGAAAAAATGGCTGAGCGCCCACGGTAGTCCACGCGATAGCCTAACGCGGGTTCTATGGGGCGATGATCCACCAGAAAAGCCGTTACTTTGAGTCCGTCGCGTTCCAGTACCGTTACGCTCGTCTGCCAATCCGGCACATCGATTCGATGAGGCTGCAGGCGTGATCCAGCGGGTGGAAAGATCTCTGGCCCATGGTGAGCCGTGCGATAGCTGAACTCGAGCTGGTACGCCTGGTTGAAACCCGCCGTTACCTGGGAGATTCCTGCGGGACCCCAGACATCCAGGGGCCTTGTGCGTCCGCCAGCCCAGGAATTGAGAATGACTTCACCGATGCCGCCGATATGATCTGAGTGGTAGTGGGTCCAGAATACCCCCTTCAGGCCACCCGTGGGCACACCCATATTCGCCAGCCGCGGGGCGGAACCCGGGCCGGTATCAATCAGGTAGAACTGGTCACCCGCGAAAATGCCAATGCAGGCCTGTTTGCGTTTCGGGTCGGGCATGGGTGACCCGCTGCCACAGAACACCAGATCGAGGCTGCCGGGTTGATAAAGCTCAGCATGACTGTGCGCCATTTTGGTTTCCAGAACTCGACGCAGAACCTCGTCCTGTACCTCCGACACATTCATCAGCACCGCATAGAGGACAATCGCCAGTAAGCTCAGCGATCCAAGCAGAATCGTCAGAATACGTCGCATAGGGGGTTCCTGTTTATCGCCTGATTACCCCATCGTTGCTGGGGTGCTATTCTTGGCTCCGTACGGGCATTGTAACCCGAGGGCCAGGATCATTTTAGTGGGAAATCCGGGAGGACGGAGATGAAAAATCTGCAGGAGTGCGATGCTGTGGGGCTATCGACATTGATCCGAAAGGGGGAAGTATCAGCGCCCGAGGTTCTTGAACGCGCGATTGAAGACACTGAAGCGAAGAACCCTGAATTGAACGCGGTGGTCACCAAAATCTACGACGAGGCCATGCTGCAGGCCAAAAAACCCTTGCCCGAAAGTCCGGTAGCGGGTGTGCCGTTTCTGATCAAAGATCTGAACTTCGTAAAAGATGTGCCCTGCTCCTTCGGCAGCCGACTGTTTGAGAACTTTGTACCAGACCACGATGCAGATATCGTAAAGCGTTATCGAGAAGCAGGGCTTTTGATATTCGGTAAAACCAACACACCGGAATTCGGCCTGGCCTGTACCACCGAATCGGTATTGCTGGGACCCTGTCGCAACCCCTGGAACACGGGATACACCACGGGTGGTTCCAGTGGTGGTGCTGCCGCAGCTGTGGCCGCCGGTATACTGCCCGCTGCCCACGCAACAGACGGTGGCGGTTCCATCCGAATTCCGGCGTCCTGCTGCGGACTGGTCGGTCTGAAACCCACACGCGGCCGAACTCCTCTCGGACCCGACGTGGGTGAGGGCTGGGGCGGCATGGCCATCGGCCATGTAGTCTCTCGAAGTGTGCGGGATAGCGCCGCATTTCTGGACATCAGCCATGGAGCCTCCATCGGTGACCCCTATGCAGCGCCCTATTTCGGCGGCAGTTACCTTAAGGACCATCAGGCAGATCCGGGCAAATTGCGCATTGCCATCAATCTTACGCCGATGACCGACAAACCGGTGCACGCGGAGTGCATCAAAGCCGTAACCGAAGCGGCGTCGCTGTGTGAGTTGCTCGGCCATTACGTGGAAGAAGCGACCCCGGACGTGCATCGGGATGCCTTCGGTGAGGCGGTTTCAACCGTTATTCTGGCGAATGTTGCGCACACGATTCAAGCACGTTGTGTGGCTCTGGGCGTCGAACCCTCGGCAGACAATCTGGAACACCTGAGTCTGGTTCTGGCGGAAGTCGGGCGCAGTTTTACGGCGGATCAGTATGCCGCTGCGATGTTACACATTCACCAGGCGACCCGCACTATGGGGCACTTCTTCCAGCACTATGACGTTGTATTGAGTCCCACCTTGTTGTCACCGCCCGTGTCCCTGGGCTGGATGGATACCAATTCACCGGATTTCGAAACCTACAATGAACGTTTCACGGCATTCTGGGGGTTTACCAATCTGTACAACGCCACTGGTCAGCCCTCCATGTCTCTGCCCCTGCACCTGACGCCCGACAGGCTTCCCGTTGGGGTGCAGTTTTCAGCCGATGCCGGACATGAGTGTCTGTTGTTGCAATTAGGGCGGCAACTCGAGGAGGTTCGACCCTTTGCCCGGTTATAGTGCAGGATCTGGTGCCCGTGTACGGGTGCCCCTTTCAGTGGAATAGGGCTTCTCAGTAAGTGCTTCAGACAGCTCTTAGCGCAGGTTCTTCCTGTCACTGAGACCCAGGACCCGGGCGGCGGCTTTCCAGCCTGCCAGCTCTATCTTTTCCAGTGGCGACAGACCTTCCGAGGGTCTGGTATGCCGGCGCAGACGGTGTGCCCGATACCAGGCTGCCAGTTTGGTCCGCACGGTTTCAGAAGTCTCTGCAAAGCACAAAAGACCCAGAACCAGGAACAGCACGCCGGGTAGCACGGGAACCAGCAACCCAACCACACCAAGCATCAGGAAGACGCCACCGAGTAACAGAATAAGAAACTTTTTCAGTGGGGGCATCGATGTTGAAGAAACCGGTATTGGGCGGGGAATTCTGTTCATGATTTTTCTACTGTGACTTCGACGAAATAATAGAAGCAGGATTCATGCCGGAATGTATCTTATTGATTAGTAGTGAAAAAATTCAACACCGCCCCGCACCTGAGGCGGCATTGACTGGAAAGTGGTGGATCCTGCGATCAGGGACTGTCGGAAGCAGCGGCATTTGCCGCGGTGTCCGGCTCCGGTGAGTTCTGCGCTGTGACGGGTGGTTCTGCCTGGTCCAGGGCTTTTCGTTCAGCGGCGTGCTGCTTGATGCTCTCGAGCAGCGATTCATTGGTCACCGAATGTTGCACCGAGCGCAGGACCTCATCGAGGGGCACCCCTCTACCTGTCTGGTAAACGCCCCACATCATGCCCGCTCGATTGCCGGATTGGCAGTGCACCAGTACTTTTTTTCCTTCCAGACGATCCATGGTATCACTGAATTTTTTAGTCGTGTTCTCACTCAGGGAATCGTGCCCGACCGGTATGTTTATGTACTCGATGCCGCTGCCCTCGAGGGCATTGCGTTCAGTTTCGATGCCTTCTTCGGGCGTGCGTAGATCCACCACGGCGTCGTAGTGCTCGGCCTTCAGAGTCTCCACCCCGGATGCGTTGACCCTGCCTGCCAGGGCAACGTTCTGGTTCACCGGGTTCAGATTGCGGATGGGTTCTTCGTCCTTTTTGGCATTGCCGCAGGCGGAGAGCCCCATCAGCCCGGTGACTGTGAGCGCAACCAGTAGCAGTTTCATTGATGTGGATCTGAATGTCAGGGCAGCCTTCATGGTTTCCTTCCGTCATTTAAAACAGGACATTCTAGAGAATTATCGGGCAATTGGCACGTTGATAGACCTTTACCTGTGAGGTTGTCGGCGGGGACGACGGCCGCTGCAGCTGCCTGGGAGTTTGACCCAACTCTCATCCATGGCGTGACCCTCTGCACTGCACATTTCAGGACATTGGGATGTAATAGCAGTGAGCACAGGAGCAGCTATAACATGAGCAGGAAAGAGCCTTTTGCCGAGGCCGTGTATTTTTTTCAGGACGAAAATATCGTTTCCGAAATGCTTTTCACTGAATTCGAATCGGTACTCAATCAGGCAGCGGGCCTGGATCAATTTGCCGCCAGCATCGTTCGCTGTGCCTATGCCGCTGTAGGCACCGGATTGGCTGTACGCGGTGTGGTGTGTTTTCAACTGAATGTGGATGAGGAAGGCATGGCAGATCCTGGTTTCAACATTCCGCTACGACATCTGTTGCGTCATGGTGGATCAGGTCCGGATCTGGGTGCCGGTGCGGTGCGGCTGGCGTGCCGCGGACAATGTTCGGTTCCCTGGCATGCCAATAATCTGTGGGATCCCCAGGAGAGTAACGGGGAACATCCTGTGGTCCTGATTCAGCGGGCTGTCTGGCGCAACCGGTTGGGGTTGAAGTTGGTGCCTCAGCAGTTTGATGAACTCTCAGGCGAGGTTTCGGGTGAGGGGAATCTGGAACAGAAGCAGCTGGAGCAGAAGATTACCGAAACCTTCGGCGTGGACGGCAAACTCAGTCTGCAACAACTTATCCGCCAGAACGGCCAACAGGTTCAAGTGTTACAGGATCGCTTCCGTACCGACATGGAACGCCAGCAGCAGATCTATCTGGATCAGGTGCGCGATTGTCGCAGTGAGATTCAACGGCTCAAAGGATTGCTGCGGCAGGAGCAGAACCGCAACAAACGGTTGCAGCAATTATTACGCGGGGAAATGAACTGAGACGGTATCTCTGGAGCCTTTGATACCCCGCTCAGTCGGGTTTTGGCAGGACAAACCGGGGCGATGTAGCTTGTGTGAATACATGTTTCGGAACCGTGTTGTAGACGTGACCGCACACATTGCAGTAGATCACCAGGAACCAGGGTTGCCGCGTGCGGGAGCGCTCGATACTTTCGCGGCTGGTGATATGCTGAATGCCCTCACTGTTGCAGTTGGGGCATCGTGGTTCGGCTTCCGTTCCCTGCTCCGGTTGCTGACCGCCTGTTTGCGGTAGCGCTGTCTGATCATCGTTCACGAGATTATTCCGACTCCCAATGCTGGTCCATTTCCAGAGCCGGCGATTCTACCGAGGGTTTACCTACAATTCTTGCTGGAATTCCGGCTACTGTCGTATGCGGTGGGACATCCCGCAGTACTACACTACCTGCGCCGACCTTGGCACCGTCGCCCACCCGTATGTTGCCAAGTACCTTTGCACCGGCCGAAAGCAATACGCCGTGGCCGATTTTAGGATGACGATCACCCCCGTGTTTGCCGCTTCCACCCAGGGTTACGGCATGCAGAATTGAGACATCATCACCCACGACGGCGGTTTCTCCGATGACGATTCCGGTGGCATGGTCGAGCATGATACCCGAACCAATTTTTGCCGCCGGATGAATATCGACACCCAGAGTGATGCTGATCTGATTCTGGAAGAATTCAGCCAGCGTGGTTCTGTCCTGATTCCACAGCCAGTGTGCAATACGATACGCCTGCAGCGCATGAAATCCTTTGTAGAACAGGAACGGGGTCGATACATCGGCACAGGCCGGGTCTCTGTCACTGATCGCGAGCAGATCGATCTCAGCGGCCCGAATGATGTCGGGCTGATCGGAGATCGCTTCTTCGATGACATCTCGGATCAGCATGGTGGGCAACATGGGATTGTCGAGCTTGCTGGCGAGGCGGAAACTGAGAGCCGCGGCAAAGCTCGGATGATTCAGGATGGTGGCATGGAAATAGCTTCCGAGTATGGGTTCTTCGGCTGCTTTCAGGTCTGCCTCCTTGCGCATGCCCTCCCAGAGCTGTGTTTCCGGTGCCAGTTCCCAACGGTTGTTGGCAGACGCCAGAAGTTCCAGATGTCGAGCTTCAAGGGCGGATGTCATGTTGCTTGCTCCCGCTTAGTGACCCTGTTGGGTTATGCTGGGTTGGCTGCAGCTCACCAGCGTGAAGGTCAGATTGTCGTCTGCTCGATGGAAAAAGCAAGCCACGAATCTGCACCAGGGTGTTGCTTTTCTACCCGGTTGGACAGGTGTGTATACTGACGGTTCCAAGGGGATTGGCAAGACACATGAATTCATTTAAGACGATCGGTCTGGTCGGACGGCAGGGCAATCCCCAGGTGGTGGAATCGGTCGTTGCCGCTGCAGCCTACCTGACACAACGAGGTATCCGGCTGGTGGTGGAGGAGGGCACCGCAGCCATGCTCTCTCCCTGTTCTCATCCGGTTAAATCCAGGTCTGCCCTGGGAAAGATGTGTGATCTCATTCTGGTTGTGGGGGGCGATGGAAGCCTGCTGGGCGTGGCGAGAGACTT
>Ga0114931_10007834_pt1 | contig 13005 bp, 9 predicted proteins | sample 2SBtaG_FD_89579 | JGI IMG/M metagenome (GOLD analysis project Ga0114931, IMG submission 89579) | Deep subsurface microbial communities from Kolumbo volcano to uncover new lineages of life (NeLLi) - 2SBTROV14_V59a metaG | ecosystem: Environmental > Aquatic > Marine > Volcanic | place: Kolumbo... | reverse complement strand
GGGATTTACGGATCCCCTATCGGGGACTTTAAAACGCCGGGAACAAGCGATACACCTCTCATATCTCATTTTAAAGCACCCTGGTAAACGATTAGCTGAAAGTGAGGTGCTACAGAATTTATAAAAATTGCTTCGGAAGCTTCCCTTGAACTGCAAGCAAAGTGAGCAAGAGAAATTTTTTTCGTTAAGTATTTACAATTCTCATCCACGCCTGAACATAGCTAACATAAATAGAGCTTATTCAAGAATAAAAAATAAACGTCGATACATTTTCGAATGTGAATTTTTTATACAAATACTGGCTTTATGCAAAAAGATGATTATACTTAAATGCGTTTAACACTTGGAGGATCAACGATGGCCACGAAAAAGTCTGTCGCCAAGAAGAAAGTAGCAACGAAAAAGAAAGCAGTGAGCAAGAAAAAAAGCACCACCAGGAAAAAAGTGGCCGTCAAAAAGAAAGCGGCTACCAGGAAAAAAAGCACTGCCAAGAAAAAAGCAGCGCCCAAAAAGAAAGCTACAGCCAAGAAAAAGGCAGTAAACAAGAAGAAGGCGACGACCAGGAAAAAGGCCGCCACCAGGAAAAAAGCTGTAACCAAGAAGAAAGCCACTACCAAAAAGAAAGCGGTAGCGAAGAAAAAAAGCACCGCCAAGAAGAAAACCACTGCCAAGAAAAAGGCAGTAAGCAAGAAAAAGGTGACGACCAGGAAAAAAGCCGCACCAAAGAAAAAGGCCGCTACCAGGAAAAAAGCAGCCAGGAGAAAGTAATGGGCACTGGATGCCTGTGAGTAAAAAGGCCGCATTGCGGGCCTTTTTTCAGCACAAAGACGTGTTCTTCGCCCCCCCGCGTAGCGCTCTGATAACCGGTTCCGTAGCAGGCCGGACACCCCGCCAGAGAAGAAATGATTCGGCCGCCTGCTCCACCAGCATTCCCAGTCCATCCAGGCTTCTTGCGGCACCCTGCTTTTCCCCCCAGCGCATAAATACTGTGGGCTCATCACCATACATCATGTCATAGCACCAGGCGCCGGGAGCCAGCAAACCGTCTGGCAGAGGCAATTGCATACCCGCAAGGCTGGCCGAGGTCCCGTTGATCAGGAGATCAAACTGCCGAGCTGCCAAGGCAGAAAAATCACAGGCGGAAACCACGGATTTAAAATCCACCGCCAGACGCTCTGCCTTGTCCACCGTGCGATTGGCAATAAGCACTTCCCGTGGTTTCTCGCATAGCAGGGGACCCAATACCCCCCGCACCGCACCGCCTGCCCCCAGGATTAACACCCGACTACCGGCAACACACGCGCCCTGGTTATCCACGAGATCCCTGACTAAGCCCACCCCATCCGTGTTATCACCATAGCTGTCACCGGTATCGCTAAATACCAGCGTATTGACCGCTTCGGCCTGCCTGGCGCGTTTACTGCATTTGTCAGCCAGCCCCCAGGCTTCCTGCTTGAACGGTACAGTGATATTCAGACCTTTGCCGCCGGCAGCCCGGAAATTACCCACCGCCTGGGCAAAGCCACCCTCATCCACCTGAATCGCTTCATAAGTCATCCGCTGTGCAGTCTGCCTGGCAAAGGCATCATGAATCAGGGGGGATTTGCTGTGTGACACCGGGTTTCCCATCACGGCGTAGCGGGCGGGCGGGGCATCAAATTCAAACAGGGAAGTCATCAGATTCAAAGTAGCAAGTGCAATAACATCACTTCATCACCATCGTACAGGAAGCGATGTACTACAACAGGACATGGCGCCCATTACCCGCCCTTAAGCCAGGCGGCAGCACTCCCTGCAAAATAGGTCAGAATAGCATCCGCCCCGGCCCGTTTGATTGCCAGCAATGATTCCATCACCACCGCACGCTCATCCAACCAACCTCGTTCAGCAGCCGCTTTCAACATGGCATACTCCCCACTGACCTGATAAACAAAAGTCGGCACACCGAATTGGTCCTTGACTCGGCGCACGATATCAAGATAGGGCAAACCGGGCTTGACCATCACCATATCAGCCCCCTCCTCCAGGTCCTGGCCCACTTCCCACAGGGCTTCATCCGTATTTGCCGGATCCATCTGACAGGTGTATTTGTTGCCTCCTCCCAGATTGCCGGCAGAACCCACCGCATCCCTGAAAGGCCCGTAAAAACTGGAGGCATATTTCGCAGCATAGGCCAGAATCCGGGTATGCACATACCCCCCCGCTTCCAGCGCATCACGGATGCCTCCTACACGACCATCCATCATATCCGACGGCGCGACGATGTCGGCACCGGCAGCAGCATGGGAAAGCGCCTGCTTCACCAGCACCGCCACGGTTTCATCATTGAGCACATAACCCTCATCATCCACCAGACCATCCTGGCCGTGGGTGGTAAAGGGATCCAGAGCTACATCGGTAATCACCCCTAACTGCGGTACTGCCTTTTTAATGGCGGCCACAGCGCGTTGCGCCAGACCGTCCGGATTATAGGCCTTGCGCGCATCCTCGCTTTTGCACGCTGGCGGTGTCACTGGAAACAGCGCGATGGCAGGCACACCCAGCCCGGCCAGCATCTCCGCCTCCCTCAGCATTTCGTCAATACTCAAGCGCTCGATCCCCGGCATGGAAGACACCTACTCGCGCCGCCCTGTACCCTCCAGGACAAACAGGGGGTAGATCAGGTCATCCACTGTCAGCACCGTCTCCCGCATCAGGCGCCGACTGAAGTCATCACGCCGCATACGACGGGGACGCCGCCGCGGGAAAGGGCATGGCCGAAGATCTTTTAGTGTCACATCGAGCTCCTCATCCGCACGCAAACGCTATTTTCTGCCAGCTGTCCTGCCGGTCGACTTTTTCTTCACGGCACGCTTCTTTGTCACTACCTTTCTCGCGGCGGGGGTCTTCTTTCTACTTGCAAGCTTCTTTTTGGGTGCGGCCTTCTTTTTGACAGCGCCGGTCTTGGCAGTACTTTTCTTAACCGCCGCGGTTTTTTTTCTGGCCGGTGCTTTTTTTTGTGCGCCCGTTTTCTTTTTGACTGCCGCCTTCTTTTTAGCCGCGGGCTTTCCCGCCACTTTAGTTTTTCCCGGGACTGCACGCTTCTTCGGGGCCGTTTTCCTGGTGGCAGAGGTCTTCTTGCTCGTAGCGACTTTCTTTGCAGTCGCTACTTTCTTTTTTACTGCCGACTTTTTCTTGCCGGCAGCCGCCTTCTTCTGACTGCTGACCACTTTCTTTTTAACAATCGCTTTCTTTGCGTTCCTCGCTTTCTTTTTTACTGCCGACTTTTTCTTGGCGGTAATCGCCTTCTTCTGACTGCTGACCACTTTCTTAGTGGTAGCCGCCTTCTTTTTCACAGTGGCTTCCCGTGAGCTAGCCGCTTTCTTTGCGGCGACCGGTTTTTTCGTTGCAGCTGCTTTTTTTCTGCCACCAGGCCTGACCTTGGACGCTGCCGCCGATTTTTTGGCTGCCGACTTATTTTTAGTGGCCGCAGTGCTCAGCGCTGCTGGTGCTTTATTTTCAGATCGTGACCGCGCAAGCTCATGGGCAGCGGTTTCATCAATCACGGCGGTCATTGCGGCAAAAATATCCTGGATCTCCCCAATACCCTGCACGGTACGCAATTTTTGCTGGCCGCGATAATATTCGATCAATGGCGCTGTCTGGCTTTCATAGACACGCAGACGATTGCCAATCGTTTCTTCATTATCGTCTGCCCGCTGACGCAGGATACCGCCGCACTTGTCGCAACGATCATCCAGCTTGGGTGGCGAGCTATAGATATTGTAGACCTGTCCGCAGGAAGCACAGGTTCGCCGCCCGGTAATTCTTTGCATCAATACATCCAGATCGATATCGATGAGAATCGCCAGCTGCAGGGGCTGCCGCAGCTTGGTCAGCATGGCATCCAGGGCCTGCGCCTGGGCGATATTTCTCGGGAAACCATCGAGGATAAAGCCCTTGCGGGTATCCGCCTGTGATAAACGCTCCTGGATCATCGCCAGCACAATCTCATCGGACACCAAACGTCCGGACTCCATGGCCGCCCTGGCCTGCAGGCCCAGAGGCGTACCCTCCTTAACAGCCGCGCGCAACAGATCCCCCGTGGAGATATGCGGAATAGCGTATTTTTTCATCAGCAGCTTGGCCTGCGTCCCCTTGCCTGACCCTGGCGCGCCTAACAACACGATTCTCATTGCAGCATCACTCCGCTTGTTATTGTTTTATTGGCTATTTTGTTATTCTGCAAAAACAAATGATTAACAGACCATAAAGATAGCACCTGAGTCCAATAGGCTCATGGTCATCCCAAATTTATGCTTATACCGTTTTTTGACGCTCATGAAAAGCGCATTTTGTGAGAAACGCCGTGCTTCATGCTACTGTAGAGGCCCACGTACTGCCGCACAGGCCGGCAATCAGCGCCACTTTGAGCCGCGAACATTCTGCTCATCACACAAGAGGAAAAACCAACAATGACAGTCAAAAACGCCTTTTATGCTCAATCCGGGGGAGTCACCGCAGTCATTAATACCACCGCCTGCGGACTGATTGAAACTGCACGCAAGCAAGCCAATCGCATCGGCAAGGTCTATGCAGGCCGCAACGGCATCATCGGGGCACTGACCGAGGATTTGATCGACACCAGCAGGGAATCAGCACGCAACATTGCCGCCTTGCGCCATACGCCTGCCGGCGCCTTTGGCTCCTGCCGCTACAAGCTCAAGGGCCTGAAGGAAAACAAACGCGAATATGAACGTCTCATCGAGGTCTTCGCGGCGCATGATATTGGCTATTTCTTCTATAATGGCGGCGGCGATTCCGCCGACACCTGCCTCAAGGTATCCCAGTTGTCCGAGCGCCTGGGCTATCCCATCCAGGCCATCCACGTCCCCAAGACCGTTGACAACGACCTGCCCATTACGGACAACTGCCCCGGCTTCGGCTCGGTGGCCAAATATATCGCCATTGCCACCCTGGAAGCCAGCCTGGATGTCGCCTCCATGGCTAAAACATCCACCAAGGTCTTCGTGCTCGAAGTCATGGGCCGCCATGCCGGCTGGATTGCTGCTGCCGGGGGTATGGCCTCCACCGAGGAGGCCGATCTGCCGGTGATTATCCTCTTCCCTGAGATCCGTTTCGATGAGAAAAGATTTCTGTCCCGGGTTGAAAGAATGGTGAAACGCCATGGCTATTGTTCGGTGGTGGTTTCTGAGGGTGTCCGCAGTCCCAACGGCAAGTTCCTCGCCGATCAGGGCCTGCGCGATGCCTTTGGCCATGCCCAGCTGGGTGGTGTGGCGCCGGTGGTGGCCAATATCGTCAAGGATGCCCTGGGCTACAAATATCACTGGGCGGTGGCCGACTACCTGCAGCGGGCGGCACGGCACATCGCCTCGAAAAGCGACGTGGACCAGGCCTATGCCATGGGCAAGGCAGCGGTGCAGCTCGCCCTCAAGGGCCATAACGCGGTCATGCCCACTATTGAAAGGATTTCCAGCAAGCCCTATCGCTGGAAGGTCGGCATGGCCTCACTGGATGAAGTGGCCAATGTGGAAAAGATGATGCCGAAAAATTTTATCAGCCGGGATGGCTTTGGGATCAGCAAAAAATGTCGGGAATACCTGGAGCCGTTGATCAGGGGCGAGGATTACCCCCCCTACCGCAATGGCCTGCCGCGTTATGTCCGGCTGAAAAACACCCCGGTGAAGAAAAAGCTCAGGAGCCGCTTCAAACCAGCATGACGCAGTTGGACAAGGGGCCTTGCAGCCCCTTGTCCAATCTCAACGGAGACAAGCCTTAGCCCAGTAAGGGCGCGATCACCAGACTGACGATGGCCAGCACATTGATGAGGATATTCATGGAAGGCCCCGAAGTATCCTTGAAGGGGTCGCCCACAGTATCGCCCACCACTACGGCCTTGTGGACATCGGAACCCTTGCCGCCAAGATTGCCCTTCTCGACATGCTTTTTGGCATTATCCCAGGCACCGCCGGCATTGGCCATGCTGAGCGCCAGCAGCACCCCGCCCAACAAGGCTCCACCCAGCATACCGCCCAGGGCTTGGGGACCAATGCCGAAGCCCACCACCACCGGCGCCGAAACGGCCATCACCCCGGGCAGGATCATTTTCCTCAGAGCCGCCTGGGTGGCGATATCGACACAGCGGTCACTATCGGGTTTGGCGGTCCCTTCCAGCAGGCCGGGGATCTCGCGAAACTGACGGCGAATCTCCTTGATCATATCAAAGGCGGCATCGCCCACCGCCGTCATGGTCAGCGCCGCCACAAGGAAGGGGAAAATGCCCCCCAGAAACAGGCCCATCAGCACATGCGGATGCCCCAGCTCCAGGTTGAAATCCGCCACATGTATGGAGACTTCCTGCACATAGGCAGTAATGATGGCCAGCGCGGCCAACGCCGCCGCACCAATAGCAAAACCCTTGCCGATCGCTGCCGTGGTATTCCCCAGTTCATCCAGAGAATCAGTGATCTTGCGCGTGTCCTCGCCCAGTTCCGCCATTTCCGCAACCCCACCGGCATTGTCGGCCACTGGGCCGTAGGCGTCGATGGCCATGGTAATCCCCACCGTGGCCAACATACCCACGGCGGCAATACCCACTCCGTAGAGACCACACAAATTGCTAGAGATATAGATAATGGCGGCAATACTCAACATGGGCACCATCACCGACTGCATGCCAGTAGCGAGCCCGGCGATCATCACCGTCGCCGGCCCCGTCTCACCGGCTTTGGCAATGCGCTGCACCGGTTTCCCGGCGGTGTAATACTCGGTTACCAGGCCGATCACGATACCACCCACGGCACCCGCCAGTACCGCGCCCCAGACCGCCCCGTTGACCCCCACCATTTTGACAATCAGATAGGCCAGCAGAATAAACAGCACCGAAGCCCCGATGGTGCCGATGCGCAAGGCTACCTCAGGGGATTTATCCACAGACCTTTTGACCAGCAGAATCCCCAGCACAGAGCAGATCAGGCCACCGGAAGCCAGCGCCAGCGGCAGGAACATCAGATCGGCGCGTTCACCCAGGCCGGCCAGCACATCGGCGGTCATGGTAGAAGCCATGGCGATAGTGGCAATCATGGCACCGCAGTAGGATTCAAAGATGTCCGAGCCCATACCGGCCACATCACCCACGTTGTCACCCACATTGTCGGCGATCACCCCGGGATTGCGGGGATCATCCTCCGGAATACCGGCCTCCAGCTTGCCCACCAGATCTGCCCCCACATCGGCGCTCTTGGTGAATATGCCGCCCCCCACACGGGAAAACAGGGCCACACTTGAGGCACCCATGCCAAAACCATGTATGGCGTAAGCAGTCTCCGGGTCACCACCGAAGATCAGGTAAAGAAATCCCAAACCGAATAAGCCGAAGGAGGCCACCACCAGACCCATGATAGACCCCCCGAAAAAAGCAACCGTCAGGGCCTCTCCCGCGCCTTTTTCGTGGGCCGCCACAGTAGTTCTGGTATTGGCATTTGTGGCGGTATACATACCGATATAACCGGCGGTCGCCGAACCCAGGGCACCCAGTAGAAATGAAAATGCTGTGCCGAAGCCCAGGGCGATCAGTAACAGCACAGCCACCACCCCCACAAAAATGGCCAGCACCTGATATTCCCGCCGGATGAATACCATCGCGCCCCGGTGGATGGCTTCCCCGATTTCAGCGATCTTCCCCTCACCGGCGGGGTATTGCTTCACCAGTTTATATATATAGTAGGCGACATAAAGCCCGCCGGCGCCGAGAAGAAGCGGCAATAGATGCGAAATACTCATGATTCCCCCTGTTGTTTTTGCCCTATGTTGCGATTATTGGCGATCTTGTCCGCAACAGCATGCTGCCCGGTTCCTGATTGCCGGCAGCCAAGTGCGCTTGCGGAACCTTGTCCGCAGATCCCATGAAGAATATTAGAACCATCCCGTCAAATCAATGATGGATCCCGACCACGTCCGGGCAAGGGCAATTTGCAAGACACCTTCCGGTGCGGTGGCGGATAGCCTGGCAGAGTCTATTTGGGCATCGCGGTCATCCGGCAGGACAAATCTCTGTATAATGATGGACCAGTAAAAAATAGAAATCACGAAAGGAGACCAACTATGAACCTTGACAGGGTAACCCCCGGCCAGAATCTTCCCGACCAGGTCAATGTGATCATTGAAATTCCCGCCCACAGCGACCCGGTAAAATACGAAGTGGACAAAACAACCGGAGCCATGTTTGTGGACCGTTTCATGTCGACCGCTATGTTCTACCCCTGCAACTACGGCTATGTCCCGCATACTTTGTCGGAAGACGGCGATCCGGTCGATGTGCTGGTGGTCACCTCATCCCCGTTAATCAGCGGTTCAGTCATCACCTGCCGCCCCGTCGATATGCTGGAAATGACCGACGAGGCCGGGAAAGATGCCAAAATCCTGGCTGTACCCACCGACAAGATCAGCAGCCTCTACTCCGATGTCCATTCGGCGACTGATTTACCGCAGAAGCTGTTGGCCCAGATCAGTCACTTTTTTGAGCACTACAAGGACCTGTAAAGCAATAAATGGGTGCGCCTGGATGGCTGGGCTGGCCTCGAGAAGGCTAAAAACGAAATCACGACCAGTATCGAGCGCTACAACCAGTCACCGGAAAAGCCCTGTTTCTAGTAGCCCATAACCACCACAGCCCGGGGCATCAGCACGGTCATGGCAATGACCAGGCCCTGTTGCACGGCATGCTCATTACCATACTCTTTGCCGCCGTCGAGGCCGTCGGCGGCTGGTGGTCAGGCTCACTGACGCTGCTGGGCGATGCGGGGCACATGGTCTCGGATGGCACCGCCCTGGGGCTCGCCGCTTTTGCGGCCCGGGTCGCACGCCAACCGGCCTCGGCACAGCACTCCTATGGACTGGTCCGGGCAGAAGCGGTCGCCGCACTGGTCAACGGACTATTCATGCTCCTGGTGGTTGCCGGCATCGCTTATCATGCCATCGAACGCTTGCGTAGCCCGCACGCTGTCGCTGGCGGTACCGTGATGATCATTGCCTTCCTGGGCCTGCTGATCAACCTGCTGGTGGCAAAAATGCTGCATGGTGGTGAACAGACACTCAATACGCGCGGCGCCCTGCTGCACGTCCTGGGTGATCTGCTCGGCTCTGTGGCCGCCATGCTGGCCGGCCTCGTGATCTATTTCACCGGATGGATGCCCATTGATCCTCTGCTGTCACTGCTGATCTGCGGGCTGATTCTGTTTTCCAGCCTGCGACTGTTGCGGGATGTGCTCAATGTCATTATGGAAGGCGTACCACGCGGCCTTGAACTGCCCGAAGTCGGCCAGGCCATGGCGGGGGTTAGCGGCGTAAGCTCGGTTCATGATCTCCACATCTGGACCCTGTCATCCGGCATGGTGGTACTCTCCGCCCATGTGGTCATCCAGGACATGAACCACTGGGAGCGCATCCTGGATGCCTCGCGCCGCTTGCTGTCCGAACGTTTCAGCATCGACCATGTCACACTGCAGCCGGAACCGACCACAACCATTACTGCACCCATCAGGCTGCATATCAGTGAAAAACGCCCCTTCAGGCACAGCGCAGACTAAAAGGCGCCCCCCGGCACGGCAAATTTTGCTAAGAATGACGGATCACAAAGCAGGCTTTGCCCTTGATCACAAAAAACAAGCCTGCAACCAGGATCGCAGTTTTCCTATATTTACCCTTTGAAGGAGTTGACCCATCATGTCCAAACTAGTCAGTCCCCACGGTAGTGACACGCTCAAACCCCTGTTGCTGGAAGGTGCGGAATTAGGCACAGCACGGGCCCATGCGCGCAGCCTGCCAGCCATCCGCATCACCTCGCGTGAAGCGGGCGACCTGATCATGATGGGCATTGGCGGCTTCACCCCCCTGGAAGGCTTTATGACTCATGCTGACTGGGAAGGCGTGTGTGACGGTTTCAAAATGGCCAACGGTCTGTTCTGGCCCATCCCGATCACCCTGTCCACCGACCAGACCACTGCCGACAGCATCAAAGCGGGCGCGGAAATCACCCTGCTCAGCCCGGACAATGATGAACCCATGGCCATCATGCAAGTCACGGAAAAATATACCATCGATAAAGCGCATGAATGCATGATGGTCTTTAAGACTACTGACGAGGTCCATCCGGGTGTCGCAATGGTCATGGCCCAGGGGGATGTCAATCTCGCCGGCCCGGTGAAGGTGCTCTCCCAGGGTGATTTTGCAGAACGCTTTCCAGGCATCTACATGACACCCGCCCAGACCCGCGCCCTGTTCGAAGCCCAGGGCTGGACCACAGTGGCGGCCTTCCAGACCCGCAACCCCATGCACCGTTCGCACGAATACCTGACCAAGATCGCCATCGAGATTTGCGACGGTGTACTGATCCACTCACTGCTGGGCAAGCTCAAACCCGGCGATATCCCCGCCGAGGTCAGGAGTGCCGCGATCGATAAGCTGGTGGAAAATTATTTTGTCGACAATACCGTTGCTCATGCCGGCTACCCCCTGGATATGCGCTATGCCGGCCCTCGTGAGGCGCTGCTGCACGCCCTGTTTCGCCAGAATTATGGCTGCTCACACCTGCTGGTGGGCCGCGATCATGCCGGGGTGGGCGATTATTACGGCCCCTTTGATGCCCACCACATTTTTGACGAGATCCCGGCGGATGCCCTGCAGACCAGGCCACTGAAAATCGACTGGACCTTCTGGTGCTACCGCTGCAATGGCATGGCCTCCATGCGCACCTGCCCCCATGATGGCAAGGACCGTTTGCTGCTCTCCGGCACCAAACTGCGCAAGGCCCTCTCGGAAAACGAGGAGGTGCCGGCCGAATTCAGCCGTCCCGAGGTGCTGGCCATCTTGCGCGATTATTATGCCAATCTCAGGGATGAGGATCGGGTCGAAGTCAAACTGAGTGGCCATTCGGCCAAATAAAATTACTGTGTGCACACATCACCTGAAACACAACATATTGTGTTTCAGGTGATGCACGCGAGCCTTTGTTTTTATTGAGAAAATCACCGGAAATCTTCTGAAAATACGCCTTCCATATAATCATAACTTGTTGATTATTCAATAAATATATATTTATAGCCGCAAGAAAATAAACGGTTGACACCTCTCTTGTTTCATCCTAATCTTTTAGCCTTACACACAATATATTGTGTCTGAACCGGCCAGGGGCTACAGGAAGGCCGCCACCGTATCTCTCCCAGGGAACAGGAATACCATCATCCACAATAAAAAGACTCTGAATCACGACTTATGGGAGCAATACATCAGATGGAATCCGCAAAACTACACCTCATCACGGACAACGCCCCGGAAATCCCGCTTCAGCCGGCCTCCCTGGACATCTGGGACAAGAAATACTGCCTTAAAAGCAAGGATGGCGCCTACATTGACAAAAATATTGACGACACCTATCAGCGCGTGGCCAGGGCGCTGGCAGAAGTGGAAAGCACGCCGGAAAAACGCGAGCAGTGCTACCATGATTTCCTCTGGGCACTGCGTCACGGCGCCATCCCTGCCGGCCGCATCATGTCCAATGCCGGCGCCCTGGAGCACAAACCCGCCACCTCGACCATCAACTGCACGGTTTCCGGCACCATCGAGGATTCCATGAATGATATCCTCGGCAAGGTACACGAAGCCGGCCTGACCCTGAAAGCCGGCTGCGGCATCGGTTATGAATTTTCCACCCTGCGCCCCAGGGGCGGCTATGTGTCGGGTGCCGGCGCCTATACCTCAGGCCCCCTCTCCTTCATGGACATCTATGACAAGATGTGTTTCACCGTTTCTTCCGCCGGTGGCCGCCGCGGCGCCCAGATGGGCACCTTCGATATCGGCCATCCCGATGTGCTGGATTTCATCCGCGCCAAGCGGGAACACGGCCGCCTGCGCCAGTTCAACCTCTCCCTGCTGATCACCGAGGAATTCATGACCGCGGTACAAAACGATGCCCAGTGGCCACTGGCCTTTCCGGTCACCCCCACCGAGGCCTACAACGACGACCTGGATCTCGAAAACGAGCAACAGGTCGTCTGGCGCGAGTGGCCCAACAAAGAAGAGTACATCACCAACAGCGCGGGACTGGTGGCCTGCAAAATCAGCAAGACTATCCGTGCGCGCCGCCTGTGGGACGTCATCATGTCGTCCACCTATGATTATGCAGAACCCGGCTTCATCCTCATCGACAAGGTCAATGAAATGAACAACAACTGGTTCTGCGAGAATATCCGTGCCACCAACCCCTGCGGTGAACAGCCCCTGCCGCCCTATGGCTCCTGCCTGCTGGGCTCCATCAACCTGACCCGCTTCGTGCGCGCCCCGTTCACGGAAAACGCCCGCTTCGACTGGGAGGAATACCGCAAGACCGTGGCGATTTTCACCCGCATGCTGGACAACGTGGTGGAAATCAATGGTCTGCCGCTGAAACAGCAGCAGAAAGAAATTATGGACAAACGGCGCCATGGCATGGGCTATCTGGGGCTCGGCTCCACCCTGACCCTACTGCGGATGAAATACGGCACCAGGGAATCCCTGGAATTTACCGAGCGTGTCACCCGGGAAATGGCCCTGACGGGCTGGCAGACCGCCCTGGAACTGGCCCGGGAAAAAGGCCCCGCTCCCATCCTGGAACAGGATTTCACCGTCACCGAGGAAATGCTGCGCAAACGCCCGGAAATGATCCGGGACGGCTATCAGGCCGGCGACGGCATCAAGGGCAAGGTGCTCCATACCCGGTACAGCCGCTACATGCAGCAACTCGCTTCCATCGCCCCGGAACTGGTGGAGCAGCTGGCGGAAGTCGGCGCACGCTTCACCCACCACACCTCCATTGCCCCTACCGGCACCATCTCCCTGTCGCTGGCCAACAATGCCAGCAACGGCATCGAACCCAGTTTTGCCCACCACTATTTCCGCAACGTCATCCGGGAAGGCAAAAAGAGCAAGGAAAAAATCGATGTCTATTCCTATGAACTGCTGGCCTACCGG
>Ga0114931_10007833_pt1 | contig 13005 bp, 13 predicted proteins | sample 2SBtaG_FD_89579 | JGI IMG/M metagenome (GOLD analysis project Ga0114931, IMG submission 89579) | Deep subsurface microbial communities from Kolumbo volcano to uncover new lineages of life (NeLLi) - 2SBTROV14_V59a metaG | ecosystem: Environmental > Aquatic > Marine > Volcanic | place: Kolumbo... | reverse complement strand
GTGCCGATACCGCCCTTGGTATCGGTCTATCGACAGCCGAAGGAATCATAATACAGATCCTTACGCTCCTGCATACCCCTTCACGGGCGCGGCGCTTAATTCTTTACTGAGAAAAAATATATGGGCTATGATCGTCCACTGACTGACAGTCTTTAGGGACGATCTCAGAATAGTGGCGTTCGCCGCATTTTGGGACTCGAACTGGAATGTGCCCGGGATTGTCGCCGAATGGATGCCTGATGTGAACAAGGGAGGAAGACACGGATGTCTGGTCCCCGCAATGACCAATCCGGCTTGACGCTGGTTGGCCTGCTGGTCGCGCTCGGTCTGCTGGCCATCCTGACCGGCTTGGCGGTACCTGCCTGGCAGCGCCAAATCGAACACCATCGACTGACGGCCGGGGTCACCGCCGTCTATGGCGCCCTCGTGCAGCTTCGTCGCCACTCGATTTTTCTGAATCGCCCGTTGGTCTTTATCTTTCGCCCCGAAATTGCCGGTCAGGGTTGGTGTTTCGTCATGACCGACGATCCTGCCTGCGATTGCCATCGGGGTGCCTGTCCGTTGACTTCGGGGGCGCGACGTCCCATAGAGGCCGCGGACTTTCCTTTGCTTGACCTGCGCGTGCTGCCCCGCAATGGCCGGATAAAATTTTATCCGGCCCGAGGCACGACGAGCGCCGGCAGCGTCGAACTTCAGGTCGGTCTATCAACGGCTCGAATCATCGTCAGCAGTTTGGGCCGTATTCGGGTCTGCTCGTCGTCGCTTGCGGGGTATCCGGAATGTTCTTGAGGGCCGGCCGGATTGCCCGGAGTTGGCGGAATGGCTTTGTATTGACCGAATTTGTGATCGCGATGGGCATCGGATTGTTTTTGATCGCGGGTCTGTTGACGGTTATGACGCATTGGCTCGGGGTGGACGGCCACCTGCTCACACGATCCCGATTGAATCGGGAACTCGGCGACGTACTCGCGCTGATGCGGCGGGAGGTCGGCCGTGCGGGATATTGGGGAAGGTCGGGTGACGGCCCGGAGGAGGTCAACGGCTATCAAGGGATCACTGCGCCAGGGAACCGCTGCCTGCTCTATCGATATGATCATCGCGGTGACGACCGGGATGGTGTGCCGTCCGCTGACGACATGTCGGGGTTTCGTCTCAACAACGGGGTCGTGCAGTATCGAACCCGGACCCGAGGCTGCGTTCATGACGCGTGCGACCGCTGCAATCTGGGCATTTGGTGGGCCTTGACCGATGCGAACTTCGTGACGGTCGAGTCCCTAGACTTTGTCGTGTCGGAGAAGCGCCGTCCTGGTTCCGCCGTCCTTAAAGAGGTTCGCATTGGGATAAAGGGGCGATCAGTCCATGGTGATGCGACCGTCGTCGATCTAAGCGCGACGGTCCTGGCCGGAGGCGACTAGGTCATGTTTTACCGGCAACAGGGCTCGGTAACCTATTTGACGGCGGTTATCATGTTGCTTATCTGCACGCTCGTGACCGCATACACAATGCGCGATACCGTGTTGGCTACCCGGTTGTCCGCAAATGTCCTGGAGGCCGAACGGGTCATGGCCGTCGCTGATGCGGGACTGGCGGACGGGTTGGCGCGGCTCGTCGACGTTCCTCCATCCTTGCCGAAGGATTTTTCCGGGGTCTTGCCCGGACAGGGGGCATATCATGTTCACTATGGTTGGCGGCGGGAAACGGCGCCGCAGGTACTGGACGTGGTCGCGGAAGGGCGGTCTTTGGGAGCGGGGGCATCTGTTCGCGTGGTGGCGGAGAGCGCGGTCTTCTCGCCTTGGCTGCCTGATTTGCCGCCCGTACCGATCATCTCGCGTGGCGAGGTCCGGGTCTCGAACGACGTAATTTTGTCGAACGACGATCCTGGAGCGGATGTGATCTGGTCCGGTGGCCGGGCGTTTGTTCCGGTTGGGTTGAGATCAAGTGTGACCGACCGTGACGCAGGGTTGCGCGCAATCGGCGCTGCCGGATGGCTCGAGGCCACCTTTGCCCGGCCGTCGACGCAAGTGCGTGAGCTGGTTAGGTGGGTCGGATGTACGGTCTGTGATCTGTCCACGGTATCGCACGCGCCTTCCATGTTTGGATTGCAGTCAGGCGTGGGTGGGCCGGCGGGGCTATGGAGTTCGGACCCCGATCGCCCTGCCGGTCCGGCTGTCGCAGTCGTCGAAGGAGATCTTGAACTGACGCGGCCTTTGGCGTTCGACGGGATATTGATCGTGACGGGTTCCGTCGTGGTCGATCACCCGTCGGTCTCGATACGGGGTGCGGTGATTGCCGGGGTCGATATCGTCCTGCGTGCAGGCAGTGTGATTCGTGAACGTGCCGCAATCCGCGACTTGCAGCGCACAGGTTACTTCGCGCCACTGTCCGGCAGTCGGCACGAGCGCTTCACCCCGGGCTGACGGCAGCCGGTTCAGTTATGCGTTCGCGTCTGTCATAATGCCGCATTGAACGGTCATCGGGACCTCAATTTTCGCTTAGTTTTCGCGGGGATATTGATGCGATGGCCTTACTGAACAAGTATCGAGGTAACGACCCATGAACGCCATTCCCGAGGACCTTCTCCGCACCACCGCCCGGCTCGACGGCGAGCTACGTCGCCCGTTCGCCGGTTCGCGCAAGATCTACGTCGAAGGCGAACTTGAAGGTGTGCGCGTGCCGATGCGCGAGATCGCCCTGTCGTCGACCCAGAGCAAGTCCGGCGAGGCTGAAAATCCGGCCGTGACGGTCTACGACACCTCCGGCCCGTATACCGATCCCGATGTGGAGATCGATCTGCGCCAGGGACTGTGGGCGTTGCGTGCGCAATGGATCGAAGCCCGTGGCGATAGCGAGATGCTGTCCGGGCAGACCTCCGAATACGGCCGCCAGCGCGCCACCGATCCGGAACTCGCCGGTCTGCGTTTCGAACATATTCGGGCGCCCAGAAGGGCTCGCAAGGGCGCCAATGTCAGTCAGATGCATTACGCGCGTCAGGGTATCGTCACGGCGGAGATGGAATACATCGCGATTCGCGAGAACATGAAGCGCGCCCGTCTGCAGGAGGCCGGGTTGCTCGTGCAGCATCCGGGCGAGTCTTTTGGCGCCGCGATTCCGGCCGAGATCACCCCGGAGTTTGTGCGTGACGAAGTCGCTCGCGGTCGCGCCGTCATTCCGGCCAATATCAACCATCCCGAAGTCGAGCCGATGATCATCGGCCGTAATTTCCTGGTCAAGATCAATGCCAATATCGGCAACTCGGCCGTGACCTCGTCGATTGCCGAAGAGGTCGAGAAGATGGTCTGGGGCATCCGCTGGGGCGCCGACACGGTCATGGACCTCTCGACCGGCAAGCATATCCACGAGACCCGCGAGTGGATCGTTCGCAACTCGCCAGTCCCGATCGGCACGGTGCCGATCTATCAGGCCCTGGAAAAGGTCGACGGTCGCGCCGAGGACCTGACCTGGGAGATCTTCCGCGACACCCTAATCGAGCAGGCGGAGCAGGGCGTCGATTATTTCACGATCCATGCCGGCGTCCGCCTGGCCCATATCCCGCTGACGGCCAAGCGCGTCACGGGCATCGTTTCGCGTGGCGGTTCCATCCTCGCCAAGTGGTGTCTCGCCCATCACCAGGAGAACTTCCTCTACACGCACTTTGAAGATATCTGCGAGATCATGAAGGCCTACGACGTCAGCTTCTCGCTGGGCGACGGCCTGCGTCCCGGCTCAGTTGCCGACGCAAACGACGCCGCACAGTTCGCCGAACTGGAAACGCTGGGCGAGCTGACCCAAATCGCCTGGAAACACGACGTCCAGACCATGATCGAGGGACCCGGACATGTCCCGATGCACATGATCAAGGAGAACATGGACCGTCAGCTGGCCTGCTGCGGCGAGGCGCCTTTTTATACGCTCGGCCCGCTGACGACCGATATCGCGCCGGGTTACGATCACATCACATCCGGCATCGGCGCGGCCATGATCGGCTGGTACGGCACGGCCATGCTCTGCTACGTCACGCCCAAGGAACACCTCGGCTTGCCCGACCGGGCCGACGTCCGCGAGGGCATCATCACCTACAAGATCGCGGCCCATGCCGCCGATCTCGCCAAGGGCCATCCCGGCGCGCAGATCCGCGACAATGCCGTCTCCAAGGCGCGTTTCGAGTTCCGCTGGGAGGACCAGTTCCGGCTCGGTCTCGATCCGGACCGTGCCCGCGACTATCACGACGCCACCCTCCCCAAGGAGGGCCACAAGGTCGCCCATTTCTGCTCGATGTGCGGTCCGCATTTCTGCTCGATGAAGATTACCCAGGACGTTCGGGACTACGCCGAGAGCAAAGGCATCGGCGATATCGGTGTGGCCGTCGAGCAGGGCATGACCGAAAAGGCCGCCGAGTTCGCCGCCAAGGGCGCCGAGGTCTACAGCGAGGTTTAGGGATGATCCAGCCATGACGGTTCGGCGTGGTCGGTTTCGAACATTTTCTGTTAGACATCAATCGGTTGTGGAGGGTCTTGCCAACCGGATTCGTCGATCTGATGCACTTCCATGGAGGCGACGTCGAACAAAATAAAACGGCCGATGTCATGCATCAGGCCGCATAAATAGGCAACTTCCTGATTCCCCATACGGAGTCTATGGGCCATGGCTTGCGAGACGATGGCGACCTGGATGGCGTGCAGCCATAGATTGCGCGCGTCCTTTTCGCTGGGTTCGAAGATCTGCATGACGGCCATCGACGTAACCAGCGAGGCGACCTGGTAGGCGCCAAGTCGCGCTACGGCGGCATGCAGGTCGTTGACCTGAGATCTCGACTTTTTGCCTTGTCTTGCACGCGCCTGAAACTTTTTTTAAACGACACTTCCGGTCAAAGGTTTCCCAATAGACGCATCGGCGGCACACGGACGATGCGGCGGCAGCTTAGGTAGCCTGTGCCACCGACCAAAACGGCGCCTAACAGAGGACCCAGTAGCCAGGTCCAGGGGTGCGGCGCGTACCTCATATCCATGACCCGCGCCTGGAAATACCACACGGTGAGTTCAGCCGCGACCGCGGCGATGCCGCCGGCCAACGTCCCGAGCGTCGAAAATTCCAGCCATAGACTGCCCGTGATCAACTGGCGCCGTGCGCCCAATGCCCTGAGCAGGGCATTTTCCCGAATACGTATATCGATCGTTGCCTGGACTCCGGCGAGCAGTACCAGCAAGGCGCAGCTGATGATGAGCCATAGCACCAGTTCTATCGCCTGAGTGACCTGTCGGACGACGCCGCGCACCTGATCGATAATGGCGTCCATTTCGACGACCGTGATGGTCGGGAAGCGTTGTACGAAAGTGTTCAGCATGGCTTTGCGATCGGTGGGCAGATAGATGCTCGTGATAAAGGTATGGGCGTAGTCGTCGAGCACGGTGGGCTGGAAGATCATATAGAAATTCGGCCGCATGTTGTCCCAGTCGACCTTGCGCAGACTGCTGACCCGAGCCTCCAGCGCCTCGGGACCGATTTGGAAGCGCAGCAGATCGCCTAGATGGATGTCGAGTTCATCGGCGAGGTGCGCCTCCACCGAGACCTCCGTCGGCGAGGCGATCTTTCCATTCTCCCACCATGAACCGCTGCGAATCGTATTGTCGACAGGCAATTCGCTATTCCAGGTCAGGTTCAAGGCTCGATCCTGGACCTCGTTATGGCGGCGCTCACGCGCCAGACGCTCATCGATAGCGGTGCCGTTGATCCCGGTCAGGCGGCCGCGTACGATGGGGTAGAACTCCGTGGCTTCGATGCCTTGATCCTTGAACCAGGCGCGTACCTCGGCGACTTGATCGGGCAGGATATTGACGAGGAAGTGATTCGGCGTCCCCGGGGGCAACTGACGCTGCCAGTCCTTGAGCAAGGAAGTCCGCACGAAGACCAGTATCAGCAGCAGCATGATCGCGAGCGCGAACATGACGACCTGCAAGGCATTGCGCAGCGGGTGCCGCTGCAGTGAGGCCATAGCGAGACGCATCGCGCCACTGGCATTGGCGGTGTGACGTCTCGTCAAGCGCAGCAACCATAAGACAAAAATCCCCCCTGCGGAGAGTGTGATCGTCGCACCGAGGACAAGGCTCAGGGTCAATTGCAGATTTTGGCTGTGGTACCACATCAACAGCGTGATGCTGAGCAGACCGGACACGATCGCGGGCCAGCCTCGGCGGCGTTCATTGCCGAGGTCTCTGCGCAACACCCGAAGCGGTGGGATGGTCCTGAGCGACAACAACGGCGGCAGGGCGAAAGCCGCGAGGCAGACGGCTGCGGTGAGTCCGCCCATGGCCAGCGGCCTAAAGCCAGGCAATGGCAATCGGTCACTGACATAACGTTCGAGCAGGATGGACAGACCGCCTTGGACCGCCCATCCGAGCAAGGCGCCCAACACAAACCCCAAAACGCCGATGAACAACAATTGCTGGAGGTAGAGTCCGAACAGCCGACCCTCGCGGCCCCCCAGGCATTTCATGATCGCCATGGCGTCGTAGTGGCGCTCGCTGTATCGCCGGGCCGAGATCGCGATCGCGATGCCGGCCAGAGCGACCCCGAGTGTGCTGGCCAGCAATAGGAAACGGTCGGCACGCTCCAGGGCTCGGGAAACGCGCGGTTGGGTGTCACGGATATTGAGCCAGCGATAGTCCGGTGTCAGCTGTTTTTCCAGCCAGCCGTGATAGGCCGCCAACCGTTCGTCGGCGCCCGCGAACAGATAGCGGTAACGGATTCGGCTGCCGGGCTGAATGACGTGCGTGGCGGGCAGATCGGCGAGGGCCATGAGGGCATGCGGTGCGATACTGAAAAAGGCATTGCCGCGATCGGGTTCGCCGATCAGGATCGCGCCGACGCGCAGTCTGGCCTCGCCGATCTCGACGCTATCGCCGACCTTGACGTTTAATAAAGGCAGCATGCGGGCCTCGATCCAGACTTCTCCGGATGGAGGGCCATGATCGACCGTCCGCGTCGGACCGCTTGGCGCATCGCTAATCTCGAGTCTGCCGCGTAAGGGGTAGGATGGCGAGACCGCTTTGACGCTGGTCAGTTGCATGCGCTCGCCTGCCATGAGCATCGAGCTGAACGAGGCCGTCTCGCCGCGTTGCAGGCCGTATGACTCCGCGGCCTTCGGCCAGTCCGCGGGGGCGGGACGGGGCGCCATCAGCACCCGGTCGGCCGCGATAAAGCGATTACTCTCGGTGGCAAGCGCCGCCTTGAGCTGTTCCGTGAAGGCCGAAATGCCGACGACGATGGCCACGGCCAGGGCAAGCGCCGTCGTCAGCAGCCGCAGTTCTCCGGCCGCCCAATCTCGGGCTAACAGGCGAAGGCTCAGCATCTACCTTTCCCGAATACTACAAAAATACCAAACAGGCTTCGCTATTCTCAACAGTGGGTTCTCGACGATAGCTACTTGCGCGCAAGTGATTGAGACACTTATTCAAATTGGCTTCTGAAGCCTATGTTCCAATTGTGGAGCATACTCCATTTCGATCGGATCCTGTATCATGAACGGTGGCGCTAAATCCTGTGGAGATATTCACGGTTATGCTATTGGCCGCAGGCAGGAACGATAGGGTAGGAAGTAGGACCCATACACCAATTTTCCAACAAGGCCTGGAATGGAAACAATACAGCTCGATGCAAGAATTCCCTACGATGCATGTCCGTTGTGTGGGGGCAGTGATATTCCCGTTGCGCTAAAAGCGGACTGCTCACGCCATCCTTTGTACAAGCCAGCCATCCCGTCCGAAATGGTGTGGCGTACCTGTACAGCCTGTGGCCATGTCTTTACCGACGGCTATTTTAATGATGAGGCGTTACAAATTATCTTTGGCGATACGCATGAGCATCAGAAGGTCGGATTCGAAATTGAGAAGCAGCGCTATGTCTCCTCAAGGATAGTGGAGAAGGTTCTTCCTTACGCCCAGTCCGGCAAGTGGTTGGATGTTGGGTTCGGTAATGGCTCATTGCTCTTTACCGCGCAAGAATACGGTTTTACGCCAGTTGGCGTAGATCTGCGCGAGGACAATGTGAATCTTATGAAAAAGATCGGTATCGAGGCGTATTGTGTGGATATCAAGGCACTGGAGCAACGACCTCGCTACGACGTAATCAGTATGGCGGATGTTCTGGAACATATGCCGTTCCCAGTCGAAGGGCTGGAAACAGTCCATCGTTTGTTGAATACCGGCGGCATCCTGTTTGTGTCGTTGCCAAACATGGACAGCGTGCTGTGGAAATACCTGAGCAGCAATAATGCAAATCCTTATTGGGCGGAGTTGGAGCATTATCATAATTTCGGGAGGAAGCGGTTGTTTGAGCTTTTACAGGATGTTGGCTTTGAAGTACTACGTTTCGGCATCAGCGAGCGGTACCGCGCCTGTATGGAAGTGATTTCCACAAAGCGTGCGCCGGGAGACCGCCAGGAATGAGCCGGCCTTTAGATAAGATAATGATTTTTCAAGTATAAAGAACCCATTTAGATCGCTAGGTGTTTCGCCGGAACCAGATTCAGATAATAGGCTTCGCCCCATATAGAAACCCGAAGCTACGTAAGACTTGTATTGAACCTGAATCCGTGACTTCATGACGGCGCATAGCACAAACTCTTGATCCCACAGCGGTTCAAAAAATGCGCACTTAACCGATGGGTGAAGCTAAGATTTTTTGATTCCACTGTGAAACCAATATCTTGCACTCTGCATCCGCCCTGAAGTCACGGATTCAGGTCGAACTTTACTGGTATGTCTACCAACGACCGGTTAGCGACACGTTGTATCCGTGACGTAGCCTCGTCCTCTCGTTTACGCGCCGCTTGGAGTGGCGGCATCGCTTACCAAATACCCATCTTCCAGCATGAGACCCCGCTGGCAAAGCTCGGCCAGCCGTTGCTCATGGGTCACGAGCACGAGCGTAGTGCCGGCCTCGTGATTGAGATCGAAGAGAATATCGATGATGCGCGCGCCCGTTCTGGTATCGAGATTGCCGGTCGGCTCGTCGGCGAACAGCACGGTTGGCGAGTTCGCGAAGGCGCGGGCGATCGCGACACGCTGTTGTTCGCCGCCCGAGAGCTGGTTCGGATAGTGGCTTAGGCGGTTGCCGAGGCTGACGCGATCGAGGTAGCGCCGGGCCGCTTCGCGGGCGTCAGTCTTGCCACTCAACTCAAGGGGCAGCATGACGTTCTCGATCGCCGTCAGGCTGCCCAGCAGTTGAAAGGATTGGAACACGAACCCGACGTGGCGCATGCGCAGGTCGGCGCGCCGGTCTTCATCCATCGCCGTGATTTCCTCGCCGGCGAGCCAGATTTTTCCGCTGCTTGGCAGGTCGAGACCTGCCAGCAGGCCGAGCAGGGTCGATTTTCCCGAACCCGAGGCCCCGGTGATGGCGACGCTATCTCCAGTCTTGATTTCGAGCGTGATCGCCGTCAGGATGTGCAAGGCCCCTTCGGCGGTATCGACGGTCTTTTCGAGCGCGCTACAACGCAGCATATGGAACCCCTTACGACGTGATGTGTCCTGCTGATATCAGAAGCCTGTCCGGTCGCTTGTGCCGGACGAAGGCGCGTATGGTTTGGATTATACCTGTCCTGATGCTCTTGCTGCCGTCCTGTTCGTGGGCTAGGACCATCCTCGTTCTCGGCGATAGCATCAGCGCGGGTTACGGCGTTGAACTCGACAAGGCCTGGGTCGCGCGGTTGCAGGGGCGCTTGCCCAATGACAAGGTCGTCAATGCCAGTATCAGCGGCGAGACGAGCGCCGGCGGACGGTCACGGCTATCCCGTCTGCTGACCCGCTATCGGCCGGACATCGTCATCATAGAACTCGGTGGCAACGATGGTCTGCGCGGTTTTCCGACGACGCAATTGCATGACAATCTCACCGCCATGGTTCATCTGAGTCGCTAGCGCGGCGCCCGGGTTCTGCTGCTCGGCATACGCATCCCGCCCAATTACGGTCCGCGGTACACCGAGGCATTTCATGGCGTGTATCCGCAAGTCGCGGAGCAGTTCAAGGTTCCGCTGGTCCCATTCCTTCTCGATGGCATCGCCAGCTATGACGATCTCATGCAGGCCGATGGCCTGCATCCCAACGACCGGGCGCAGGAGCGGCTGCTAGAGAACGTCTGGCCGGCACTGGGACCTTTGCTCGAGAAGACGGCGGATGAGGCGCCATGAGATATCTTCTCCTCCAAATGCTTTAGAGGCACCCACAAATGACATCGCCAAGCGCAATTTGCGAGACACAGCGGCCGAATGGGGTGTCGATCCGGAGCGATTGGTTTTCGCGAAACGGGCGCCGCTCACCGTACACTTGGCCCGTCAGCGACTGCCGGATCTGTTTTTGGATACGTTTAACTATAATGCTCACACGACAGCCAGCGACGTGCTTTGGGCCGGCTTGCCTGTGTTGACGAAGATGGGGCAAAGCTTTGCCAGTCGGGCATATATCCATAGCGCCATAACGGTTTAATGGCGCGCCTCCGGTCTATTGAATACCTCGAGCGGTTGCGGGAGCGGTAAACGTGACGGTGGGCCCATGCTTGACGCGTGCTTTCGCAAAATAAATCGGCTACTTGCAAATATTTCGTGTATACTCCGGGTCGTTCTCTGGTGCACTTCGGTCTGCACCTTGTTTTAACGCGGTTTTCCTTTCCGGTTCACCTCTCTAAACAACACATCTGCCTGGACCGACCACCCCGAGTCTGACTATGGGTCCGACTTCGCGTGTTAGTAGGCCGATCTCGGAGATATCTTAGTAATGACTTTTGAATCCCTCGGTCTCATGACCGAATTGCAGCGTGCCGTGTCCGATCAGGGCTATAGCACCCCGACCCCGATCCAGCGTCAGGCCATTCCCATCGTCCTCGAAGGGCACGACCTCATGGGCGGCGCCCAGACCGGCACCGGCAAGACGGCCGGTTTCACGCTGCCCATGTTGCAGCGCCTGATGGCGTCGAGCAAGCCGCGTCAGGGCCGTCGTCCCGTTCGCGCGCTGGTATTGACCCCGACCCGTGAGCTGGCGGCCCAGGTGGGCGAGAGCGTTTGCCTCTATGGCAAGCACCTGCCGTTGAAGTCCACGGTCATCTTCGGTGGCGTCAGCATCAACCCGCAGAAGCAGCAGTTGATTCGCGGTGTCGATATCCTGGTGGCGACGCCGGGACGCCTGCTCGATCATGTCGGGCAGCGTTCGGTCGACCTCTCACAGGTCGAAATCCTGGTGCTCGACGAGGCCGATCGCATGCTGGACATGGGCTTTATCCACGATATCCGCAAGGTCCTGGCGCTATTGCCCAAACAAAAACAGACCTTGCTGTTCTCGGCCACCTTTTCCGACGATATCAAGCAACTGTCCAAGGGGCTGCTGCATTCGCCGCGGCTGGTCGAGGTCGCGCGTCAGAACGCCGCTGCCGAGAGTGTGACTCAGGTCGTGCATCCCGTGGACAAAGCACGCAAGCGCGAGCTGCTGTCCTTCCTGGTCGGTTCCAATAACTGGCAACAGGTGCTTGTCTTTACCCGTACCAAGCATGGCGCCAACCGCCTGGCTGAACAGTTGGGTCAGGACGGCATCAGAGCCGCCGCGATCCACGGCAACAAGAGCCAGGGCGCACGCACCAAGGCGCTTGCCGATTTCAAGGCAAAGCGCATCCGTGTGCTGGTTGCCACAGACATCGCCGCGCGCGGTCTGGACATCGACCAACTGCCGCACGTCGTGAACTATGAGCTGCCCAACATCGCCGAGGACTACGTGCATCGCATCGGCCGCACGGGTCGTGCCGGAAACGATGGCGAGGCCATGTCACTGGTCTGCGTCGACGAACTCAAGCTGTTGAAGGGCATCGAACGTCTGATCAAGCGGGAGATTCCCAAGGACGTGATTGACGGCTATGAACCCGATCCGTCGATCAAGGCCGAGCCGATCACCCAGGGCAAGGGCCGCGGCAATCAACAGCGCAGCGGTCGAAACTCGCGGGGTCAGCAGAGCGCGGGCAAGCCCGGCAACGCCAGACCTAAAGCGGCAAAATCCGGCGAGGCCAAGTCCGGTGGCGCCAAAAAGCCTTCGACATGGAGAGGTCAGCGTTCCTCTGCAAAGGGTAGGTCCCGCGCCAGCGCACCCGCCTACGGTTAGGCCCGGCATCGGATCTGTATCCAAACCCTCTCTTTGCGGAGAGGGTTTGTTTTTTCGAGGCCCGCAAGACGTTCGATCATGAGTCAGTCAGAGGTTCCCCAGTTTAGGCGGCCTCCTGTTTCACCGGTATGCCGTTCCTGTCGTCATTTATCTGAACAGGTAAGAGATGTCGCCCCTTCGCTATCGTTACCAAACCATCGAGATCGGCGATATCGATCTTCATCTCCGCACCTTGCGTGATCGGCAACAATTCCACGACCCCGATGGCGTGGCGGAAAGGCTCGGAATCTCATCGGCGTTCTGGCCGCTATTTGGCGTGGTTTGGCCATCCAGCCTGGTCCTGGCCAATTATCTGCATGGTTACGACACGGCCGACAAACGCATTCTAGAGGTTGGGTGCGGTATCGGCTTGGCGAGCTTGATGCTCAACAAGCAGCATGCGGACATCTCTGCGACCGATCATCATCCCGAAGTCGAAGGGTTCTTATTGCAGAACACCGCACTGAATGACGGCGAAAAAATCCATTTTGAACGGCTCGACTGGAATAAGAATGAGAGTCAGCTCGGTTGCTTTAATCTCATTATCGGAAGCGACCTGTTGTACGAAGATCAGCACATCGAGCAATTGGCCAAGTTTATCGATCAGCATGCCAAACCCGTAAGCGAGGTGCTAATCGTAGACCCGGGTAGAGGGAGAAAGAATAAATTCAGTGATCAGATGGCTGGTTATGGGTTTACATATACGCATTTCAAACCGCAGGATGTCGATTACCTGTCTGAGCCGTTTAAGGGGCATATCTTGTGCTTCAATCGGGATCATGGCGCCAAGACAGGTTGAAAAAGTGAGCAGGGTGTAGACGGTCCGACGCGC